>Ga0310343_10000078_pt1 | contig 38634 bp, 40 predicted proteins | sample HC15DNA2025_MG_FD_203519 | JGI IMG/M metagenome (GOLD analysis project Ga0310343, IMG submission 203519) | Marine microbial communities from station ALOHA, North Pacific Subtropical Gyre - HC15-DNA-20-25_MG | ecosystem: Environmental > Aquatic > Marine > Oceanic | place: Pacific Ocean: North...
GGGAACGCAACGCCTCGTAACCGTCACGCTCGAGTTTCTCCGCGAGTTCGAGGCCGCCCGATTCAACGATTTGGCCGTCGACCATGATATGAACGAAGTCAGGCTGCACTTCATCGAGGAGGCGCTGGTAGTGGGTGATCATCACGATGCCCATCGCTGGACGATCATTTCGAACTTCGCGAATTCCGGCGGCAACGATGCGCAGGGCATCGATGTCAAGGCCAGAGTCGGTTTCGTCGAGAATCGCAATGTCAGGTTCGAGAAGCGCCATCTGCATGATCTCGTTGCGCTTCTTTTCGCCACCTGAAAAACCTTCGTTGAGGTAACGGTCGACGAATGAGGAATCCATTCCGAGTCGCTGCATCCACTCCATCGCAGCAAGTCGCAACTCAAGGACCGAAAGGTCGATGCCCTTGCGGGCTGAGAGTGCCTGACGTAAAAACTGGATGACGGACACGCCTTGGATTTCCTGCGGGTACTGAAACGCGAGAAACATCCCGGCTTTTGCTCGCTCATCTGGAGAGTCGTCGAGCACCGACTGGCCAAGCAACTTGATATCACCGCAAGTGACTTCATATTCGGGTGAGCCGAGCAGGGTGTTGCCGAGCGTCGATTTGCCACATCCATTCGGCCCCATAATTGCGTGAACTTCACCTGGAAGAACCGTGAGGTTAAGCCCTCGAAGGATCTCGCCAGTCGACCCTGCCGCATCGCCAGCGGGACGAGCGCTGAGATCAGAAATGTCGAGGAGCGGGGCCGTGGTCTCAGGTGACTGGGACATGGTCATAGTGTAGAACCCACTCAGGAATTAGCACTGTCCTCGTAGGGGAAATTCAGTGTGGCAGGGGTCTCAACCCGCCGACAGCGCCTTCCACAGCGCCGGGTATGACCGGTACTCGTAGGCGTCAAAGATGTAGCCCGACTCTTTGAGAGCCCGGTGGTACTTCGGCAGGCTCCGGAATGGCACTCCCGAGTCGACGTGATGGGCAAGGTGATAGCCGAGTTGGTATGGCGCCATGAAGAAACGGGTGATGGGATCCATGCGCACGCAGTGCGTGGTGATTCGACGGTCACTTGACGCAGCAAGGCCGCCGTGTTCTGCGATTGAGCGAAGCCGGTTAATGACTCGCCACAGGGTGAGAAACGGCAAGATCCACAACAGCGGGTAAACGAGTGGCTGGCCAGTGAGAATCGAGGCCGCAAAGAGCACACTGTGCACGGCGAGCATTGACGACAACACTTTTCGTTGACGCGGGTTCTTCCATCGGCCGGGAGCAAATTGGCTCTTCAGGAGACGGAAGCCAGTTTGGCCCGTGGCATCTCGAATGAGTTTCCGGCGCATTGACTTTTGTGAGACCGGGTACCCCTGGTAGAGCGGCAGGTCAGGCTCTTCAGGTCCGAACTCACGACGATGGTGCGCCATGTGTACCCGGCGATAGGCATCGGTGGAGACGAGCCCGATGTAGCCCAAGGCCCATCGCCCAACGGCGTCATTCCATTTCTTGTTGGTGAACAGCAAACGGTGTGCGGCTTCGTGCATCATCGCCGCAAACTGGGCGTGAGCGCGTCCCATAAGGATGAACGCAATCGGCCAAGCCCACCAGCCCAAGTTGACGGCAACAACAATTATTGCGATCGTCTGCGCATAGAGCAGCACAATCGAGAGAGCGTTTTTCACATTGGAAACTTGTCGCAGCTCGGCCCGAAACTCGGGGGTTGGCCGCCCATCGGGGCGAACGAGTGCGGTCGCATTACCTGGACCGAAAAGTTCTTGAGCGGGCGCCATTCCGCCAAGGCGAATGGCCGCTGAACTGTCATAGGCAATCGATGGGCCGTGAGCAACCATGACGTCAGCGTAGTTGTGTTATCGGCGTACACCGAGTCTGGGTAGCGATCATCAAGAGATTCATGGCTTGAGGCTCACCAACCCCGATCGACCCATTCCTGAAGGTGAGGGCGCTCGGTTCCAATGGTGGTGTCAAGGCCGTGCCCTGGAAGAACGATCGTGTCATCGGGAAACGGGAAGAGCAAATCGTCGATCGAGGTGATGATCGTGTTGAAATCCCCACCCTCATATTGGGTGGCGCCTGGGCCTCCCGGAAAGAGGGTGTCGCCAGTGAAGAGCAATGGTGTGCTATCGAGGTGAAACGAGATCGATCCTGGCGTGTGGCCCGGGTTATGAATCGCGTGCAGTCGAAGTGACCCGAATTCGATGACTTCTTTGTCGTCGATGAGAACGTCATAGCCCACCTCTTTCAGCATTGGAGCATCGGCTGCGGTAACGGCAACTTCGTAGCCCGCCTCTCGCATTTCGGTTACCGCTCCGATGTGATCGTGATGGCCGTGGGTTTCAAGAATCCGTTTGACTCCGAGCGCTTGAGAGAGCTCGAGGAGGCGCTCATGTTCATTGGCTGCATCGATAAGGACCGCCTCGCCGGTCGCTGTGCAGCGAACGATGAAGACGTTGTTGTCGTATGACCCGACGACGAGTTTGTGGACTTCGACATCTGCATTCGACCAATGAAGTGTGCTCATGGGACCATTCTTGCCGTTATTCGGTGTGGGTGAGGTGATCGAGAGCGAATGTTGCAGCCCAAGTTCACGTCGACAGCACTTCGTAACCGAGGTCGAGAGCGGTCGGAATCTGGTTGGGGTCGAGTGTTGCGTATGTGAGGTTGGAGGGGAGTCTGTCAGCTGCGGCGAAATGGATTGCGTCGCTGAGGCGCAGGGGACGCTCTCTCGCCAAGGTTGCGGCCCGTTCGGTGCAGCGAGCATCTAAAGGGACGATGTGGAGGTAATCCCAGGTGAGGCGAACTGCATCTTCAAGGTCGACTCGCGCGTAGCGCTCGTCGGTGAGGCGGTCGAGTGCGGGGAGTGCTTCGGTGAGAGCGAGGCCTGATGCAGCGACGACATCGGCACAGTCAAACGCAGTGAGTACGGCATCTCGTCCTGCGGTGTCGGTGGCGATGGCAAGAAGGGCTGACGTGTCGAGAAAAAGTACGTTCATCCGCGAAGGTCCCGAAGCGCTTGGTCGAGGCGGGTACCCGCCCAGATTCGAACCGGTGTGGGAGGACGCCAATCGGTGGTGCGTCGCGGTGGGATCACGGCACCCGACGAAATGAGTTGTTCGATGGTGGGGGCGGTCACGCCAAGGGGGCCGAGAACCGCAACGGGTTCGCCGCGGTCGGTGATGATGGTTGATTCACCATGCTCGGCTCGACGCAGAAGTGATGCGAATTCGGCTCGAGCGGCGCGAGTGCCGGTTGTGTACATGCGTGTACACATTATGATTTGTGCCCGCGGGTGTCCAGTCGGCAAACTCCATTACATGAATTTTGCATTTACCGAAGAACAAGACGAACTGCGCTCAACCATCCGGGCCTTCATGGAAGCGAAGAGCTCCGAAGAGGCCGTGCGGGAGCAAATGGAAACCGACAACGGCTTCGACTCCGACGTATGGACTCAGATGGCAGAACAGATGGGTCTCCAAGGACTCCACATTCCCGAAGAATATGGCGGCTCGGGCTTCGGCTATGTCGAACTCGGCATCGTGCTCGAAGAAATGGGTCGTGCTCTTCTCTGTGCGCCGTTCTTCTCCTCAGTCGTTCTTGCCGCAAACACCCTCATGCAGTCAGGTGACGACGTCGCAAAATCAGCGCACCTCCCTGGCATTGCAGCAGGCTCTACCATTGCAACCGTTGCGTTCACCGAGCCCAACGGTAAGTGGGACGAAGCAGGCATCACGATGGAAGCATCGGGTTCCGGCTCAGATGTCACCTTGAACGGCACGAAGTCATTCGTTCTTGACGGGCACCTCGCCGACCTCATCATCGTGGCGGCACGCAGTTCTGCTGGCGTCAGCCTCTACACCGTTGCAGGCGACGCCGCTGGCCTCACCCGTACCGCTCTGTCAACGATGGACCAAACCCGCCGTCAGGCCAAGCTTGAGTTCTCAAACACGCCAGCAACCCTTCTCGGTGCGGAGGGCAAAGGCTGGGACATCCTCTCAACCGTGCTTGACCTCGCTGCAATCGGTCTTGCGGCGGAGCAGGTCGGAGGAGCGCAGTTCGTGCTCGAAATGGCAGTGCAGTACGCAAAAGATCGTGTGCAGTTTGGACGTCCAATCGGCTCGTTCCAGGCCATCAAGCACAAGTGCGCCGATATGCTCCTCGAGGTCGAATCAGCGAAATCAGCTGCGTATTACGGCCTCTGGTGTGCAAGCGAAATGAACGAAGAACTACCTTCGGTCGCATCGCTCGCGAAGGCCTACTGCTCAGAAGCGTATTTCCATGCCACGGCCGAGAACATTCAGATTCACGGCGGTATTGGCTTCACCTGGGAGCACCCCGCACACCTCTATTTCAAGCGTGCGAAGTCGTCAGAGCTGCTGTTTGGTGATCCGACATATCACCGTGAGCTTCTCGCCCAGCGGATCGGAATCTGATTACGCTCCATCTGCCTCCAGTACGGTGGTAGGAATAGTCTGAAGGCGTGGATCTCACCCTCGGAACCTTCGTAGTTCTAGCGGCGGTCGCAATTTTTGCGATCGCCGCTGGCGCGATTGGGCGCGAAGCACATCGACTTGATGCGATTGCCCCCCGAGCGGTGTACACCCTCGACGAGGCAGTCGATTTCGTCGCCGACCGAATTCCGGAACGCAGTCAGGCTCGGCTCACGCCTGCAGAAGTCGAATCGCTCCTCGTTGCTCATATAAATTGGCTTCACGCCCAGGGCCTCGCTCCTGACCGAGTGATCGACCAACGGCAGAACATCGATTCGACTCTCATCGTCTCTGATGAAGCATTGATTGCTCATCTCATGATGGTTGCCGCCGACACAGGGATCGAACTGCTCGACGACGTCGACATCGTCGAGGTTGTCGACGCACACCTTAGTTACTTTGACGCAATCGGGGCTGTCGGGCCCACGGCGCCACCGGATGATGTCATCTGACAACCCAACTCTCGTCCCGATCATTGGGTAGCGTGGAAGGTATGGAACGTCCGATCAGGTTTGAACACACCCGATTTCTTGGCGACAAGCGCACCCAGCTTGTGTACGACCTCGACGAGTGGACCGATGAATCTGTCATCGACGACATCATGACGGCGGAAACTGGGCTCTGCTTCGGACCGGACACCCTCGCTGAAGCGCGAAACCGCGGGTACACACTTGCCGCTCCCGGAATGACACGGCGGCACCGCAAACCACGGGCATAGCGGTACCAGCGATGGAGGACAGCTTCGACAGTGGTCGAGAGCGACTTGCTTGCCATTTAACGCTTCCATCGAACGTAGACGACAACACTCCAGGCCTTATTTTGTGCCATGGCTTTCCGATTGGCCCGCTCGATGCTCGTCGTTCCGCAGGTACCTTCCCTGAACTCATTGATCGACTCGCTCATGAGGTTGAGTACGTCGCAATGACATTCACGTTTCGTGGTTGTGGCGCGTCGACCGGAGACTTTTCGTTGCAGGGGTGGATGGATGACCTGAGAAACGCAGTTGATTACATGGTGAGAACGACCGGGGTTCGACGGGTCGTTCTCATCGGAACGAATACCGGTGGGTCACTCGTCATTTGTGAAGCCGCCGACGACCCCCGAGTTCATGCAGCGGCGCTGCTATCGCCTCGTGCAGATTTTGATGATTGGGCCGAGCATCCACGTCGATTCCTTGAACATGCAAGGCAAATTGGGGCAGTTCGTACGCCGGGCTTCCCATCTTCGCTTGACGAATGGAGCCGGGCATTCCGCCGCTTTCGGCCATCGGTGGCTGCACGACGATTTGCCCCGAGACCTCTGCTCGTTCTTCACGGAGATGAAGACCCGAGCGTGCCGGTGAGTGATGCACGTCAACTTGCGCAATCGCACGGTAATGCAGAACTCAATGTGCTTGCTGGCGCAGGTCATCGTCTACGTCACGACCCGAGAGCGGTAGCCATCCTTTCCGGGTGGCTTGACCGCGTTCGTTGACGGCCCTACACCACGTATGGGTTGGGGGCGTCACTATTGATGTCGTACCGCCTGATGGCGTCTTCGACGACATCTGCTGACACTTTGCGGTCGTTCAACAACGCGCTGAGAGTGCTGACGACAATGTGTCCGGCATCGACCTCGAAGTAGCGACGGAGCGCTTCACGGGTATCGCTTCGGCCCATGCCGTCGGTACCGAGCACGCTGAAACGACGCCCTTCGGGCACAAACGGCAAGATCTGCTCAGGCACCGCTCGCATGAAATCGCTCACGGCTGTGATCGGCCCTAATGAATCGTTGAGCAACTGGGTGACCAGCGGTTCTTCTTGTGGTGTAGACGGATGCAACCGGTTAGAGCGTTCGACTTCAAGCGCTTGCTCGCGGAGACGTTTGTAACTTGTCGCAGACCAGAGTTCGGCGCCAACGTCGTAATGATCGGCGAGTTCGTTGGCGGCAATAGTTGCCGCTTGATGTGAAATTCCCGAAAAGACAATGGTCGCTGAATGGGTCTTCCCCTGTGGCGCCGGCTTCCAGCGGTAGAGGCCGCGAACTGCGCCACGCTCAAACTCTGCTGAAGTTTCCGGGTGGTCGGGGAGCGCAGGCATTGGGTAATTCTCGTTGTACAAGGTGATGTAGTAGATGACGTCGCGCTCAGATTCGGGGGTTTCTGGGCCGTACATACGATTGATGCCGTCTTTGACGATGGCTCCAAGTTCGAACGCAAACGCAGGGTCATAGGCCTGCACTGCGGGCACCGTCGAGGCCAGCACAAGGCTGTGCCCGTCTTGATGTTGTAGTCCCTCTCCGAGCAGTGTGGTGCGGCCAGCGGTCGCACCCATGAGAAATCCCCGGACACGAGCATCTGCGGCCTGCCAGATGAGATCGCCAACCCGTTGGAATCCGAACATTGAGTAGAAGGTGTAAAACGGAATCATGGGCACGCCACGAGTGGCGTAGCTTGATCCGGCAGCGATGAAGCTTGCGAGCGAACCAGCTTCGGTGATGCCTTCTTCGAGAATTTGGCCATCGGAGTCTTCTGAGTAGGAGAGCAATAGGTCATGGTCGACTGGCTCATATTTTTGGCCTTGAGATGCGTAGATTTCGAGTTCTCGGAAGAGTGCATCCATGCCAAAGGTTCGAGCCTCGTCGGGAATGATCGGAACCACGCGCCGGCCAATGTTTTCGTCACGGCACAGACTGCGTAACAGCCGGGTGAACCCCATTGTCGTGCTCACCGGCAATTCCCCGGACCCCATCCGGAGTTCTTGGAAGACCTCGTCAGCAGGCAGCGAAAGCGGTCGTTTTACTGCCACTTGTCGGGTTGGCATGACCCCGCCGAGCGCCTTTCGGCGTTCCATCATGTACTGGTATTCGACGGAGTCTTCGCTTGGCCTGAAGTACGGAGGGTCGTCTTCTTCAAGTGACTCAGTCGGAATTTCGTCGTGGAGATGGAGACGATCGCGCAGCTCAAGTAACTGGTCGCGGGTCATCTTTTTGATCTGGTGGGTTGCGTTGCGACCTTCGAAGCCTGGCCCTAACGTCCATCCTTTAACGGTCTTGCACAGAATGACCGTCGGTCGGCCGCTTCCTAGGTTTTCGGTGGCTGCTTTATAAGCAGCGAACAATTTCTGGTAGTCATGGCCACCACGGGGCAGATTTCGGAGTTCGTCGTCTGAAAGGTGGGAGACCATCTGCCGCAGGCGAGGGTCTGGTCCGAAAAAGTTCTCGCGAATGTAGTTGCCCTCTTCGACGGCGTAGCGCTGGAATTCGCCGTCAACGGTGGTGTTCATTTGGTTGAGAAGAACACCGTCTTTGTCTTGAGCCAATAATTCATCCCATTTCGAGCCCCAGATGACTTTGATGACGTTCCAACCGGCTCCACGGAACACTGCTTCAAGTTCTTGGATGATTTTCCCGTTGCCTCGAACCGGTCCATCGAGGCGTTGCAGGTTGCAGTTCACCACAAAGATGAGGTTGTCGAGTTGCTCGCGGGCGGCGAGCGAGATGGCTCCCAAGGTTTCGGGCTCGTCGGTCTCGCCATCACCGAGAAACGCCCACACCCTGCTATTTGAGGTGTCGTCCATCTGCCGGTTCATGAGGTACCGGTTGAATCGCGCGTGGTAGAGAGCGGTGATCGGACCGAGGCCCATTGAGACGGTGGGGAATTCCCAGAAATCTGGCATGAGTCGTGGGTGTGGATAGCTCGACAACCCTCTGCCATCTCGACCTATCTCGCGACGGAAGTGATCGAGGTCTTCGGCTTCGAGCCGACCCTCTAAAAAGGCTCGTGCGTAGATTCCAGGGGCTGCGTGGCCCTGGAAGTACACGTGATCGCCGAGGCCTTCTGCATCTTTGCCACGAAAGAAGTGGTTGAACCCAATTTCGTAGAGCGAAGCCGATGACGCAAAGGTCGAGAGGTGGCCACCAATGCCGTCGGCGGCGTTGTTTGCTTTCACCACCATGACCGCAGCGTTCCAACGAATAAAAGCTCTAATACGACGTTCGATGTGTTCGTCACCAGGGAACCATGGCTGCTGCTCCCGGGGAATGGTGTTGACGTACGGGGTGCTTACTGTGGCTGGGAAACTGACCTGACGAGCGTTCGCGTGAGCCAGCAGTTTCGACAAGATGAAACGTGCTCTTGTCTTGCCTTTTGAGTCGACGATGGCCTCGAGACTGTCGAGCCACTCTTCGGTTTCGGTTGGGTCGGTATCGGGGAGCTGGTGCACGTGCCCATCAAAAATCATTACTTCAGTCTCGCAGGTGCGAACCTTGAAAAGGCGGCTACTTGCCGTGAATATTGTTTCTTCGGGATGAATCCACAGTGCGTAACAAAGCGTGCATCGAACACCCGTCGAGTGGCGTAGCAACAGCGGCTCTTCTTCCCGATCCCCCGCACTGTGCTGTTGTGGTAGCTACTTTGCGAGATTTGTCGTTGTCATGTCGGCTAAGGCAAATGACAACTAACCGCAATCAATCTCTGGCAGGATTGCATCGTGTCCGATCAGCCACCGTTGTTTTCTGCCTCCGCCAACGATTTGGGTGACGTAGTCACCGTGTTCACTGATGGAGCATGCAGTGGGAACCCTGGGCCCGGCGGATGGGGTTGGGCGGTATCGCCAGACGGATCGCCTTCAGGAGCCGGCGGTGAGGCAAACACGACGAATCAACGTATGGAACTCGCTGCAGTGCTTGAGGCCCTGCGGGCCCTGACCCCTGGACACGCTGCAGTGCACGTCGTCTCTGATTCGACCTATGTCGTGAATTGCTTTCGAGATGGCTGGTGGAAGAAATGGAAAAGGAACGGCTGGAAAAACTCCAAGCGTGAACCGGTTGCGAACGTTGATCTTTGGGAACCGCTTATCGAACTCGTCACAACCAACGAAATCAGTTTTGAGTGGGTGAAGGGCCATAGCGGGAACCCCATGAACGATTTTGCTGATGAACTTGCGGTGGCTGCTGCTCAGCAGGTCGAATGCCGCTGATCGTATACAGATATCCGACTGGCCAGCGTTCTTGATGTAGGCAGATCGCCTGCCCGCTGGGGGCGCGTAATCTCCGCTCTCCTTACGTAGCTGCTGGCGGCTGTCCAATCAGTCGACAGAAACGGGCATGGCCGGGCCGACTTATAAGGCACCGCCGATGTGCTCGTGGATCTCAGGGATGTCGTTAGCCACTGAGTTGCGTTCTCAACTGGTTGAAAGCAGGTGCCCGTCGCCTATGGTGCGAGCATGGAACTCAGTGGAAGTAGTGCAGTAGTAACCGGAGGAGCCTCAGGAATTGGAGCCGCCGCCGCCCGTCAGTTGGCAGCAAGAGGAGCGAAAGTTGTCGTTGCTGACCTTCAAGAAGACGCAGGAAATACCGTTGCCGACCAGATCGGTGGTGCGTTCTGCAAAGTTGATGTCACCAACACCGACGACATCATCAACGCGGTCGAGATGGCAACGAGTATGGGGCCACTTAAAGCACTCGTGAACTCAGCCGGTATCGGATGGGCGCAGCGCACCGTAGGCAAAGACGGAAGCTACGACTCAGCGGCAAACCTCGAAGCCTTCCAACGGGTCATCAACATCAATCTAATCGGTACATTTGACTGCATACGTCTCGGCGCAACTGCGATGAGCCGGAACGAGCCCGACGAGTTTGGCGAGCGCGGCGCAATTTGCAACCTCGCATCAGTAGCTGCGTTCGATGGCCAGATTGGCCAGGCCTCATACTCGGCATCGAAAGGTGGTGTTGTTGGTATGACGCTCCCTATCGCACGTGATCTCGCCGCAGTTGGCGTACGCGTGAATACCGTTGCCCCAGGTCTAATCGACACTCCGATTTACGGGGAAGGCGAGGCGAGCGAGCAGTTCAAGGCAAACCTGCAGCGGGGCGTGCTCTTCCCGCAACGACTCGGCTCACCCGACGAGCTTGCGTCGATGGTCGTGGAGTGCATCACCAATAGTTATATGAACGCCGAGACCATCCGTGTGGATGGTGGCATTCGTATGCAACCTAAGTAATGACCTTGCGTCGGCCAGACGGCCTGAGCGCAACCCTCGACAGTCAGAACAAGTCGGCTGCTCTCAGGTGGTGTAGTCGGCGTTGATTCTCACATAGCCATCAGTGAGGTCACAGCCCCAAGCCCTTGCGGTCCCGGAACCAATGCTGAGTGACACATGAATGAGCACCTCGTCGCCCTGAAGGTATGACGAGAGTTCTTCGAGTTCGTGTTCAGAAACCTGTTGCGGAAAGAGTTCTTCGCTGCCGATTCGGATGACGACATTGTTCTGATCGATGTCGTCATCATTGATCTTGCCAACTGCCATGGCGATACGGCCCCAATTCGGATCGGCGCCATGAATAGCGGTTTTCACAAGCGGAGAGTTGACGATCGATTTTGCGACCCGGCGAGCTTGGGCCTCGTCCCGCGCCTCATCGACGAGCACCTCAATCAAGGTTTCTGCACCTTCGCCGTCAGCCGCAATTTGGCGAGTGAGGTCTGTGCAGACCTGCATGACAGCCGATTCGAAGGCGTCATGAGATACGTCGGTGACGACCCCTGACGACATGATGATTGCGGTATCGCTCGTCGATGTGTCTCCATCGATGGACACGCAATTGAAGGTGCTGTCAGCGACGCGTGAAAACGTGCTCTGTAGCACCTCCGCAGAAATGTCGGCGTCGGTGAGGATCATGGCGATCATCGTTGCCATGTTGGGCTCGATCATTCCAACGCCCTTCGCAACCCCTGAAACAACAGCCGAGCTGCCGGCAATCGTCGCCGATGACGTTTTTTCGACCGTGTCGGTCGTCATGATTCCCCGAGCAATATCGCCCAGTTGAGCCGACCACGATTCGCCAGAGATGTCTGCGAAGCCGGCTCGAATGGTTTCCATTGGGTAAGGACGGCCAATCACGCCAGTTGATGCAATGAGCACATCACTTGGCTCGCACCCGACGTGGCGAGCCGTGAGAGCAACCACCTCTCGAGCATCATCTTCACCCTGTTGACCATTGGCGACGTTGGCGTTCTTTGAGATGACGACAACGGCGGAGGCCTGCAGATTGGCGATGTGCTCTCTGCTCACCAACACGCTTGGACCGACAAATCGACTCTGCGTAAAGACGCCGGATGTGGCAACCGGCCCGTCGGTCGCAACGATGACGAGGTCGTCGGTTGAATCTTTTACACCGAGATTCGCGACAATGCCGCGAAATCCGGAGGGTAGAGGAAGATCTGTTGACGAGTTCATGAGCGCAACCTAACGACAGCACTCTAGCGACCGGAGAATTCGCGCACGAGGTATCGATTTACGTGCGGGAGTGAAGAATTGCTTCGGCGCAACGCCGGCCCGAATAGAGCGCGCCCTGAATTGAACCCGTGTCTCGGTGATCACCACACACATATAAATTTGGTTCGACCTCGACTGAGCGTTTAGGCGAGAAGTGCGGGGTTTGGTCGGGCTGGCCGTATTCGATCTCATCGACGCGCAGCGTCGTCCAGCTCTGAACTGATGACCCCCACCATGACGTCAACTGGGATCTAGCCTGCTGCTCAAGATCAGCCCCGGTGAACCCCGGAGCAGCTGCGGCGATGAGGTGCCGGCCTGGTGGCGCATAGCGGGATGACACGTTTGACATGACCGCAACATTTGACACCGGCCCTGAACGATCGCCGTCGAGCACTATCAATCGACGATCGGTTGGTGCTTCGGGAGCGTCGAACCAGACGCATCCGGCCGAACGCGGGGTGTGGCGAGGTCGACCGAGCAACTCAGCGGCCGAGTTACCATCGGTGGCGACGACGACCGCTGATGCATCAACCTCTCCTGAGTCGATGCGCACCGCCGAGGCTGTCACCGATCTTACGGGCACGTGTAAGTGGACTGAACTCGGTGGAAGACGACTGCCAAGTTGTTGTGAGATCGTCTTCATGCCGTGCCGAGGGACAGCAGCCCGTCCGGTGAACAACATTTTGAGAATGGTGTCGAACATTCGGGCACTCGTGTTGAGGGAGGGGTCGAGTTGGATGCCTCCGACAAGTGGTCGGAAGAAGCGTTGAATGCTGCGGTAAGAGAAACCGAGGGTGGTGAGCGCGTCGATCGTTGCGACATCAGGTCCGCGAAGCAGTTCAGGCACATCGGTTCTTGACAGGCGCAATCGAAGGGCGAGCAGTCGAATGAGGTCGCTGGGGGTTGCCACTGATCGAGAGACTGCCGTGCGCAATGTCGGAATGAGCGATGCGGGGCGCTGCAGGGGATCACCCAATTCCCAGAACCGTTCGTCGGTATGAATCAGTGCACCTGGGTCAAACAGTTCAAGTTCAAGTGCCTTAATGTCGAGCTGTCGATCAAGCTCCGGGTACGCGGTGAGGAGCACCTGAAACCCCCGATCAAGTAGGAAGCCATCGACCTCGTCGGTTCGGACTCGGCCACCAACATCATCGTCAGATTCAATCACTACGACCGGAGCGCCCGCCTCGTGCAGAGTCACTGCACATGACAGCCCTGCGAGACCGGCGCCAACGACGACAACTGGTCGATCGGTGAGGGTTGACATCTAGATCAGAGTAGGGCGGCGAGCGCCTCTTCCAGCGTCTGATGCGTAAATTCGTAACCAGACTCCTGAAGTTTCGTCGGAAGTACCCGTTGCCCGGTCAACAACAGTTCTTCGGCGAATTGTGAACCCACGAGAAGCTTTGGAGCGAAGCCGGGGACGCTAAAGATTGTTGGGCGACGCACCGCCTTGCCGAGAGCCGCAGTGAACTCCTTATTCGTCACCGGGTTTGGCGCGGTGAGGTTCACCGCGCCCTGAGTTGACGCTGAGAGTAGGTGGACAATCGCTCCAACTTCATCATCGATTGAAATCCAACTCTGCCACTGTCGGCCCGATCCGAGTCGTCCACCCAACCCAAGTTTGAACAGGGGGAGGAGCTTTTTCAGTACTCCACCGCGTTTCGATATGACGATGCCGGTTCGAAGATGTACGACGCGAATACCGGCTTCTTCGGCGGGGGTAGTTGCGGCTTCCCATTCGAGACAGATGTCGGCGAGAAAGCCATCGCCGTGTTCGCTGTTTTCGTTGATCTCTTCATCACCTCGTGCGCCGTAAATGCCGATCGCAGAGGAGTTCAGCAATGTTCGTTGCGTTCCGTCGTTCGCAAGCGAAGCCATCGTGGATGCGAGGAGCGACGTGGTGAGCGTCCTGCTATCGAGGAGTGTCTTCCGATACGACTGACTCCAGCGACGATCTCCAATGCCTGCGCCGGACAGGTTGATGACTGTGTCTGCTTGGGCTATTACGTCGGTGTCAATCGAGCCCGTTACTGGGTCCCACTGCGATTCGTTGGCGTTGGAAGGTACCTTCCGGACGAGATTTGTCACAGAATGACCTTCGAGGCGGAGACGTTCCTGTAAGGCGGTTCCGACGAGCCCGGATGCACCTGAGATGACGATGTTCATGCCGTCAAACTAAGTGGAGCAGGAGGCGTTCGTCAGACTGTGCGGGCAAAATCCCGTTAGAGCAGCGACTCGATGAGGTCAGCGTCGAACACACCTCGAAGGAGTTCGCTCGACCCGTCTGGGCGAATGATGACCGCAGCGGGCTGATACGGCACACCAAAGCGGTTGTAGATGTCTCCTCTGGTGTCATCGACATTGGGGAAGGTAAGCCTGCCTTTGTCAATGAAGTCGAGATAAGTCGCTTCGTCCCCTGACCACGCAACGCCAACGATGACGATGGACTCTTTCCATTGTTGTGATGCCTCCTCGACCGAGGGGGCTTCTCTCATGCAAGTCGTTCAATACGGTGACCAGAACCAGAGCACGACGGCAGTGTTGGCGTAACCCGCAAGATCGATAGAACCTCCGCCAACGAGGGATGCCGACCAGTCATAGATCTCAGGGGTGGCTTCTTTGGTCGGTTCAATGACTGTCGATGTGGCCTCAGGTGTTGTCGACGGTGTTGGTTCGGCGTCGGTTTCTAGTGATGTAGACGCGGAGTTCGAGCCGCTCGAAAGCTCCGAGGAATCGACGAGTTGAGTTGAGTCAGTGCCAGAGGCACATCCTGCGGCGATCAACATTGCAACGCACACAAATGAAACGCTGGATCTGCTTCCCACGACGATCGCAAACGTACATGGAGATCTCAACTTCTTCTATCTGTGCGTAGTCTGATCGTGTGAAAACCCGAACGCTCCTCCTGCTGTCACTCGGATGCGCAATCGTCATTTTGGCGGCAGGAATTGGCCTCTTCGTCCGACTTGGAACGAACGACGTGACGGCGGCGCCAAGTGAGTTTGGAGATTGGGTCGAGGTTGGAGATCTTCAAGTTGTCGTGTCGAGTGCCTCGAGGGAAGGTCTCATGCAGCGCATTTCATTAAAGGTGTCAGGAATCGACGACCGAGAGGTGACCGACTCATTCGCAGTCATAAGTGGTGGGGTCCCGCTCAACGCGGAGCCGAACGATTGTGTTGCAGTCATCAACGTTCACACCTCTTGTGAGATCGAATTTGTGCTGTCGACTGAGACATCAGAACCGGCTGTGCTCATCGTCACACGGGGTGAAGAACGAGGCCGATGGGTATTGGCAGCGACTGAAGACCCGATACCGTGACATCTAATGTCTGAGAACTTTGATGTCGTCGTTATCGGTGGCGGTCCTGGAGGATATTCGGCTGCCCTCTACGGCGCGTCAGCAGGGTTGTCGGTGGCGCTCGTAGAGAAAGACAAGTTAGGAGGCACCTGTCTCAATAGAGGCTGCATTCCGGCAAAAGCCTTCCTCGAGACTGCGGCGGTGCATCGGCATGTGCAACACGCAGCAGATTTCGGAATTGAATCATCATCGCCCCAGGTGCGTTTTGAAGTGACCCAAGCCCGCAAACAGAAAATTGTTGCAGGCCTTGTAGCTGGCATCGGGGCGATGTGCAAAGCAAGGAAAGTCACCGTTTTCAACGGGGAGGGGTCGCTTCGGCCCGGCCGACGCGTCGACGTCCGTCACGAAGACGGATCGACCACCGAAATCTCTGCAACTCAAGTGCTGCTCGCAGCAGGTTCAGTTCCTCGGACAATTCCAGGTTTTGAACCGGGCGGCCCGATCATGACGAGTGATGAAGTGCTTGAACTCGAAACTGTTCCTGCTCGAATCGCAGTGATCGGTGGCGGCGCGATCGGATGTGAATTCGCATCGACGTTCGCTGACCTCGGCGCTGACGTCACGATTCTTGAAGGCCTTCCGAAGATATTGCCTGGCCTTGACGCCGACGTCGCAAACGTTGTTGTAAAAAGCTTTAAACGCAAGTCGATTGACATCCGCACAGGAGTCAGCGTCTCTGGGCACACGCCGCAGGCCGATGGCGGCACTGTGGTGCACCTTGAAGACGGTACGGAAGTGGCCGTTGATGCGGTCATCGTGTCGGTTGGTCGCCGCCCGAATAGCGGTCCTCTTGGACTCGAAGCAACCGTAGTTAACGTCGACGAACGCGGCTTCGTAGAGACAGATGAATACTGTCAGACAACCGAAAAGGGTGTGTACGCAATTGGCGACCTCATCGATAGCCCGCAACTCGCCCATGTTGCCTACGCGGAAGCAGTGATGGTCATCAAACACTTGCTCGGCGAGCAACCACTACCGATCGACTATGAGCGGGTCCCATGGGCAATTTACTGCGACCCTGAAGTGGCGTGGGCAGGCCCGGGTGAAGACGCAGCGAAGGCCGCCGGGCTTGATGTCGTTGTTGGAAAACATCCATTCAAGTTCAACAGCCGTGCCCAGATCGTTGGCTCGACCGATGGCATGGTGAAAGTCATTGCGAAGAAGAACGCCGATGGCTCCGCAGGCCAAGTTCTTGGCGTACACATGGTGGGTCCATGGGTGACCGAGCAACTTTCTGGTGGGTATCTCGCCGTGAACTGGGAGGCGACCGTCGAAGAGGTTGCCGCATTCATTCAACCCCACCCGAGTCTGAGCGAGCTGTTCGGCGAAACGATGCTCTCAATGACAGGGCGCTCATTTAACGGTTGATGTTCGACGCGAAGACGCATTTGGAGATGACATGGCAGACGTAACACTTCCTCAACTCGGTGAAACGGTAACTGAAGGCACTATCACCCAGTGGTTCAAAAATATCGGCGATGTGGTGAACGCCGACGAGCCGTTGTTCGAGGTATCAACCGACAAAGTTGACACCGAAGTTCCTAGCCCGGTGACCGGAGTTGTGACCGAAATTCGAGCAGCGGAGGGTGACACCATCGATGTCGGAGTCATCGTCGCCGTCGTTGCAAACGATGGCGAAGCCCCTGCCCCGGCATCAGAACCGACACCAGAACCGGCTACCGCTCCTGTGCCAGCCCCAGAACCCACCCCCGCTCCTGCGCCAGCATCGGCTCCAGCCCCTGCGCCGGCGAGTTCAGCGGGTGAAAACGACGCTCGGCTGCTTTCTCCTGTCGTGAGGCGATTGGTCAATGAGCATGGAATCGACCCCTCGGCAGTTACCGGTACGGGCCCTGGCGGGCGCATCACCCGCGAAGACATTCTCGACCACCTCGACAAGGTTGGGTCGAATGCCGCTCCGGCCCCCGCCCCAAATCCCGCAGCGGCACCAGCCCCCACACCGGCACCGGCACCGGCTCCAGCCCCAACTGCCCCTGCAGTTGCAGGAGACCGGCAAACAGTTCTGCCGCTATCAAAAATTCGTCAACTCACCGGCGACCATATGGTTGCTAGCAAAGCAAGATCGCCGCACGTCCTCAGCGTGGTGGAAGTCGACTACGCAAACGTCGACCGCGCGAGGTCAGCAGTGAAAGATGACTTCCGAGCAACCGAAGGATTTTCTTTGACATACCTTCCGTTTATCGCACGGGCGCTCGTCGACGGCCTGCAAGAATTCCCCCACCTGAACGCAAGTGTCGTCGGGTCTGAACTTGTCGTGCACGGCTATATCGACCTCGGTATCGCAGTCGATCTCGACTACGAAGGACTGATCGCTCCAGTGATTCGAGGGGCCGAGACAAAGCGTCTTCGAGCGATCGCTCAAGAGATCAACGACCTCGCCGATCGCGCCCGAAATCGACGCTTGAGCCCAGATGAGATCCAGGGTGGAACCTTCACCATTTCCAACAACGGATCTGCAGGGTCGGTGCTCACTATGCCGATCATTAATCAGCCCCAGGTCGGTATCGTCTCGACCGACGCGATTGTGCGCAAACCTGTCGTCGCAAATCTCGCAGACGGTGGCGAAGCGATTGTGGTGCATCCCGTTGGAAACCTCGCCATGAGCTGGGACCACCGTGCATTCGACGGAGCGTATGCGGCTGGTTTCTTGCGTCGCGTAAAAGAGATCTTGGAAACACGCAATTGGATGGCAGAACTCTGAACGAGACGCTGCGCCCGCTCCGGGTGAGATGGCTTGGGCGTGTTCCCTATGCCGAGGCGCTCGAACTTCAACGTGGCTTCCACCGAGGAAGCGATTCCCATTTGTTGCTCGTCGAGCACGAGCACACCTTCACCTACGGACCACATGCGAATCTGGCTGAACATTTACGCTGCACGCCGGAAGAAGTCGGTGCCGAACTGATTGCGGTAGATCGAGGCGGTGACATCACGTACCACGGTCCTGGTCAGCTGACCGGATACCCGATTCTTTCGCTCGCCGCCGGGGCAGGTCCGCTTCGACATGTTCTCGCAGTCGAAGAGGTCCTCATCAACGCATTACGTGAACTCGGCGCAAGCGACCCCGGTCGCCTCCGCGGTTATCCGGGTGTATGGGTCGATGCTTCATCGGCGAATCCGCGCAAAATTGCGGCTATTGGTGTCCGCGTTGCTCGTGAGCGAACGTTGCACGGCTTCGCTCTCAATGTCACCACCGACATGGCCTACATGCGTGAACACATCGTTGCGTGCGGCATCCCTGATCGCCCCGTTACCTCGCTCGCCGAGGAGGAGCTCACGGTGTCAATGTCAGACGTCGTGGCAGCGGTTTCGCGTGCCGCCGAAACGCAGTGGGGGAGTGGTGGGGTCGACCGGCAAGATATCCAGTGGCGAACATCGGTGACCGACCTCTCGTTGTTCTCACGAGGCGCCGGCCCCGGAGAGCCTGTGCGATTGCACTCTCGTGCTCGCTCCGCTGGTCTCGACGACGGCTTGCCACTAGAAAAGCGAAAGCCAGAATGGTTGCGGCCAGTTGTGCACCATGGTCCCGAAGTGTTGGCCACGAGAAAAGTGCTTCGCGATCACAACATGGTCACCGTATGCGAAGACGCAGGTTGCCCAAATCTTTCCGAATGCTGGGCTGCCGGAACGGCGACATTCATGGTGCTCGGAGATCGTTGCACACGGGCCTGCGGATTCTGTCTTGTTGACACCTCGAAACCCGACGGCGTCGATGCTGACGAGCCTCGCCGAGTCGCAGAAGCAGTCGCAGCGCTCGGGCTTCGACATGCGGTGTTGACGATGGTTGCGCGCGATGATCTCCCCGATGGTGGCTTCAGCCACGTCGCCCAATGCACTGAGCACATTCGTCGGCTGAATCCCGATACGACCATCGAGACGCTTGTGTCGGACGGAGCGGGTAACAGTGAGGCGTGGAGAGCGCTGTTTGCCCAGCGGCCCGACGTGGTGAATCACAACATCGAAACAGTGCAGCGCCTACAGCGTGTGGTGAGACCGTCAGCCGGTTACGCGAGAAGCCTTGCGTTTCTCGCAGCAAGTAAGGCCAAAGGGCTCCTCACCAAATCAGGGCTCATCCTCGGGTTAGGTGAATCAGCGGATGAAATCAACTCAGTACTCGCCGACCTTGCGGCCCTTGAGATCGACATCGTGACGATTGGGCAATACCTTCGGCCGACATCACATCACCTTCCGGTTGCTCGTTGGGTCGAGCCTGACGAGTTTGCGCAATGGAAACAGGTCGGAGAGTCGATGGGTATCCGACATATCGAGTCGACCCCGCTGACGCGGTCGAGTCACCACGCCGCCGAATCAGTAACGGCGGTTCAACTTTCTCTGAGCCGTGCTTCAGTTGATGGCCGCAGTACTGCTTGACTAGAGCTATGAGTTCGACGCCTCACTCAGCCGAAGAGTTCGCCTCTCGCCTCGCATCGGTGAGAGCACGCATGAGGGAAAAGCACATCGATACGGTGCTGCTGTCAGTGGGACATGATCTGCCATATCTCACTGGGTACACCGCAATGCCCCTTGAGCGCCTCACGATGCTGGCCGTCCACTCCACCGGAGTCCCTCTGCTCTTCGTGCCTCGATTGGAGGCTCCTCGAGTTCAGGAGATGCCGGGCTTGTTCGAGCTCGTGCCGTGGGACGAAACCGTTGAGCCGCTCGATCTCGTTGCACAAGACTGCTCTGGCAGCTCGACCATCGCAGTTGGCGACCAGACATGGGCCCGGTTCATCGTTGGCCTGACCCATCGGTTGCCTGGAGTGCGTTGGGAGCGTGCGCTCGAGGTCGTTGGTGATCTGAGAATGCGGAAATCAGAAATTGAAATCGCAGCGTTGCGGGCCGCGGCTCGAGCCGTCGATGAGATCGCAGGCGAGTTGCAGTCTGGGGCGATTCCCCTCATCGGACGCACCGAAGCAGAGGTGTCGGCAGATCTGTCTCAACGTATTCTCGATCGGGGTCACCAGAAAGTGAACTTCGCAATCGTCGCCGCAGGAGAAAACGCAGCAAGCCCGCACCATCACCCTGGTAACCGGATCATTCAGCCTGGAGAAGTAGTGCTGTGCGACTTCGGTGGCACGATGAACGGATACTGCTCCGACATCACCCGATGCGTCGTCACTGGTGACATCCCCTCTGATGTCGCTGCGGCATATGGCGTGCTGATGGAAGCGCAGGCCGCAGGGGTTGCTGCCGGTATCAACGGAGTTCCCTGCGAAGAAGTTGATGCTGTCACCCGACAGATCATCGCTGACGCCGGGTACGGAGAGTATTTCGTGCATCGAACCGGTCACGGGATTGGCATGGAAGAGCACGAAGACCCCTACATGGTGTCAGGAGACCGTCGGGTCGTAGAAACCGGCTTCGCCTACAGCGTCGAGCCCGGAATCTATATCCCAGGCAAGTGGGGTCTGCGCCTCGAAGACATTGTGGTTGCCACCGATGATGGCCCGATAAGCCTAAATGAGGCTGACCACAATCTTCACGCAGTCTGATCGTTTACGTTCCGCCGATCGAGAACAACTCGCGATTGACGGTTCTCGAGTAGGCGGTGAGCTCGATAAGAAGGTCAGGCCCGGCGTAATGGGCAAGAACACCCTCATCGGTTGCGCAGTAGACTTTTGTTCCCCCCACCACAGGCACTGAGACACAATTGACCTGGGTGTTGGCAAATTCAGCAAGATATGCCTCGCTTGGACCGATATTTCGACTCGCGTCGATGCGCAGACGCTGCTCAGTTGCCCGAGACCAGAATTGGTGAGTGACCTGAAGGTCGCTGACCTTGGTGTCATCGAGGCCTTGGGAACAACTCAAAGATTCAAGGTCACAGGTTCGAGTGCGGCCAGTTTCGATCAAGTAGCGAGTGTCACCAATCGTGATCGACCTCTCTTGCTCTCCTTGCGTCACGATCGCCGTTGCGGTCGTATTCCCGTAGTTGACGTTGATGCGATAAGAGGCCGTGAATTCCGCTGAATCAACGAGAGCAAATGTGTCGAGCAGAGAAACAATATTTACGTCGCCGACGGGAAGATCTTCGACAAGAGTAGGCCGAGGGCCGAGTGCACATGCGGAAAGCGTGATGCTCGAGCAGAGCACGATGATAAAAGTCGATAGTCGCATCGAGGATTCAGGCTACGGGGTTGAACGTCACACCTGTTGTCCGATGAGAACGAGATACCCTGCCCAAGGTGAATACGGCGCCAATCACGCTTGAGGCCTCGACGTTTCTTCTCCAATGGTCGACGGGCGGGATGCTGCTCGGGTGGGTGACGACCCGGCGCCGTGAAGTGAGCCTCGGATATGGCTGGATGCTCCGTCTCACCTATGGCCCGCTCGCCGTAGGAGCAGTCATAGCAGGGTTTCTTTACGGATCGAATCTGGTTCGTGATGCGGCAAGTGCTCTTGTCGCGGTCACAATTGGCGTCGCATTCGTGTCATCGGTTGTGAGGAAGTCAGCGGGTGTAAGCGGAGCTCAGAAAGAGTTCGACCGTCGATCTGAGCGCGTTGCGGCAATGACCGGTATTGACCGTGCGACAACGAGGACCGCTACGGGCCGCGAATTCCATCCGATCCTTGATCTTGTTCCGGCGATGATCGGCGTTGTCGGTCTCATCGCAGCGGGGCTCGCCGCAGCGAGTGATGGGTTCTTGACCGACACTCTGTCAGTTGGGCGGCTACTCGTTGGCTCGCTGTTCCTGGGGGCGGTAACTAACGCGATGTTGCTCGGTCACTGGTATCTCGTGCAACCTGGGCTGCCTCGCAAACACCTCAACGAGTTGGTCGACCTTCTTGGGAAGGTCTGGCCTTTCGAGGTGTTGGTGCTGCTAGCACCGACTGGGATGGTAAGTGTTCTCAACGGCTCAATCGACGATGGCTGGGGTGGCGTGCTCGGATGGTTCTGGGTGACCTGCGCGCTGACAACGATCGTGCTGGTCGTTGTCACCAAGGCTGCGCTGAGAGAACGTCAATACTCTGCAGTGATGGCGGCGACAGGGCTGCTCTACCTCGCCATTCTCACTGCCTTTGGAACCGATCTCGTTGCGCGGGCCGTCCTCGACGCAGCCGTTTCCACATCGGCGGTCTGAGCCCTAGTTAACTTGGCGGTCGTGGCCTGCCCAGTACTGCTCACGGAGTTTGAACTTTTGGAGTTTTCCGGTCGTCGTACGAGCGAGTTCGTCTCTGAAGTCAACTTTCTTCGGGCATTTGTAGCCCGCCAACTTCTTCTTCGTCCACTCAATGACGTCAGTTTCTGTGAGCGACGAACCAGGAGTGGTTACCACAAGCGCAGTGACGAGTTCACCCCACTTCTCATCAGGAATACCGATCACCGCAACCTCCGCAACATCGGGGTGCTGGAAAATGGCATCTTCAACTTCAATTGACGACACATTTTCGCCACCCGAAATAATGACGTCCTTCTTGCGGTCAGAGAGGGTGACATAGTTGGCTTCATCAATGTGACCGCCATCTCCGGTATAGAAGAAATCGTTCGGGATTGACGCTTGCGTGGCCTCGGGTTGCTCCCAGTAGCCCTCCATGATCATGTTGCCTCGGGCCAGCACTTCGCCATCGGCAGAGACGTCCATAGTGCATCCGACAACTGGTGCGCCCGCACGATTCAACATCGTTGCTCGGTCAGCCGAGCTGAGGTCGTCCCACTCTTCGCGGCCACGATTAATGGTTAGCAGAGGAGCGGTCTCGGTCAGACCGTAAATCTGTACAAACTCCCAACCAAGTTCTGTTTCGCAACGCTCGATGGTGCGGGTGGGAGGCGGAGCACCGGCGACAACGATGCGAACTCTTCCGGAGCCCGGGATTGGACCATCCCATTCGGCAGCTGCATCGAGGACGGTGTTGAGGACTGCGGGAGCTGCGCACATCAGCGTCACGCCCTCAGATTCAATCCTGCGGAGAATTTCTGCGCCATCAATTTTTCGCAGAATGACATGTCGAACACCCATTCCGGTGGTGGCGTACAGCATTCCCCACCCGTTGCAGTGGAACTGGGGGAGGGTGTGCAGGTAAACGTCACGGTCGTCAACGCCCATGTGCCAGCCGAAAATCGCAGCATTAAGCCACACATTGCGATGTGTGAGCTGCACGCCTTTCGGGCGAGCCGTTGTTCCTGAGGTGTAGTTGATCGTCGCCGTCGCATCTTCATCTGGCTCCCATGCGACGGGCTCGATGTCATAACGCATCAACTTGGTATCGGTTTCAGATCCGATGATCCATTTCATCTCGCATTCGACATCTTGCATTGCTTCCTCAAGTTCGGGGTCAATGAGCAGAATGCGGGCGCCGGAGTGCTCGACGATGTACGACACCTCTTCCGCGACAAGCCGGAAGTTGACAGGCACAAGAATTCGACCTGAACCTGACACACCGAAGAGCGCGGTGAGTAGGCGAGCTGAGTTGTGCGACACCATCGCAATGCGTTCGCCGACCCCAATGCCGAGTTCGTCGAGGCCTGCGGCGATTGCCCGTGCTCGGCGCGCCATTTCGCGATAATCGATTCGACCCCAATCATCAGCGGGCTGATCAGGCTCGTCGACGATTGCGACCCGATCGGGATACACCAGTTCGGCGCGTTGAAGAAAGTCGTTGACGGTTAATGGAACTCTCACAGCACCGATGTTAGTCATCTGCGGTTCTCCGCCATGCTCGGAGTCGCATCGGTTGTGGCTGGTGAAGATGACTACCGTGTCGATATGGCCAGTGAAACTTCCACTCTCGACCGCCGCCTCGGAATGACAGTTCCTCTTCCCGGGCCTCTCCATAGTCACAAAGAGTGGTTGCATGAGTTAGCTGACGTTGGCTACACCGATATCTGGAGTGCAGAAAGCGACAGTGCAGACGGGTTTACCCCCTTGGCGCTCGCCGCCGCATGGGAACCTCGACTACGGCTCGGTACGGCAATTATTCCGGCGTATACGCGTGCACCAGCATGCATGGCGCAATCTGTTGCATCGATGGCTGATGCCGCCCCAGGTCGCTTCTGCATCGGCATTGGTTCATCAAGCAACGTGATTGTTGAGCGGTGGAACGGGGTTCCCTTTGAGCAGCCCTACCGGAAGGTCAGGGACATGGTGCGGTTCTTGAAAGAGGCACTCGAGGGCGAGAAAGTGAGCCGCGAATTTGACACATTTTCGGTGAACGGGTTCCGGCTTGGAGTTCGTCCTGAGCACACTCCGCCGATTTTCGTTGCAGCGTTGCGCGAGCAGATGTTGCGCCTTGCGGGTAAGGAGAGCGACGGAGCGATCATCAACTGGCTCGGTGCTGATGATGTGCCTCAGGTGGCATCGATTGTTCATGATGCGGCGGGTGGCGAGTCACGTGAGATTGTCGCTCGGATCTTCGTATGCCCGAGTGATAACACTCAGGTCGTTCGAGAGGCCGCAAAGTTCGCGATTGCGGCATATATGAATGTGCCGGTGTATGCGAAATTCCAGGAATGGCTGGGACGTGGCCCTGAACTTGAGAGGATGTGGGCTGCGTGGTCCGGAGGAGATCGCAAGGCCGCTCTTGCTGCGATTTCAGATGAAGTTGTTGACGCTCTGATCGTGCATGGCACGCCCGATCAATGTCGGGAACAGATCGGTCGATACCTCGACAACGGAGTAACAACTGCAGCGCTCGCGCTACTGCCTCTCGACAAAGAACTTGATCAGCGTGAGGCAATGAGAGCGCTAGCTGGGGCGTAAACCGGTGCGTGCTTAGGCAGCTGGTTGGGCGGCGTTGCGGGCAATGCGTCGATGTTCGAGCTCGGCTCGCAATTCGCTGATATGGCGTAAGCCGGTGATGCGGGTGGCATCGTCGATGCGAAGGCACTCAGGGAGGTCTGATGTTGGCAACAGCATCAATTGAAGCGGGTGTTCAGGCTCTGTAGTTGACATGCCATGAGTGTGCACGAGGGGTGTGACAGAGAAGCAGAGATCCGAGTTCAGCGACTGGGGTGAGAGTTGGTTGGTCAACCAGAGATAACAACGCACCCAGCCGCTGCCGCCAGAAAGATCGCGACAAGAAGAAGTGGTTGACGTTCTTTTCGCACAGAGGTCTGCCGAGGGGCGGTTACAACAAGTGCACAGAAGGCGCCGGTTGCTGCACCACCTAAATGCCCTCCAATGGAGATTCCGGGAACGAGAAATGTGATTGCAAGATTGAGCAGCAGAAGGGTTCCAATTTGCGTTCGCATCGGATTGATTCCTCGCTGCTGGTACGCCATGGCGGTAACCCCCATCAGACCGAAGACCGCACCCGACGCACCACCATGCAGGCCATCTGGTTGCAGCAACAGTGCACCAAATGAACCGCCAGCGAGGCAGGCGATATAGAGAAGGAGCATCCGCACACGGCCGATAGCAACCTCGAGCATTCCCCCCAGCTGGTAAAGCAAGTACATGTTGAAGGCGATGTGCAAGAGCCCGAAGTGAATGAAGCCCGATGACACAATCCGATACCACTCGGTCGGCCCCTGGGCCACCAACGAACTATTGAGTCCAAGATCGACTTGCAATCTAGTAAGCGAACCATTGAGCGCTCGAGAGTCAATCGCCGCAGTAGCGACGAAGACCGCAAGGTTGAGGCCGATCAGGATTTTCGCGATCAGCAAACCCTGTGATGCTTGCCAATATCTCATTCGGGTAGTTGCACTTGGCGTTGACGCTTTTCGACATGCAACGCACAAACTGCCAATCGATCCCCGAACAAGACACTCACTGCACGCAGGAGAACCGCATCGAGTGCACTGCCTTCCCGTCGAGCGGTCAGGGTGGCGAACGCAACGGGAATCATCGGCAGGCGCCACAGAGGGGGAGTGAGGAGGAGGTAGTTCGCTCATTTCTTTGGAGTTAGTGCGAGATGAGTCCAGGTGTTGTCGCTGAAGATGCTTGAGGTGGCTTCATTTCGCGACCATCATTCGTGTCACACGACTGGGCTGCCCAGCACGACAACAACGCAATAGCCACAAGCGTTCGCTGCTGGCGTCGCCCGCTCTTCTTCATACCGGCAGGCTACAGGTAGCCTCGTGACTGTGTCTGACGTTGATGAGAACCAGCAAATGCGCTCTCCGGTCATCATGACTGTTCACGCTCACCCTGATGACGAGGCATCAAAAGGCGCTCCCACGATTGCGAAATATGTCGGGCAGGGTTGCTCAGCGGTTCTGGTCTGTTGCACGGGAGGTGAGGAGGGCGATCTGCAGAACCCTTCACTCCAAGAGCCAGGGCAGCCCTTCGAAGGTCTTGATGAATCTGAAATAAAAGCGTTGCTCGCCGAGGTTCGACCAAAAGAACTTGAGGCTTCGGCGAAGGTGATTGGGTTCTCCGAGGTCATCATGCTCGGGTACCGCGACTCTGGAATGGCAGAAAGCCCATCGAACAACCACCCGGAGTGCTTCCATATGGCTGACCTCAATGAAGCGGTTGGGCGTCTCGTTAAAGAGATTCGGCGGGTCAAGCCAGATGTGCTCATCACTTACTCAGACGATCAGGCGGGGTACCCGCACCCAGATCACCTCAAAGTGCATGACGTGAGCGTTGTCGCATTTGAGCGAGCAGCCGACCCCGCCGCATATCCCGAGATGGGCGCGCCGCATATGACCTCGAAGTTGTATTACTCGGCATGGTCAATCGAACGGTTGAAGCGAGTTCATGAAGCCCTGCTTGCAAAGCATGGGGAGTCACCATTTGATGAGAACTGGTTCTCACGGCCGAGCCAAGACGAGCGCATCACCACCCGTGTCAATGTCTCTTCGTACATGTGGGCTCGCACTGGAGCACTTCGCGCCCATGCAACGCAGGTTGACCCGGCGGCTCTCTTCTGGTTCGGTCTCACCGACGACGAACTTGCCACGGTGTATCCGAGCGAAGATTGGATTCTTGCGCAGAACCGGTGCGGGCCTATCTCTCATCAAGAAACGTCCCTGTTCGACGGGTTGGCATAAGTCGTCAGCGAAACTTAAGGAGTAGCCAATGTCGCTCACTGTGCAATACCGAGTGCAAATCTCAAAAGGAAACGAGATCGTCGACGGTCCCGATGGAGCCGATCTCGTAATCACGGTGCCGCTCAAGGTCGCCCAAGAAACAGGCTTTGACCCGACCGTGGCATTCATGAGAGGTCAACTGAAAGCGGCGGGCAGCACTGGGGCGCTGTTTGATGGACTTTCTTCAGGTGACGCCGGTGCGATCATCGGACGACTCGTCAGCGAGGCCAGTTAGGCCCGCATTGCGGCGCGCAACTCGCGGTAGCCGATGAGGTGTACATCGGCAGTCGCAAGTGTATCGTTGAACTCCGGTCCAAGGAGGAATTGGTAGTCGTCGATCCATCCAGCAGCGTCGTCAGTGAGCGCCCGCACCTCTGGGGTGTCGACTGCGGGCTGTAGGTGCAGTTCGGTAACCCCTGACGGAAGCTCCGCGATCGTGTCGATCACCCGCTGACGTGAACCCGCACGCCAATCATGATTGAAGAAATCCGGGAACAGCACTCCTTCTTCTGCCGCAAGGGAGCGATACGGAAACCCTGCCTCTGCGGCGGTCACGGTCGACGGCAGACGGATGGGGAGTTGGAATTCGACCGCAACATCAAGGTAGGCGTCGAAAAACTCTGGTCGGAGGGTGATCGCCGACAAATGCGGTGCGAGGTGGGTGACATCAATGCCCCATGCCTGCGCTCGTGTCACCTGTGTTCGGAGTTCGCGGCGCACCTCAGTGGGGTCGGCGTGTTCCCAAAGATCGTCGATGGCTGACGGAAAGCCTCCGTCTCCAGATAGCAGAGAGGGAGCGTGCGTAAGCGGCCCAAACCGGTAGCACTCGTGTTCAGCGTTGAGCGTGAGGTGCACACCGATGTCGTCTGTCTCGCTCACAAGTCGAGCGGCATGGCGGGCCCATGGTGCAGGCACCATGATCGACGCACATGTCGCGGCTCCGTCTCGCAGTGCGGAGATCACGCCTTCATTTGACGAGTGCGAAAGACCGAAATCATCGCAGGAGATGATGAGGACGCGATCGTTTGTGGCAAAGCCCAGGCGTTCGTTGAGTTCGCTCATTACCGTTGAATGTATCCTCGAGAGGTTTCACAGGCTCGCCAGAGCCCAAGGTTGCTTCTCCGACCGAAAGCAGCGGCGTTGCGCATCTCGGAGAGGTACGCGGTATTCGGCTTGATCTCAAGAACGCGCACGGAGTTCTCGCCAAATGCGATATCAGTACCGTCTCAGATGCGCTCGATAAGTGTTCCTGTGCCGAGACCACCACCGCAGCACATCGAAATGAGGCCGTAGCGGCCTGAGGTGCGCTCGAGTTCATAGAGCGACTTCGTCATGAGGAATGCACCGGTTGCCCCAAGTGGATGGCCGAGAGCAATTGCGCCACCATTTGGGTTGGTCTTGGCGAGATCTGCGCCGACTTCTTTCGCCCACGCAAGAACGACAGATGCGAATGCTTCGTTGATTTCAAAGTTGTCGATGTCGTCAATGGAGAGCCTCGAGCGGTCGAGGAGGCGGCGAGTTGCATCCATTGGGCCGGTGAGCATGAGGACAGGGTCAACTCCGACGAGGCAGGTGTCGACAACCCGTGCCCGAGGAGTAAGACCGAGTGCCTCTGCGCGCTCTGCTGTCATCATCAGCACCGCTGCCGCGCCATCAGAAATCTGTGAGCTGTTTCCCGCGGTGTGCACACCGTCTTCACGTGCCACTGGCTTCAGCTGACCGAGTTTTTCGAGTGATGTTTCGCGAATGCCTTCGTCGCGTGTCACTGCAGCGGTCTCGCCAGTGGGGTTGCCTTCTTCATCAAGAACTGGCGCATCGACCGAGATCCACTGCCCGGCGAATCGGTCTTCGTTCCAAGCTTGTCCAGCGCGTTGTTGCGATTCGAAGCCGAAGGCGTCGGTGTCGTCGCGAGTGATTTCCCATTTGTCAGCAATGCGCTCTGCACCTTCGAACTGAGATGTCATCTCGAGGCGAGCGAAGTATTCCTTTGGAATCGGTACGCCGAGGCCAAGTTTCTTTGAGGAGTTAATGCCGATCGGGATGCGACTCATGACCTCAACGCCGCAGGCCATCGCAACATCGGTGGTGCCTGAAGCGATGAGTGAAGCAGCAAGGTTGGTTGCCTGCTGACTTGAGCCGCACTGGGTATCGACAGTGGTTGCTGCTGTTTCGATCGGGAGGCCAGCTCCGAGCCATGCCGTGCGGGTCACGTTGAAGCTCTGCTCACCAACTTGGCTTACGCAGCCGCCAACAACTTGCTCGATTGCCGATGGGTCGATGCCTGTTCGTTCGACGAGCGAACGTTGCACTTTGCCAAGGAGAGATGCGGGGTGCATCCCCGTAAAACCGCCGTTACGGCGTCCGATAGGGCTCCGAACTGCGTCAACGATGACGATCTCGCGGCCGCTTTGGGAAGATGAGGTGCTGGTCATACCCTTAGGTTACGCCCTCGGTTCTCAAGATCTGCAGTCAGTTCACTCTGTTCGAGGCGTATCTCGTGCTCGAGTTGCTGCGACAGAGGTGTCTTACTCGACCGTGAAAGTGGTTGGACCGTCGTCGCCTGGCGTGTGGTCATGGAAGGGGGAACTTACAGCGGGTGCGCCTCAGGGGCGGGTTTTAGCGGTCGGGCGTACCACATAGGTCGCCGGACGCCATGGGGTCAAGGAGGCTTACAAGTCTGTTTTGAACAGGTCGAGTTGCTCCCAGGTTGTTGCCACCTCATCAACCGCTCGCCACGTCAGGCGGCCGCGCCGATTTGGGCGCTCGACTTCAAGTGCTTCAGGTCGTAGCGATCGAGCCGCTCCATTTGCGTCGTGGACGAGAATGCTTCCGTCGGCACCTACCGAGGCGATGCGTCCAAGGGTCCAGCGCGAACGATTTTGGCGTTTGAAGCGCACTCGTTCGCCTTGGCGAAGGCCGATGCTTCGCAGTTCGGCCGCTGACATAGGGGATTAGTAGCCCAAGGTGCGACGCTGCAGTCGCTGCATTCCTGTGATCCACTTCTGCGGGTCAGAACCCTTGAACTTCAGGTAATCGCTTACTTCAGGATGGGGCAAGATGAGGAATCGCTCATCGACGATCGCTTGGTAGACCACCTCTGCAACATCAGCAGGCTCTAACACCTCGCCAACTGCTTTCACTACGTCACCGCCGGTACTGATTGGTGAATCGGCATTCAACATGGCGGTGTTCACGCCTTGTGGGCATAAACAGCTCACCTTGAGGCCGCGCTCGCCGTACGTAATTGACATCCACTCTGCGAAAGCGACAGCGGCGTGTTTGGTGAGGGAATACGGTGCCGACCCGATCTGGGCGAGGAGGCCGGCAGCCGAAGCCGTCGAGCAGAAATAGCCCTCTCCGCGGTCGAGCCAGGCTGGCAGCAATCGGCGAGCTGCCCACCGGTGTGCATGCGTGTTGATCGCAAAGGAAAGGTCCCAGATTTCTTCGTCGTCCATTGGGTCGGTTCCAAGCGCAACACCAGCGTTTGCAAAAAACAGATCGACGATTCCAAACTCGCGCTCAGCCGTATCAATGAGTTCGATGTTGCCAGCTTCGGTCGATAAATCGACGGCGAGCGCAATCGAGCCGGGTAACTCTGCGGCAACCGAATCGGGCGACCTCTGGTCGGCGAGCACTACACGGGCTCCCGCAGCGTGAAAGCGACGGGCGAGGGCAGACCCGATACCTCCGGCGGCTCCGGTAACGACGACATGACGATCTTGTAAGTCCATACTCTTCACATTAGATCGCCGATCATGCGCGCACGATGCCCGCAGGGGCGATACGGTGAGGGCGATGACTGAAAGCAGCGTAAATAGCACAGCGGTTCTCGATGAAACAGAACTACTCGGCGAGAGTGGTTTGACGGTCGATGCGGCTGCAGCAATTGCTGTGATCGACGAATCGCTGGTGCGTCTTACTCAGCGTGAACTCGTCTCAGCCAACGAAGTGACGGACGTCCTTCTTGACGTTCGTCGATTGCTCGCCGGCTGAATCACAGCAGCGGAATCGCCACTCCCGCAAGGGAGGTCCCAACGACCGCGCCTGCAATTACATCGGTGGCGTGATGAATACGCACGTGGAATCGGCTCAGGGTGACAGTTGTTGCAAGCGCAACCCACAGAGCGATCCACCATCCGCCTGTCATTGCCGACAGTAGAACCGAAGAAAATGCTGCCGCTGAGGCATGTCCGCTCGGGAATGACGACGTCTGTGGCTTTCGCACCGTGAGTCCTTCAGCGCCATGTTCTGTTGGGCGCTGTCTACGGAAGAGGCGTTTTAATCCTTGGTTCACGATGAGACTTTCAACGCCCAAGAGACACGACAAGAGGATGATTTGTCGAAACTCAGAAGTAACCACTCCCCGAGCTGCGTTCGTGATATGCCAAATCAGGCTCCAATCGCCGAGCGTGCTCGCTGCGACCATGACTGCATTGAGCGCAGCGACATTTCGAAGTGGTTGGTAGGCGCGATCAACGCGGTCATCGAACGCGTTGGCACGTTGAGAGATTGACGAACTCGACATTGGTTTACTCGGGTGAAGTGGTGTTGCCTCGAGGGGCCTCAACGAGTGCAAGTTGGGGGTCGCCACCGAACTCTGGGCACCATGATGAGAATGTGCAGAACTTGCAAAGAGCACTCTTTCGAGTTGCGAACTCTCCGCTCTCACAGGCTTGAGAAATTGCTCGATGCACAGCAGTAAGTCGTTGCTCGGTGAATGAAATTGTCTTGCTCGACGGGCGAGTGGTAATTATCTGGGACGATTTGACGTACATCAGTCGAAGTTCGGTTGCGTGTTCGGCAAACTCTTGCTGACAGAGCAGTGCATAGAAATGCACGCCAGCTAGGGCCTTTTTCTCAAATGATGGACCCGGGGCGCGACCGGTCTTGTAGTCGGTGATGACAAGACGATCATCGTTGTCTCGTTCGAGACGATCGATGATTCCACGCAGTGTGACGCCGTCAAATTCGGCCTCAATACGAAGTTCAAGCCCGATTGGATTCACCATTGATGGATCTTCCATCCGTAACGCGTTCATCGCAAGTTTCCGACACTCGTCTCCGAGTCGGGTAAACCGGTCACCTTCGAGTTTAAGAAAGAGCACGTCGTCGTCGTGTTCGTATTCGGTCAACATCTGATCGACAGAATCGTTCATGCGTTCGGCGTCGAGTTGAGCAGCGGTGTCGGCGTAGAAGTGTTCGAGAGCGCGATGGACCATTGTGCCGCGCACGGTGGCTTCGGTCGGCGGCTCGAATAGTCCATCAAGGCTCGAAAATCGAAAAGCAAGAGGACAAGAAAGAAATGAGTCGATACGCGAAGGCGAGAGCGTTGTCGGTGGCGCGTAGCTGCTCATACTGAACAGCCTGCCAGATGCGTGTCACGGACTGGTGCTACTCAGCAGATCTTCGACCGTGTGCGCAACCTGTTTGGGTACGACAAAGGGCCCAAAGTGATTCATTGATTCGTCAGGGTGATACGAGCCGTATGGAAGGCGCTCAGCAACTCCGGCCGCAAAGTTCGATGGTTGATGCTCTTCAACGATGCCAGCGATCACATTTACTGCAAGGTCGATCTGTGGGAGTGACTGCCAGAGTTCGTTTCGATGGGCGGCTCGAAATACCGATGCTTCGAACGTGGGAGTGCACGAGAGTGACACGCTGCCGTCGTTCTTCGCTGTGACCCCATAGTTCACATAGTCACTGAGTGAACGCTGGGTGAAGATCCCTAAAGGTGGCTTTGACGCGTAGTTTGCGATTGCGGCCTCTGCGCTCTCAAAGGTTGGTCGGCGACGCTCCGCCCCAACGGCAATTGGAAGATGTTCGACATCGAAGTCGTCGTTTGGTGGGGGAGCAATCGGTTCGAAGGCAACGAGCTGCGCGAACGCTGTCGGATCTCTCAGATGGGCAAGAAGTACCGCAGCTCCGCCCATTGAATGCCCGAACGCCCGAAGCCCGCCGTGAGGAGCGAGGTGACGGGCAACGGTGAGGGCGTCCTCCCCAAAACATTCCCACGTCGTGACGCTGTCGTCAGTGGAGGGGGTTTCGCCATGCCCGGAATAATCAACGGCCCACACGCTCCAGCGAGACGACAGATGCGCCGCCATTTCGAGGTAGCAACGACCGTGAAAGCCCGTTGCATGCGAAATGAAGAGAGGTTCCCCGCCAGAACCACCAAGATGGTGAAGGATGAGCGGCGACCCATCGGGCCGGGTGAGAGAAACTGTTGACGTCACCGGAGAGCATCCACGAACATCTTGGTCTCTTCAGCGATTTGCGCAGGAACGGCGTAGCCGTCTCGGTCGCAGATCGTCGACCAGTTGTCGCGAACTGATTCAGGAGACAAATTTGCGTCGGTGAATCCTTGGCATTCTCCGATGAAGACCTCGGCAACACGTCCACCGCCTACGGAGAACACGCGGCCTGTAGCATCGCATGATTCGTGGGCGAGGAAGGTCACCAGTGGGGCAACGTAGTCGGGTTGCAGTTTTTGTCCCAGGTCGCCGAGGAGGTCTTCGGTCATCCGGGTGAGCGCGATTGGTGCGATGGCATTTGCGGCGATGTTGAAGCGTGCACCTTCGACGGCGAGAACCCGGGTAAAACCGACGAGTCCCATCTTTGCGGCGCCGTAGTTTGCTTGGCCGAAGTTTCCGAAGACTCCTGCGGCCGATGAAGTGGAGATAATTCGACCATATCCCTTTTCTCGCATGACTCGGAATGCTGGCCCGGTGACGTTAAACGCGCCCTTCAAGTGAACATCAAATACTGGGTCTACGAGCGACTCGTCCATGTTGTGGAACGCCTTGTCGCGCAGGATTCCGGCGTTGTTGATGACAATATCGACTGTTCCGAAGGCATCGAGCGCCGACTGCACAATGGCTTCGCCACCTTCGGCGGTCGCCACTGAGTTCGTATCTGCGACTGCCTCTCCACCGAGCGCCTTGATTTCGTCGACCACCTTGTCGGCTGCTCCCTTATCGGAGCCGGTGCCATCGACTGAGCCGCCGAGATCATTTACCACGACGAGAGCTCCTCGAGACGCCATGAGGAGCGCGTGCTGGCGGCCGAGACCCCCACCAGCTCCTGTGATGATTGCTACTTTGCCGTCGAATCCAAGTGCTTCAGTCATGCCCGCACGTTACCGACCTTACGGCGCCGTTGGGAAAACCGCGGAACAAAAACAGGATCTGTTCCTGTTGTGGCCTTGTTATTGGTCGCTAACTGCCGGTAATTGAATCGAGTGCCATTGCCGTGAGTCGTTTGTAGTCGAGCTTTCCATTGACGGCACGGCCGACGGTGTCAACACGAATGACGTGCTTCGGGGCTTTGTAGCGAGCAATTTTCAAGCGAACGTGTTCGATGAGTGTGTCATCGTCGACCGAAGGGTCAAGCAACTCAACGATGGCGCAGATCGCCTGGCCAAATCTCTCATCAGGCACCCCGACGACTGCGCAATCCGCGACCGAGTGATGAGTCTTGATCGTCTCCTCAACCTCTTCTGGGTACACCTTCTCGCCGCCGGTGTTAATGCACTGGCTGCCTCGGCCGAGCAGGGCGACCGAACCATCGGCTCGAACTTCGGCCCAATCACCAGGGATCGAGTAGCGAACTCCATCGATGATCTGGAAGGTCGCCGCAGACTTCTCCTCGTCCTTGTAGTACCCGATCGGAGTTCGGCCGCGAAGAGCGACCCGGCCGCGTTCACCTGACCCGGGCTCAACATCTTGGCCACCTTCGGTGACGACACGAGTGTTTGGCCCAAGGGAGAAACTCCCGGTGCCAGATTCGGCAGAATCTTTCGTCGACACATTGCTCGCCATGCCGATTGCCTCGCTCGAACCGAGCGAGTCGACCATGATGAGACGTTCGTTGTGTCGTAGAAGCCCATCTTTGGTTTCACGAGACCACATCACCCCTGAGGAGATGATGACGCGCAGGCTTGAGAGGTCCCATCGGTCCTCGTTGGCATCGAGCGCTCGCAGCATTGGTTTTGCAAACGCGTCGCCGACAATAGAGATCGAGTTAATTCGCGCCGATTCAATAGTCGACAGCAGTTCATCAACATCAAAGTTCCGCCCGGTGAGCGTGGTGGTTGACCCGCCAAGCAGCATCGTTGAGAGCGAGTTGAAGAAGCCGGTGCCGTGCATGAGAGGAGCTCCGGGCAAGCCTTTGGGTCCGGGCCCGTTGAGTCGAGCTGCGGCAGCTCCAGCCGTGGGCTCACCGGGGAGTTTGTTTCGATTGCTCGATTCGAGAGCGCCGACGAGGTCGTCTTGACGCCACATGACTCCCTTTGGCATTCCGGTCGTTCCGCCGGTGTAGAGCAGCATCAGATGGTCGCCGCTCCGTCCCCACGGGCCCTTGACGTTGTCGGGTGACCCTGACGCCGCCGTTGATTCGTAGTCGATGGCCCAATCCGGACATGGGTGTGACCCATCGTCGACCCAAAGCCACAGTCGAATATTTGGCAGTCTATGTTTTATTTCCTCGATCTGTGGGCAGAACGTTGCGTGAAAGACAACTGCGCAGACATCCGCGTTGTCCCAGAGATAGACGAGTTCGTCTGCGGCGTATCGGTAGTTCGTGTTGACGATGGCCATCCCAGCCTTGAACGAGGCGAGAACACTTTCGATGTAGTGCGGGGAGTTGTATAGATATTGAGCGACTTTGTCTTGTTCGACGAGGCCTGAGTCGAGAAGTTCCTGGGCAATGCCGTTTGCTCGGTGGTTCATCTCGTTCCACGAGATCGCAACGTCCCCATGTGCAAGCGCAAGGCTCTCAGGTAGAGCTTCGGCAATCTCTTCCAAGATGTCTGCGATATTCCAACCGTTCACTGTTGAGACCGTAGCGGTCGAGACCTCATTTGGAGAAGTGAAAGCCATTAGGCACGTCCGAGCGTTGGGTGATGCCGGCACGCCCAAGTCGTGATGTCTCATCTACTCTCATGACGTGGAGTCCTCCTCGTACGCTAATTGGTTGACCGATTCTCTCTGCGTTGCGATTGAAAAGGCAGCGCCAGTTGTTTCGGCAGGTGCGAATGAGGCCGAGGCCGCAAGAGCACTACCGCCCTCGACGATCGAAGCGCTAAGCGTCGCTGGTCTGTTTACCATGTTGTTGCCAACAGATGTCGGTGGCACACCCCATCGGCCCGAGGCGGCGCTCGCTGCCTTGAGTTCGGTCGCCTTTCATGATGGAGCCGCCGGATGGTGTTCGATGATTTCAACATCAACCTGTCTGCTGGCAGGGTTCCTCGACACCGAAGTTGCACGATCCACCTTCGGAAGCGCAACCGCTGTCGGTGGTGTCTTTGCTCCTAATGGAGTTGGAACGCCCACCGATGATGGACTCACGGTGTCTGGTCGGTGGCAATGGGGTAGTGGACTCGCTCACTGCGACTGGGTGGTAGCTGGGGTTACCTTTGGTGGTGGAAAACGCGTGACGGTTGTGGTCCCTCGTAGCGATGTCGAGGCGTACGACACCTGGCAAACGGTGGGAATGAGAGGAACAGGATCAGTTGACTTTGAGATGAACGACGTATTCGTCCCACGCGAACGAACGATTCCTCAACTGGGGGCAACGCCGAAGTCATCTGATTCACGAGTGCTTCTCCCAAATTTTTCCATCTTGGGTGCGGGCGTTGCCGCTGTCGCCCTAGGAATCGCAGAACGAGCCTGGTCAGAGACAGTTGACCTGGCGAACGAGCGCGCACCCCAGTTTTCGCAACGCCTCCTTGCTGAGCAGTCATCGGTGCAGTCGCTGATCGCCCGGGCTCGAGCACGCCTTGACGCATGCGGCGGCGAGCTATTTCGGAGCGTTGAAGCAGCACATCGCATTGTCGAACAGGGGGAGAAGGTCCCCCTGGCGGGACGGGTGCGGATACGCGGAGCAGCAGCTCTCGTCGTCGAGGAGTCCGCTGTAATCGGCACCGAAATGTTTCGCCTTTCCGGCGGTGCTGCCGTATACGACACCAGCGTGTTGGGGAGGTGCCTACGGAACCTTTCGGTGATCCCGCAACACATCATGGTTGCCCCACGACTCTTTGAGACACTCGGCCGCCACCACCTCGGGCTCGATTTCGAGTCATCAATGATCTAGGGAGTTCACAATGGATGCAATGGAGGCGATTCTCACGACTCGGGCGATGCGTCGATATTCAGATGCACCGGTTCCTGACGAACTGCTCATGCGATGTCTCGAGGCCGCTCAGCAGGCTCCCTCTGGTGGGAACGTCCAGCCTCAGCAGTACGTTGTCGTCAGATCTCATGAAGTGCGCCATGCGCTCGCTGACATTTACCGTCAGGCGTTTGAGCGCTACGAGAAATGTTTGCCGGAGCCGGTCTTCCGCTCTGAGCAGGATCGAACGACGTATGAGCGCACAAGAAAAGCGTCACAAGATCTTGCGCAGACAGTCGGTAATGTTCCGGTTCATGTGCTGTTTTTGCAGCCGATCATCCCGTGGGGGTTTCATGATGAAGAGGGTGTTGTCGACATTGGGCGCCTCGACGGCAGCGTCTACCCGGCGGTGCAGAACTTCTGTATCGCTGCGAGAAGCCTCGGCCTCGGAACAGCGTTCACCACCGTCATCCGGGTATATCAGGCTGAGGCACTTGAGGTCATAGGTGCTGACCCTGAGCGTTTTGAAATAGCGGCTCACATCCCCGTCGGTTACCCGACTGGCAACTTTGGTCGCGCGCCTCGCAAAGATGTTCGCCGCTCAATCCATCTTGATCGTTATGGAGAACGCCCAACGCTCGACTAACTCGATAGCGTCCTCTACTTGTGCCCCCCACATTGAGGAGAGAAGATCTCCGCAACATCGCAATCGTCGCCCACGTCGACCACGGCAAAACCACGCTTGTTGACTCGATGCTGCAGCAGTCGGGCGCGTTCCGAGTCAACGAGACCGTTGCCGAACGTGTCATGGATTCAATGGACCTCGAACGCGAAAAAGGGATCACGATCCTCGCAAAGAACACCTCGCTGGTGTGGAACGACATCACGTTCAACATCGTCGACACCCCAGGACACGCCGATTTCGGCGGTGAGGTTGAACGTGCCCTCACCATGGTCGACGGCATCATCTTGCTCGTCGATGCCGCCGAGGGTCCGCTGCCTCAGACACGTTTCGTGTTGCGCAAAGCGCTTGCACAGCATCTACCGGTCATCCTTGTCATCAACAAAGTTGATCGACCTGATGCCCGCATCTCGACCGTCGTCGATGAGGTATATGAACTCTTTCTTGACCTCGACGCTGACGCCGACCAACTCGACTTTCCTATCGTGTACTCCTCGGGTCGCTCGGGCTGGGCATCGGTAGAGGAGAACACCACTGGCACTGATCTCACGCCACTGTTTCAGACGATCGTGAGCAGCGTTGCAGCCCCTGCCTTCACCGAGGGAGCGCCACTGCAAGCGTGGGTCACGAACCTTGATGCGAGCCCCTATCTCGGGCGTCTTGCGCTATGTCGAGTGATCGAAGGGGAAATTCGGCGTGGACAGCAGGTTGCGTGGTGTCGGGCTGACGGTACAACCG
>Ga0310343_10000079_pt1 | contig 38447 bp, 40 predicted proteins | sample HC15DNA2025_MG_FD_203519 | JGI IMG/M metagenome (GOLD analysis project Ga0310343, IMG submission 203519) | Marine microbial communities from station ALOHA, North Pacific Subtropical Gyre - HC15-DNA-20-25_MG | ecosystem: Environmental > Aquatic > Marine > Oceanic | place: Pacific Ocean: North...
ATTTTCATAAAAATAATTTACATATAAAATAAATCATCTACTCTTGATTTTAACCATTTAGCACGAGACTGAGATAATTTGTTAGATTGTTTTAAACTTTTATCTTTATTAACATCTATATTTATTGCCTTATCCAGCAGCTCAATAAATAATTTTTTATCCTGTTTTGACACAGCGTAATTTTCTGCTAAAGTGACGTAGATTGAAGCATTTAAACCATTTGACTGTTTTTCTGCTAAATCAAAATATGATAAAGCTGTTTTTTGAGCATTTTTATCACCACTCAGATCGTTTAAATAAACACTCATCATAGCAGCGCTGAGCGTGCCATTTTCCCAATTAGGATCAACAGTTATGGCACTTTCTAGCAACCATTTTATATTAGGTAGATCAATTAAATATTGAGGATCTCCTTGACTAGCTTGAATTGATCCTGCTAGAGAACCACTCAACCAATATAAATAGTCTATATCCTCTTTTTCAAAAGCAATTTCTTCTTTATTCCTCATTTTTTGTACGAAATTTTCATATTTAATTTCTAGAGCATTAAATAAATAATTTCTAGAGATAACAAATAAATCCAAGGATTTTGCATAATAATCTCTGGATCTGTAATAGTCGCTGTACATTAATCTATCTCCTTTTTCCATCAAAATTCCATATGCATACGTTATTCGACTCTTTGATGCATTAAGATAGAAAAGTTGATTATTAGGATTTTTTTGAATTTTCCTTTTTTGAGATTCAAATGATAATGGTAATGCAATTTCTGCTACTTCTGACCCTAGCATCATTTTATTGTTTACAGCACAACCATTCAAAATAATAAAAATCAAAAATAGAGGGGTTTTACGAACTAAAAACTTTTTTAATAAATTAATCATATATTTGAAAAGATGAGCACAGCTCATTGACATGCTTTTTAACTGATTGAATTTTGTCTTTATTATCATGATTTAAAATGACTTGATCTATTAAATCAACAATAATTTTAACTTCATCTATACCCATTCCCCTAGTTGTTATAGCTGGAGAACCAATTCTAATTCCGCTTGTCACAAATGGACTTTTGGGATCAAAAGGAATCATATTTTTATTTACGGTAATTCCTGCTTCGTCAAGAGCAATTTCTGCAGCTTTTCCGGATATATTTTTGTTCTGTAAATCAATTAAAACTAAGTGAGTGTCTGTTCCACCAGAAATTAATTCATATCCCTTAGACTTAAACTCCTCAGCAAAACATTGTGCATTATCGAGAACTCCTCTAATATAAGTTTTAAAAGATGGTTCAAGCGCCTCTTTAAATGCTACTGCTTTTGCGGCAATGATATGCATAAGCGGCCCACCTTGCATTCCAGGCATTACAGCGCTATCGATTAACTCTGACATCATTTTTACTCTTCCAGATTTTGGTGCAACTTTTCCAAATGGATTTTCATAATCACTACCAAGCAAAATTATACCACCTCTTGGGCCTCTAAGTGATTTGTGAGTACTGGTAGAAACAACATGACAGTGCGGAAATGGTGAAGGATGCATTTCAGCAGCTATTAATCCTGAGTTATGGCAAATATCCCCGTGTAAAAATGCTCCAACTTCGTCCGCAACTTCCCTAAATTTTTCAAATTCTACTGTTCTTGGATAAGCGCTTGCACCACAAATAATAATTTTAGGTTTGTATTCTCTAGCTTTTTTTAGCAAGTCATCAAAATCTACTAATCCAGTATCTTGTTTTACTTGAAAAGTAACAGAATTATAAATTTGACCTGAAAAACTAACTTTAGATCCATGCGTTAAATGTCCGCCATGACTCAAATCAAGCCCCATAATACAGTCTCCAGGCTGTAAATAAGCAAGATAAACACCCATATTACCAGATGAACCTGAATGAGGTTGGACGTTGGCATATTCCGCCTTAAAAAGTCTTTTGGCTCTATCAATCGCTAAATTTTCTGCCTCGTCAACATGAATGCATCCACCGTAATATCTTTTTCCAGGATAGCCTTCAGCATATTTGTTTGTAAGGACAGAGCCTGTGGTTTCAAGAACGGCTTTACTAGTGAAATTTTCAGATGCAATCAGCTCCAAATATCCATTTTGTCTATTTAATTCAGATTGAATTATATCATAGATTTTTTTGTCTTTTTTTTTGACAATAGACATCAATTACCAATCAGACTGTTTCGATAAAGATTCTGAAACCCATTCATAACATCTTCCACTTGGAGAAACCTTTCCAGAAGCTTGAACATCTTTATCAGTCATAAACCAATCAGCATAACTAAATAAAACCTCATTTTCTTCTAACCAATTTTTTTGCTTAAAATATTTTGAATTGCCTTTGTTTTCAGCTTTAACAAAATATTCGTAAGCAAGTGAGGCTACAATTTTATCAGAACGAGAAAAATTATCTCCTCTACAAGACTGCATAGCTTTATAATAAAGATTACCCATATGAGCTAAAGATTCAGCATTATTTCTTGAAATTTTCATCGATTTTTGACCCCATTCAAATGCAGACTCAAAATCGTCCATCTCAATACTGTTTACTGAAATTAATAATGCAACTCTAAAATTATTTCTGTCAAGCTCAAATAAGTCTTCAAGAATGTCTACAGCGTCATCAAAATCAGAGTTTTCATTGTAAGCTTTACCAAGCGACATGTACACCATACTATTATCACGATTGTAGCTTAATGTATTTTCAAGGACATCGATTGCTTCGTCTGTTTCACCATTAGACATTAATTTTTCAGCATACTCAACTGCATAGGAGGCATTATCTGGATTGTCTTCAAACCTTGCTTTAAAAATTTCAAGTGGATCCTCACCAGAATCCTCATACACTCTTGCTAATTCAGACTGAACTGATGCATTATTTGGATCAATACTTAAAACCTTCTTTAAAACAGAAATTTGTTCATCTGTTCTTCCTTGCTTTCCGTAAGCCTTAGCTAAATCTCTTAACGAATCAATATCTCTAGATCCAGAGTCCATCAAGCGTTCATATTCAATTATCATTTCATCAATTTTGTCTTGTTTCTTGTAAGCATATGCTAATCTAGTCATCAAAGAAGTATTGTCAGGAAGCTCTTGTAAGCCTTTAGTCAACACCTTTTCTGATTCTTCAAATTTTCCAAGATTTTGTAATGCAATTGACCAGTAAAGATAAACATCATCAGCATTTACCCAATCTGAATTCCATTGATCACACCTCAGCTGCATTAAATCAGAGTAAGATTGAGCGCTTAACTCCCAATTGCTGCTCCTGTAGTATTCAGCAGCACTACTTGATAATTGAGGACATCTATCTTCCTGTTCATATTCAATAGAATATGGATACCATCCTTCATTATAGATAAGTCTGGTAGCTTCTCTACAATCAACAATTTTTATTTCTACATCATTTGTTATTCTTAACTGCTCACCCCTTTTACATTGAGCATGTATACCAGAAGTGAAAATGATTAAAAAAACGATTGCATATAAATAATTTTTCATACTTTTTTCCTAAAATTAAATTTCTCTTCTTTTAACGAACCACAAGTCACCAATACTAATACCTAAATTAAAAGAATGTAATGTTTCGTTTCCAACTAAGTACAATCCATCTCTTTTTGATAACTTATATCCAAGGTCAATTTGATTTCCTGTAATTCCAAAATTAAATCCTATACCTAAACCTAAACCAACTTCATTAATATTTTCAAGATTTTTAACTCCATAGTTTTGGAAAAATAATGATCCTTTAAAATTATAACGATCTCTTGAAAATGGCTGAGCAAACTTAATGTAAGATAAACTTACTTTATTTTTACTTTCTAAATATCCGTCATAAATAGAGCTGTTTAAATTATGTTCACCTTTATCACTCCATAATAAAAGCTCTGCTTGTAAGTGCTTTCTAGGACTAAACTCATAATCAGCTCCAAAAGTGAATGATGAAATTTTTAACTCATCATTAAATTTTTGATTTAATGGCAATAAAGCTTGTCCAATATCTGGAAAATCATTTACATCATGATAATTGTTATCATTTAAATCTATAAAGGCTTGGTATGAATCATTTTCTATATTTATACCTTTTAATGGCATGCTTAATGAAGCTGATAGAAATATTGGATTATCTTTGAATTTTACTCTATTTGTCGAATAAAATAAATCAACCATTGTTCCTGAAAAATAATCTCTCGATTGGAGCAAATGATTATCATTATCAATTATAAGATTTCTAGTATATCTTGAGGAACCAAATACAATATTCAAATTAGCTCCAATACTATCAAAATCGTTCAATTTATAACCAAATGATAAAGAGCCCTTAGAAGGACCACCAGAAGAACTATTCAATCTGGTATATAGTAATTCCTCCTCATTAAAAGTAAAAGAAGTCGTTGTAGTATCATTAATAACAACTTCTCTAGATAAAAATGGCTCAAAAGAAACTCCAAATGCCATTTTTTGTTTCCATGGTATTACTAATTTAGCCGAAGAAAGTGAAAAATTTGTACTACTACTTGATTGAAAATTAGCATTGTGGACGCCAACTGAAGTGTTCAAATATGAAAATAATAAATTATGCCAAGTAGAGGGATTTGATATAGAAACATTATCTTTAAAAGAAGGTAGCAATTGGTTTGATACTCCAACAGATGAAGCATCACTATTATCAACAGATGAACCAAAACCATAGCCGCTCATTGCATTTTGAGGTAAAGCAAACGTTAAAAACAATAGAATGAAAAACTTACGGCTCAACATACATCACCTCAATGGCATTTAAGTTTAAATTAACCTTATCAAATGGACTGTTAACTGGAGCGCTGTAAATCATCAACTCATTATGTTGAAATAGACCATTTTTATATCCCTGTAAAAATGCCTGAATAGGAATTCTTACTTGATTATCTTCAATTTTTCTTGAAACAATAAAGTTTGGATCAATGGTATAACTTGTTTCAATTTCAGAAGAAGAGTCCTCCCCGCCTTCAGAAGTTTCTATAAATGGAGAAGTAAAATTCCAATTTTGCACTGAATCTTGAATAGCGCTAATAATAACATAAAATTCATCGTCCTCAAGAAGATTTGAATCTTCTAAATCAAGAACTACGTTAGAATTTTTAAACAGCTCATTTCTGGATAATGTATCCAAAAGATTTAAATCAAATTCAATGATAGATCTTAAACCCGAACCTGAGTTTAGCGAAATATAATTAAAATCTTCATCATTAATTGCTGGCGGACTAAAAACATTAATATCTTTTTGCGAAAAAAATGTAATAAAAGTATCTAAAGTTGTTTGCTCATCAATAATTGCCTTGTACCATACACGCATTTTTGGACCATTTACAGATTCATTGCTTTCAAGGGAAAATAATTCATCAAGTGTACTTCCAGTATTTTTAAGCATAAAAGTTCTTGCTGGGTATGTATCTGAATCTAAAAAATACTCCTTGAGGCTACTTAATGATCCATCTTCTTCTGTAAACATTATTTTAACCGTATCTAAACCTGTTGAATCTGGAGTAAAATCTTCAGGAGATAAATAAACCTGATTTAATAAAAAAGAATTTGATTCAAAATCAACAAAATCACCTTGATTATAGAAATTTAAAGAATCTGAGAAAACACTATCATTTTCAGTTGTAATAGAAAATAGGCCCAGATCAAATCCAGTGCTTAAAGAATCTTCTGTTTGAAAGAAAACCATTGCACTGTCCACTTGAATTGAATCTGCTAGCAGGTCAACAAGACTAACCGGTGGAATATTTCCAGAAAAAAGAGTCATTTGAACTAGTGAGTATAAATTTTCAGAATCTTTTATACTTCCAAAGAATAATTTATCTCTTGTACTAAATTGAGGATAAGTCTGAAAGAGCTTGCTATTGGTTTGAGGTAAAGTTGAGGTTTGTATAGTTGAATCTTTATTTTCGATTTCGTCGTAAATGATGGTTTCTTCACTACAAGACGTAATGAAAATCATTAAAATTAATAATTTCATGGCATCTAAAATGAATCTGGACATATAACTATAAAGCCTTAATAACTTTTTCAATTTCATCTAAAAGAGCTGAAGAATCTTCATCTGAATTTGTTAAGTCAACTGTAGAGCAAGTTTTAGAATTCTTAAATACATTAGACTTCATAATATTTTTACTTACTTCTTCTTCGTCGTCAATTACTATAGTTGCATCTGCATAAGCACAGCCGATTTGATTTAAATTATACGATCTTATTTCTTTTTTTGTTTCAACATTAAATGGAAGATTAGAAGAATCAAAAAGAACATCCTTATTTAATGAATTTGTAAGATATATAGTCTTTATTTTTGAAAGATCTTTTTCGTTTTCTGCCAATTTCTTAATAAGAAATGGAACTAGCGCTGATGTCCATCCATTACAAATAACAACATTAGGAAACCAAAATAAATTGGGTAGCATTTTAATTGCAGCTAATGAATAAAATGCAAATCTAATATCATTGTCAGGAAGAAATCGCCCATTTTTTGATTTAAATAACAAATTGTTTAATTCGCCAAACTTTTCTTCATTTTCTAAAAAATAAACTTGTAAACGAGACTTTGGTAAAAAAGCACTTTTAGCAGAACATTCGTAGTCAATATCATCATAATTAAATAAAATTTCTTTTAGCCTAATAACCTCTCTTAAAATATATTTTCTTTCACTAATGAATCCATATTTTGGCATTAAACATCTTACATCATTGCCTTGATCTTGCAATCCGAGTGGAATGTCTACAGAAAGATTAGCTAAATTCGAAACCGACGCAAATGGCTCCATTTCGCTATTTATATAAAAGATTTTTTTAACCATGATAATGAGCAAAATAAGTTAACGAAACACTATCAAAACTACAACTGCCAATAATAATTAATTTTTTGACAAATTAGATACCAATGAAAGCATTATAAAGCAAAGCAGCATAAATGAACCCCCTGCTGAAACAAACGGAGTTGGAAGTCCTTTAACAGGCATTAAACCAATTGTCATAGCTGAATTCACAAAGATATGTGAGAATAAAATTGATGTTAAACCAATTATAACTAATGATGAAAAATAGTCAGATGATTTAAAAGCAATATCTAGCAAAGTTTTAATAAGCATAAAGAATAAAAACATTATAGCAGCTATACCAAAAAAGCCAAATTCTTCAGCTATAACTGATAAAATAAAATCAGATTCTTGCACAGGAAGGAATTTTAATTGAGTTTGAGAGCCTTGACCCCACCCTTTTCCAAACATCCCTCCAGAACCAATTGCTGTTATACTTTGAATTATATGATATGAAGAACCCATTGGATCTAAATCGGGATTTAAAAAATCAATGAATCTTTGCCTCTGATAACCATTTAAAAAATCATTCCAAAAAAATGGAAACAATAAGCCAGTAAATATATTTGCAAAATATATCAAAACTTTTTTAAAAAGACTTCCCTGAAAAGTCATGAAGATAATGAACATTAAAACTCCCCAAATATTAAAAATCATATTGTTTGAAGCGGCTATAATGGTAATAGCAGGAGCTATCAAAAGAAAAAGTGTAAAACCATTAACCCCCGCCCAAAGCATCATAGGTAATACAGGAGCAAAAATAATAACTGCTGTTCCCAAGTCTGGCTGATTTAATACTAAAAATGATGATAAGAGTGCAATTAAGATTGGTATAAAAACTATATAACCTTCTTTAACTTCCAGCTGATGATTGGAAAGATATTTTGCTATTAAAATAATTGTAGCACACTTCAAATATTCTCCTGGCTGAATATAAAAGAATCCAAGATCTATCCATCTATAAGTATTTTCTACAGGTGTTAAAAAGAACGGTACAAAACATAGTAAAAATGAAATAATATAAATTAAAGTTGAATTATCATGTATAGTTTTAACGTTTATTTGATTAAGAACAAAAAAGACAAATAATGAAAAAATTATAAAAATAAGTTGTCTCATAAATGAACTACTTATAGATAATGGATCAGTAGAAATGCTGTAAAGAGTAATAAGTCCAAAAGTAATTAAAGATGATACGATTAAATATAATCTACCCAAGTACTCATTAGATCCATAAATGTAATTATTGAAAAAACTCATTTATTAACTATTTCAATTTGCTCACTAGTAAAAAATTTTACAATCTCTCCAGCTATGGGCGAAGCAACTGCTCCTCCCCCTCCACCATTCTCAACTAAAACAACTAATGAATATGTTTGTCCTTCAAAATCAAAGAAACCATTAAACCATGCGTGCGGTTCTCCGTGCGGATTCTCAGCAGTACTTGTTTTACCGTACAATTTTACTTTTGATTGCTTTGCTCTCCATCCACTTCCACCCTCAGAATTAACTACATCATACAACCCGTTAATAACCCTATCCCATGTTTGATCTGCAAGAAGTATGTCATCATAGTATTCAACTTTTTTATTAGCATTGAGTTTAAGCTTAGCAGTCTTACCTCTTGATGCAATGTGATTAATATATCTCAATGATTGCAATGGAGTAACTAATATATCTCCTTGACCAAGCGTTAAGTTTAGTAATACCCCTCTTTCAGACCAACCCCATCTTCCATAGGTATTTATAAAAAATTCTTTATCAGGAATTTGTCCAATTAATTCATTCGGGAGATCAATATTGGTTTTATTTTGAAAACCAAATATTTTAGCGGTTTTTGTCCAATCTGCTAATTTAATTAACTGTACTGTCTCATAAAAATAGACATTACAAGACTGAGCTATTGCTTTATTCAAATCAACCAATCCATGCCCGTCTCCTTTCCAGCAATTAAATGTATTTGAACTTCCTGGAGGAATATAAGATCCTGTGCACATTAAACTATCTTCAGGATCTAGTAGTCCATCTTCTATAAGGTTAAATGCGGTAATAATTTTAAAAGATGATCCCGGAGGATACAGGCCAGCTATGTTTCTATTAATAATTGGTTTATCTTCATCCGAAAGTAAATTACTCCAATCAGAGTCAGTTGTTTCTCCTCTGTAAATATCTAAATTATAAGATGGATTACTTACCATAGACAAGATATCTCCGGAATCAACATTAGAAACTAAAATGACTCCTTTTTTATCAATAAGAAGATTCTTAGAAAACTTTTGTAGTTTAGAATCAATCGATAAAGTTAAATTTTTTCCTGGATAAGCTGGAATATTATTTTCATTAATCGTATTAATTTCTCTTCCGTAAGTATCAACCTCAATATATTCAATTCCTTTAGAGTATCTCAATTCAGTTTCATATTGCTTCTCAAGCCCCTGCCATCCAATAAGTTCACCAGCTCGATATAGCTGAGATTTATCCAAAAAAGGGATTGATTCACGATCCAACTCCCTTAAATAACCAAGAAAATGTGCATCTTTGAGAACATCATTGTAAAGCCTTTCATCAAATCTTTTGTATTGAAAACCAGAAAGCTCCAAACGCCTTTCTTCAATTTGAGATATCTCAGCAAAAGTAAGATTCTTTGCAATGACAGTAGGCAGAAATCTTCCTTGATAATACTTTTTATATCTTCTTGAAAGTTCATCAATTGATATATTAGTTATATCCGAAATTATCTGAAATTGTGCTTCTTTGTTATCAAGCTCATATGGTGTTACTGTTAAAATATATGTAGGATAATTTTCTACTAATACAACTCCATTCCTATCTAAAATTAATCCTCTCGGTGCATAAGTAGCCTGAGCTCTTACACTATTCACTTGAGACTTAGAAGAGTATCTTTCATATTCAATTACTTGGAGATAAAAATACCTGGAAAGAAGAGTTAATATTGATAAAACTAGAACAAATAAAAGTGTCCTGTAATGAAAAATATCTGCTTTATTTTCAATTTTAAGCATTAAGAATCTTATCCTTCAAAGAAAAGAGTGTAATTACAATAAATCCAACGAAACATGTAAAATATGTAACAAAAAACCAATTGCTTAAGAAAAGGAAAAAATCATTAAAAAAGAAAAAATCATATCTAAATAATGAATAAATGAAAACACCTAGATGCACAAAAGAAATCCAGTAAATATCAAAATTTCTGAATGCAAAATTAAAACTTATTTTTGAAGCCCAAAATCCACAAATTGAAAAAACTAAACTAGATGCTCCAACATAAACTCCACTGAAAAGAACAAAATCAGTAAATAAACCCACTAAAAAACCATATAAAGTAGATTGTGAAGTATTGCCGAGAGGCATTGAACATAGAATTACATATATCAGCATTATGTTAGCTTGGTAGCCATTTATAGTAAGTAGTTCTGAAAATATTAATTGCAACAGAACAGCTATTGGAAAGTACTTTAAATAAAAACTCATTTCACATCCTCATTCAACAATACAAATAGTTGATTTATGGTAGATAAATCAGAGAATAATTTCATTGTAACAATCCTGTTTGAGCTATCGGACTTTTCAAAAATACTCACAACTTCACCTACTGGAAGATTAGGAGGAAAATAAATACTAAGATTTGAGGTTAATACAATGTCACCAATTTCAATATCAGATATTTTCTTAAGTTCAGCTATTTCACAAATATCTTCTTTAATCCACCTCATTATACCTTCAACTTCATCAGGAGCAATTTTAACGCTTAATCTAAAATTGACATCGCTAATAAGTTGAACTTCAGATGTAGAGCTAGATACTGCAGTAATTTTACCAATTACTCCATTGGAAGAAAGAACTGGAAAGTTTTTTGATACTCCGTCATCATATCCTCTATTAATTATAATTGATGACATGTTAGCAGAAACGCCCTTAGAAATGACATCTGCGCCAACAAAATCAAGGTTTTCTCTTCTCTTAAAATTTAAAAACTCTCTATATCGAATATTTTCAGTTTCATGTACTTTAAGTACTTGATTTTCAAGACTTAAACGTAAATTTTCAGAGGACAAAACTTCCAATTTCTTATTTAAAAAAAGTTGATTATCTAGCCAATTAAACGGCTGATAGAGAAATGAAAAACTATTTAAAGAATTTATTTTGGCATTCTTAATTAAATCTGAATCATTATTAAAAATGAGTGTAAATGAAATAATTAAGCAAAAAGCTAGGGTTATTTTTTCTTGGTAGTTTTGAAAAATTAATTGGATTTTAGACATGTTTAGAGCAGAACATGCTTATATTTTTCCAAATCTTCGATTACTGCACCACAACCTTTAACAATTGCTAAATGAGGCTCATCAGCAACATTTACAGGAACACCAGTTTTCTCTCTTAGAACTTGATCTAAACCTCTAAGTTGAGAACCGCCACCTGCAAGAACAATACCTCTGTCAATAATATCAGAAGATAGTTCTGCTGGTGTAGCCTCTAAAGCATCTTTTATTACATCTAAAATTCTTTTAACAGGATCTTTCAGTGCCTGTCTTATCTCATCAGTTCTAATATCAATGGTTTTTGGTATACCTGATACTAAATCTCTTCCTTTAACAAGAATATTTCTTGATCGTGTTCTCATTGCTGATCCAACTGAAATCTTTATTTGCTCTGCTGTTTGAGCGCCAATTTCTAATTTGTGCTCATTTCTGAACCAATGCTGAATGGCATCATCCATTTCATCTCCAGCTACTCTTATTGCTTTTTTAGTGACAACACCATTTAGCGAAATAACAGCAACCTCAGTAGTACCTCCACCAATATCAACTATAATGTTTCCAACTGGCTTACTGATGTCAAGACCAATTCCAATAGCAGCAGCTACAGGTTCATCAACCAAAAATACTTCTCTAGCTGCTTGCTTTTCTCCAGAATCTCTAACAGCTCTTCTTTCAACTTCTGTTACTCCAGATGGAACACATATAACCATTCTAGGTCTTGTGAGTCTGTTTAAATTTACTTTTCTAATAAAGCCTTGAAGCATCTCATCCACTGCAGTAAAGTCCGCAATAACACCATCTCTTAACGGTCTTATCGTTTCAATACCTTCATGAGTTTTGCCAAGCATTTCTTTTGCATCATCACCGACTGCTAAAACGGCTCCGGTTTTTGTAGAACGAGCAATAATAGATGGTTCATTAATAATTATGCCTTTACCAGATAACCAAATCAAAGTGTTAGCAGTTCCAAGATCTATTGCAATGTCACCACTTACCCAATTAAAGCTATCTGAAATTGAATTTTTTATTGATTCAAAGAAACTCATAGGGCATAATTTATGAAATATTTAATATTAAACATTAGTTTTTTATTTACTTAACCCTTGCTTACTTAAATCATCTGCTTCAGTGTTTTTATCTCTAAGTACATGATTAATTTCCCAAGAAGATAACATTTTAAGTAAATCATGGGTTTTTTTGTGCAAAGCAGCCATTCTTTCATTCTTAACCTTATAATCACCATTAATTTGCTTTACAACTAACTCGCTGTCGGCAAAAATTAATACATTAGAAATATTATTTTTAATACAAAGGTCTACACCTTTAATCAAAGCTAAATATTCAGCCTCATTGTTTGTTTTAACACCAACATTTTCAGAGAAAGAATATAGTATCTTATTTTTAAGCTTTATTACGCCTCCAATACCAGCATTAATTGGTTTATAGTCATTATCAAACTCACAAGCACCGTCTGTAAACAATAAGTATTCCTCATTAACCAATGAATCATTTGATAGCAAGGATTCTAAGTTTGATAAATCAGTACTTGAAAAAGATGATTTATATTTATCCAATATTTTTGAAATTTTTTTATTTTTACTGTCCATAGCTTTAATACATAAATGGCGTTCTAAGCCTGTAATCCCCAAAACCGAAATCATCTACAAATCTAAATTCCTCATTAATTTGAAAATAATACCATGTTTCATAATTATAGCTTTGTTGAGGGTTCATAGATCTCGAAATATCATCAGGTCTACCAAAGAGAATATAAATCATACCCATATCGGATCTCCAACCTCCAGAAGTACCTCTAGAAAAATTTTCTTCCGCGAAAGCAACTCTCTTGTAATACTCTATCATTAATTCATTTTCTTTGGTTGTAACATCTGGATCTCTCTTTGCCCAAACTTTTTTAAAAAAATTTTCCTTATCCGAACTTTTTAATTCTCTTAACTCTTTTCTTTCTTCTGTATTTAAAATATAGTTCATTTGTTCTAATGCTGCGTTGACATTTTTAATTGAAGAAAGCATTAAATAATCATTTTTAAACTCAATAGGGAAAGACTTGGATGAAACATTTCCATCTTGAGAAACTTGAATTTTTACCCTCAAATCTGATGTATCAATGTTTTCTATGGGAATCTGAAGGAATTTGTAGTCATAATTCTTATTTGTTTCACCTTCAAAAGACTTATTCCACACTGTTTTTTTATCTGAAACCAAAGATATATCTAAAAAATAATCTCCTTTATCTAAAGCAAAATATTGATAAAATTCTAATATATTATCCTTCACCTCGACTTTATTTATACTAATCGGATACTTATCAAGGCCGAATTCCCAACTTCCTATTTTATTCTTAACAAATATTGGATCAAAAATTTTGGAGTATTTTCCTGACGGTAGATTCTTTTTTGTGAATTTTTTTTGTTTCTTTCCAATTAGTTTTGTATCCATATCTTTTAATGAAAAATTAACGTTAAACTCTTGCAATGGAATTATAAAAGAGGTGGTAATTAGTATGGGATTAGCTCTTGAAACAGTTTGAGAGAAATTTTCAACTACAATAGTTTCTGAAAAAGATTTTTCATTAATCTTACTTCCATCTTCTAATATGAGAGAAATATTGAGATCATAAGAAGATTCAAAGGTGGTATCTTTCTTTAAAAATTGGAGATTTCTATTAAAAATTTCAACAAAAGCAATTACTTCGATATTGTTCTCTGAAGGCCTCAAGACTACATTTGTTTTGAAAGAATTGATATTTGAATTGATTCCTTGAGCTCCGACTAGAGTTGTAAAAAGAAGTATTAAGATATTTTTTTTCATAGGGATAGCCTTAATTTAATTAAACCGGTACTTGTAATTAATACCAAAAATTCATCAACTTGTTCCAATTCAAAAATATTTCTAATAAAAGAAAAATCATAGAAATTGTTTAATTGCTCTTCAATTAAGTCATATATCGCTAAACCACCAGATGTTGCGATGTATAAATTATCATTTATGAGCAGAATATCATTTACTTTATTGTTGAAGTACAAGCTTGAAGGGATAAATTTATTATCCCTATTGCTTAGAATTCCTTTTTCAGAAGAAAAAAATAAGGAGTTCTCATTTCCATAAATTCCATTTACTCTAAAATTATCGTTCACCAAGAATTCAAACTTTTCAACATTAATATTTTCTTCTTTATCAAAAACATAAACTCTTCCATTGAGAGATAAATAAAGTTTATTATTAATTACATCTAAATAATTAATTGATAAATTATTCCTTTTTATAAGATTTGAGATTTGGGAATTAATAATTTTCTTACTTTTTATATCAAGAACAATCAAATCATTTCTTGAAGCTATATAAATTTTATCATCTAAATGTTCGATAAATTCAACTCTTTGTGAAGGTATGCCCTTTTCATAACCAAAAGTTCTAAAAAAATCACTTCTTTTATTATAAACAACTACTTTTCCATCAGAACCAAACCATACTTCATTGTTAACTATCTCACTAGAATAAAAATCAGCATTGAAAAATCCAGAATAATTTGTTTCAAAAAAATTATTTATTTCACTAAAACTATTATCAATTGAAGATATTCCACTGACCTTGGTATTATTAATGCCTCCTAGCCATAAATCATTATCGACAGAAACAGTTAATGGTACTGAAACTGCAATACCAACAGTTTTAGGAGTTATAGTTTTGCTAAAATCATCAATATAAAGCAATTGTCCATTTGATAATCCAATCCAACCAAATCCATTTTCAGTCATCAAAAATGAATTATAATCATGAAAAACACCATTATTATCAGCCGCAGAATCATTTCCTAAAAGCCAGCCCTTTTCGATAAAGTAATCCTCAAATGAAAAATCTTTATAGATAAATTTATTTTTAAAACCAATGTCACCCCAATCAATACTTTCTTCATCTGGATAAGTAAAAACTCCAAGAAAAGATCCACTAACATGATCTAGCTTAATAAACCTTGAAGATGTCTTTATCCATAAGAAGTTTTTTGAAGACCCTAAATCTTCGATGCTTTTTAAAGAGTTGATTGATAAATTATCAAGTTGAATCCTATTCCAGCTACCCTCTCTAGTGCTAGAAAATTCTAATCCTCTATTTCCAATAATCCAAAGTATACCTGTGTTTCTATCAACATAAACATGCTTAATTTTGTTTGATTTAATTCCTTGACCTAAAAAAAGGTTTGACTCAAAGTTTCTTGAAAATTTATTAAATCTTAAAATACCATTTGCATCGGTAGCAAAAAAAATGTATTGATACCCTTCTGATATAGAATTTACAGATTCGTTTTTTCTAATTATTTCCCAATCATACAAATCAAATCGTTGATCAATTTGCGCACTAAGAACATCAAAGAAAAAAATAAATTGAATTAAAAATAGGTTATTTTTTCTTGAACGATGAATTCTTTTTAAAACCTTTTCTAACTTTTGAAACATGTCCATTATCTAAATAAATTATTACACTAGCAAATTGTTTCAAAAAATAATCATTGCTTGAAGACAATAATACTGTTGTTCCAAGAATATTATTCATTTTGACAATCTTTTTTCTAAGCATTATTTCTGTTCTTGGGTCAATCGATAATCCATAGTCATCAATCAACAACACTCTTGGGTCTTTTTCAACCCCAATAATAGTCTTTAGCCAGTGCTTCTCCCCATCTGAAATTAAGTTAATTGGGGTTTTCCAAACTGCTTCCATTTGAAAACTAGTAAAATGCCTAGATTTTATTTGCTGAGTTTTTTTAGGAAATTTTTTCTTTATGAATTGTTCAACACTTAAAGAAGAATTTACTGATTTAACATCAAGATATTCAATATCTTGGTGTTTCTTAATTTTCCCAAAAAAACCTTTTTTAAATTCATTTCCTTGATAAAGAACGGTACCGCCTGTTTCTTTAATTTCTCCAGCTAAGACTTTTAATAAAGAAGTCTTGCCTGAGCCAAAATTTCCACAAATGCCGTAGATTAATCCGTTGTGAAACTTTAAAGTTTTTATCTCTAAAGCTTTTTTAGTTTTAAACCTTAGCTTAAGGTTTTGAACATCATATATTTGTTTAAGTTCCATTGCATCCTCCAAAAAAGGACAGCAAAACTATTCAATATCTTCTAAATATTTTTCAGTATCTATAGCGGCCATACAACCAGATCCAGCAGCAGTAATAGCTTGTCGATAGTGATCATCTTGAACATCTCCACATGCAAAAACTCCTGGAATATTTGTCAAAGAGGAATCAGGTTTAGTAATAATGTATCCATTATCATCCAAATCAATTACTCCATCAAAAAGATTTGTGTTAGGGTTGTGACCAATTCCATAAAAAACACCTTCACACTCAAAAGTAGTTTTTTCTCCTGAAACTGTATCGTTAAGCACAATGCTTGAGACTCCTTCTTTTTGTGAACCGACAATAGAGTCAATGCTTTTATTCACCATTATGTCAATGAGGGGATTATTTTTTACTCTATCAAACATAATTTTTGAAGCTTTAAATACTTCTCTTCTGTGAATGAGAGTTACTTTTTTTGCAAATTTAGTGAGAAACGATGCTTCTTCCATCGCTGAATCACCACCTCCAACGACAACGATGTTTTTATCTTTAAAGAAATATCCATCGCAAGTTGCACAAGTGCTAATTCCATAACCCATAAGCTCTTCTTCTTCTTTCAATCCCAACATTCTAGCAGAAGCTCCAGTAGAAATAATAACAGTTTCTGATAGAAATTCTTCATCTCCAACATAAACTTTATAGGGTTTTGAACTAAAATCTACTTTTGTAACATGCTTAAAAAAACATTCAGCTCCAAATCTCTTTGCTTGATCTCTGAATAAGTCCATCATCTCAGGACCCATAACACCATTAGGAAACCCAGGAAAATTTTCAACATCTGTGGTAATTGTCAATTGTCCACCAGGCTGATTTCCTTCAAAAACAATAGGCTTCAAATTTGCTCTTCCAGCGTAGATAGCTGCAGTCAGTCCGGCAGGACCCGAACCAATAATGATTGTATTATGAATAGTTTTATCTGTCATCTAATTAATATTGTTAACTAATGATTTGGTTAACATTATCAATTAATGTCTGTTCTGACTGTAAACCAACCTCTTGTTTAACAATCTCGCCGTTGCTAAAAAATAAAAGTGTTGGAATGCTTCTTATACCGTATTTTACGGGCGTTTGCTTAACTTCATCGACATTTACCTTGCCTACCACTACTTTATCGCCAAATTGGTCGCAAATTTTATCTAAAATTGGTGCTATAGCTTTACAAGGACCGCACCACTCAGCCCAAAAATCAACAATTACAAGCTTGTCAGAATTAATAACAAGCTCTTTAAAGTTTTCATCAGTAATTTTTACGGTTTTATCAGACATAAATTTTCCAAATCATTTAAATATAAACTTCTGAATTTATATGATTTATTTTAATTGAGTAACAAAAAAATAATATCTATGAGATAACCTTAAGGAATCTTCTCTTGCCGACTTTAATGACAAGCTCATCATTCGATGGAGAAACAATGAAGTTAATATCATTACAAACTTCCCCATTAATTTTTACAGCATTTTGACTTAATAGCCTTTTACCTTCACCCTTGCTAGCTAATAAACCCTCTTCTGTTAGAAGCTCAAGTAACCCAATATCAGAATCTATTTTACGACTTTGCATATTTTCAGGATTATCTCTTTTGACAAATATTTGATCAAAAGAACTTTGAGCTAAATCAGCTTTATCTTCAGAATAATATTTTTTAACTAATTCTTTTGCTAAACTTCTTTTTATATCTCTAGGATTATTAGCATCATCCTTAAGAAGTAATTTTACTTCATTAATTTTTTCTCTGTCTGCAAAGACGGCAAGTTTATAATATTTTAGAATCATTGAGTCATTGATTGACATAATTTTGCCATACATATCCTCTGGAGAATCATCTAAAGCTATATAATTATCATAAGATTTAGACATTTTTTCTACTCCGTCAGTCCCTTCTAATAATGGAAGCGTAATTATAGACTGAGGATCTTGACCATACTCTCTCTGAATATCCCTGCCAACAAGTAAATTGAATTTTTGATCAGTTCCTCCAAGCTCTACATCAGAATTGATTTCAACAGAGTCCATTGCTTGCGCTAAAGGATATAAAAATTCATGCATAGATATAGGAGTTTCTGATTCGAATCTTTTAGTAAAATCATCTCTTTCAATCATACGAGCAACTGTATATTTGCTGCTTAATTTAATAACTTCTTCAAAATTCATTTTATTAAGCCAAGTGCTATTGAATATAACTTTAAGATTATTTACATCAAGTAATACTTTAGATTGTTCAATATATGATTCTGCATTAACTTTTGCTTCTTCTAAAGTAAGCTGAGGACGTGTCTTATTACGCTCAGACGGATCACCAATCATAGCTGTAAAGTCTCCAATTACTAGAACCGCTTGATGGCCTAAATCTTGAAAGTCTCTTAATTTTTGTAACACTACTCCGTGGCCAATATGGAGGTCAGGTCTACTGGGATCACAACCAAGCTTGACGGTTAACGGCTTATTGACAGATATTGATTTTTCAAGCTTTTTTCTTAAGTCATTCAGAGGAATTACTTCTTCCGTTCCTCGAGATATAAGCTCTAGCTGTTCGTCTACAGGTAAAAAAGCCATTATCTTTTTCTCATCTCTCTTTGTGCCTCTCTATCTAGATCTTTTATTTTTAAAGATTCTTTTTTCTGGTACATTTTTTTTCCTCGAGCAGTAGCAAATTCTATTTTTGCAATTCCTCTCTTAAAGTATGCTTTTAAAGGTACAATAGTAAGACCTTTTTGAGCAACAACATTCTTCAACTTAATTATTTCTTTTTTATGGAGAAGCAGCTCTCTATCTCTCGTTGGTTCATGGCCTTTAATTCCAGTATGTGAATAGGGACTAATGTGAGCATTAACTAGGTAAAAGCGATTCTTTTTTAGTGTTACAAAACTATCTTTGAGATTTAGTTTTTTTTCCCTCAAACTTTTAACTTCGCTTCCTAAAAGAATCATACCAGATTCGTATTTATCAATTATGGTATAGCTATGAAATGCTTTACGATTATTACTAATTATTTCAATTTTTTCTTGCATAAAAAAAAGTTTTTAATAAAACATATAATTACTGTAAGTTAACATATTTATATATTTAAAAAGTTATTAACAAAGTGTGTATAATTAATGTGTGTTATATTATTATATTGTTTATATTAACATTAAATTAAGTATAATTTTTAATTATGAGTAGTATATATAAACGAAAAAGAAATGGTAAAGAAGATGGATATGTCATGTATTCTATATATGCATTTGATCCATTAAAAAATAAAAAAAGGTACTATAATATTACTATTGGAAAGCTTGGCCCTACCCTTTCATGGGATGATTGTAAAAAACAAAAAAAAGAATTAGATAGAATGTTTAAAGCAAAAGAAGGTGGCAAAAAAGAAATGAACTTAAAAACTGCTATTGAAACTTATATTGCTTTTAAATCATCTAAAAATAAGTTATTAAAGCAAAGTTCAAAAAAGTTAACTATTTACCATCTAAATAAGTTTAATACCACTATATCTAATAGATATGGAGCAGGAATTATGATTAAACACATAGACATAAAAATTCTAGCATGGTATTATGCGCTCAGAACTAAAGAATTAAAACGAAGTTCGATGGAAGTTCACAGAAGAATTATTGATTCATTCTTTGAATGGACAAGGAATTGAGCGAGTGACGCGATTCGAACGCGCGACCCCAACCTTGGCAAGGTTGTGCTCTACCAGCTGAGCTACACTCGCATAACATGTCATAATAAAACAATTTTAAATTATAAAAAAGAAAAAAAATTAAGTTAGTTTTTGAGAGAAAAATCCGCTTTGTCAGCAATATCTTGAATGAATGCAGCAACATCCTTATCGTCCGGAATTGTCGGGGAGAGAGGAACGCTAAAAAACGTACTTCTATTTTCATGTCCAGCTAAAGAAATACCAAGCTCAGTAGCCTCTTTTTGATATTTTTCAATGAGTGAAAGGACATTAGGTTGGTTTGCATATAATTCTTCTAGTCTAATTGAAGGATCTTTGGCTTGTAATCGGTTTAGGCGATAATCTATCTCCTGAAGACGATTAAATGGCGCAGAAACATCAATTATAGCCTTATTTGGTGCTTTTATTCTAATATCTAGTATACTTAAATGCTTTCCTTGAATACCTCCACCATAAACAAGAGCTCCAGAACCTAATTGTTTTGATCTTGGTTCTGTTCTCTTTGTCGAGCCGCTCAAGAAAATATAATCCGCATTATTAAAAGATTTAGACAAATCGATTAAATTTTCATCAAGGACATTTACTAACATAACAATAATATCAACTGATGATTTTAATTCAGATATATATCTATTTCCTTCTTCAATAAAATTCTTATTTATAATTGAATTTGATCTTGCTGATTGACTTAAGCCTATAAAAGCTATTCTAGCTCCATCTTTCTCTAAAATATGATAAGGTTTAAATAATAGGTTATTAGAAGATTTATCATAAATATTAGCAGAAATGAAATTAACTGAAGAATCTTTGGTAATATTTATTAAAAAGTCAACTCCACCTTTAAAATCATTTGAGCCAATATTTACAACATCCTGACCTAAAAATTCTAAAGTTTTAACAAAATTTCTAGCTTTAAATCTTTTGTTTTCAATAGATAAGTTATCAGGGTTTATTTTATTGCTATCAAAGAGAGCATTTCCAGCATCAATTAAAAATGAATCTCTTCCAGGCATCATATTTTTCAAAAAAAATGTTTTTCTAGCTAAACCTCCAAGCGGATTTTTGGGACATCCACAGTCATAAAATTCAGAATAAACATTAGTAGTTGAAACAATAGAGATATTCTGGATATTATCTTTTGTAGCTTCTTGACCAAAAATAATTGTGAGGAATAATATATATATTAATTTTTTCATTTATTTCTTTTTCTTTTTTTTAATATAGGTATAAAAAACATATAAATTCCTGTTAAACTTAAGGCCAAAAGTAAAATTCCTGAAGGTAAAAACCATCCATACTTCACTATTTCACTAAAGAATGATCCATCATGAATAGATTCAATAATATCTGACCTACGATAATTAGCAGCATATATTTCAGAGGTTTCTATATCAATTTGAATTTCCCAATTGTTTTTTGACTTAATTTTCGCTATTCCTTTGTCTGGCCTAATGTCAATTCTTTCAACATCATCCCACGATGAAATATTGGCTTCTTTAACAGAAGATACAGCATCAAGATAAGATTGTAGCATTACTGGCTTACTTGATGAGGTTACTTCAACATTAGGTTGAATCCAATTTGACTGCTTTTTTAACTGCAGCATTATACCGCTTGAAACCATAATAATAATCGGAATGATTATAATTGGAGAAATCCAATAATGAATCTGTCTTATTTTCTTTCTAAAACTCAACGTCTTTCAAAGATTTTACTTCTAGAATTTTTTCTAGCTCATCCATTAAGAAGTTCATTTTTCTTGAAACGGCTTCAAATGGCTCACTTGTTGTCATGTCAGCGCCTGCAATTTTAAGTAATTCTACTGGATAATCTTGACTTCCAGTGGATAAATAAGCTATAAAGTCATCTATAGCTGGTTGACCATCATTTCGAACATTCTCTGCTATTTTTTCAGCTGCAGCAAAAGATGTTGCATAGGTATATACGTAATAATTATAATAAAAATGTGGGATTCTAGACCATGAATAGGCTTCTTCTTCTGTAATTTCCATATAAGGGCCCCAATATCTACTATACATTTCTCCAAACGACTCTGTAAGGAAGTCTTCAGTAAGAATTTGTCCATTTTCAGCAGCTTCGTGAATCAATAGCTCAAATTCTGCAAAACGGGTTTGCCTATAATATGTAGATCCGATGCTCTGAATGTAATTCTGAATTAAAAATGCTTTTTCATCATCATTTTTTGCATTAGCAAGTAAATGATCCATTAATAATGCTTCTGTCGCAATAGCTGCTGCTTCAGCATTAAAAGTGGTATATCTGTAAGTAGCGTATGGCTGATTTTTTTGGCTTAGATAAGAATGATAAGCATGACCAAGTTCATGAGCAAGCGTAAAAATGTCATCTAATGTTCCAGAAAAATTTAGCTTAATTCTTGGAGGTAAGCCCCAAGTCGAAGACATATATGCTCCACTTTGCTTTCCTTGACTTTCAAAAACATCAATAAGATTTTCATTATACATTTTTTCGGTAAAATCTCTTAATTCGCCCTCGTTTGAACTTAAAAGCGGATCTAGAGCTTCTAAAATCATTTCTTGCGCTTCTTCATAAGTATAAACTATCGTTGAATCAGCTAATGGTGCATAAGTGTCAAATGGTTTAATTTTTTCTACACCAAGATATTTAGCCTTCATTTCCGCCCATCTATGTAAAGGTTGTAGATTATCATTTACACTGTTTACTAAGTTATTATAAACATCGGTTGATATGCCGTCTCCCTTAAGTTTAGCTTCTAATGAACTCTCATATCCTCTGGCATCAGCGTAAAAAATATGACCTTCAACATTTCCCTTCATGAGCACAGACATTGTGTTAATATTACCTTTAAAAGGTACATATAAGGCCTCATACATATCTTCTCTAACTCTTCTATCAGTGGATTTAGTATACTTTCCATATCTTCCTTGAGACATGGTTAGTTTATTTCCATTTTCATCTTCAAAAGTTGGCCATACAAAATCTGTTGCTCTCATAATGTCATATGCATCATTAGCAACACCTGTAATTTTGCCTGCCATAGTAAGCAATCTTTCTTCTTTTTCAGATAAAATATGGGGTTTTGAAATAAATAAGTCTTTGAATTGTTTTTCGTATGTTTTCAAATATTCATTCTGCGACATAAAATCTTCTAAAGTACTGTAGTCACCTTCAATAAGCTCTGGAGTAAAATAAGCTGTAGTTTCCCCAATATTAACAGATGTATTAATTACTCTTTGAACCATTTCTTGGAATTTTTCATTTCTAACATCCGCATTAGACGAATTTGAAGCATAATGATACAACTTCCATAAAGTCTGATTAACTTTATTTCTTAACTCAATAGCCTCCAGTAGAACTTCAGGAGATGATAAAAGTTTACCTTTAAAGTCTGCTAAACCTGGATATAACTCTTTAACATAATTTAAGTCTTCTTCCCACGCTTCTTCGGTTACATAAATTGCTGACATGTCCCATTTATATTTATCATCAATTTCTGATCTCAAAGGAACTGCTGTATTTTTAGAAGCGACTTCTGTACTGTCTGGAGATTCGTTTGTGTTGCATGCCATTATGATGAAAATGTAAAAAATTAAAAGTTTAAAATACATAGTAAATATTCCTTATTAGTTTGATGAGTAATAATTTCCAATTAGTATAATAAAAATTATGATGAAAAAAAATTATAAAATTGGTATTGCATTGGGTGGTGGAGCTGCTAGAGGATATGCGCATATTGGAGTATTAAACGCAATTGATGAACTAAATATACCAATATCATATGTCTCTGGAACAAGTATTGGGTCATTTATTGGTGCTTTGTATGCCTCTGGAAATCTTAAAACATTCGAGAATGAAGTAAGGTCTAGAAATAGTTTTATGAAAGACGTGCTTTTTAAACTTGATCCTGTTTTTCCAAAGCTATCAATTATGAACGGAAATGAAGTTATTAAAATTTTTAAAGAACTAACCGATATAAGAACATTTGAAGAGCTTAAAATACCTTTAACAACCGTAGCAACAGACATTGTAAATAATGTGAAAATAGAATCAAACAAGGGGGATTTAATCAACGCTATTAAAGCAAGTATTGCTATTCCTGGAGTACTGACTCCAACGTACGTAAATGATAATCTTTGCGTTGATGGTGGATTAATTGATCCAGTACCATTACAGTCAATAATTGATATGGGATCAGATAGAACAATTGCTGTAAACCTTTACGGTCTTCAAACCTCTAAAAAGAAAGACAATAAATATAACATAGTTGATATTGTTGACAGGTCAGCTAAAATTATTCTTAATAATGTTACTCATCTAAGCTTTAAAAATAATGAACCTAATATTTTAATTGAACCTCCAATAGACCAGTTCTATGGATGGGATTTTCATAAAGCAAATGAATTGATTGATATTGGATACGATACAGCTAAAGAAATTTTGAATGTAAATTCAGAACTATTTATTTAAAACACTCTTGAGTGAATCAAGGCAATAATCTACGCTTTCGCTTCTTGCATTATAACCCATTAATCCAATTCTCCATATTTTTCCAGAAAATTTTCCTAATCCTGCCCCAATCTCTAAGTTAAAATCGTTTAGAAGCCTTGATCGAACCTCAAGATCGTCATAACCATCAGGAATATAGATAGAATTCATTTGTGGCAATCGATATTCTTTGTCTACAACAAAATTGAAATTCAATTCATCAAGACCTTTTTTTAGCCTATGATGCGCATTTAAATGTCTACTCCATAGCTTTTCAAGTGTTTCGTCACATGCAAGCCTTAAAGCTTCATGTAATGCAAAAATAGAATTAATGGGAGCAGTATGATGATAACTTCTTTTTCCTTGCCCACTCCAATAATCTAAAACTAAAGTCTGATCCAAAAACCAACTCTGAATTTTTGAATTTCTATTTTTAATTTTTTCGATAGCTTTATCAGAAAATGTTAATGGTGATAAACCAGGAACGCATGAAAGACATTTTTGACTACCCGAATATACTGCATCCAATCCCCATTCATCAGTCAAAATTGGAATTCCTGTAAATGAAGTAACAGTATCTGCGATAACCAAACATTCATATTTTTTAGATATTTCTGCAATCTCTTTTGCATCGCTTCTTACTCCTGTTGATGTTTCAGCATGAACAAAAGCTACCACCTTAGTATCAGGATTATTCTTTAAAGATTCTTCAAGTTTATCAAGAGATACTGGAGTACCCCATTCATCATCTACTACAACTGCTTCGCCGCCAATTCTTTCGACATTCTCAACCATTCGGCCGCCAAAAAGTCCATTTACACAAACAATCACTTTATCACCTGGCTCAACTAAATTAACAAAACTGGCTTCCATACCAGCACTTCCAGGCGCAGAAATGGCAATAGTAAATTCATTTTTGGTTTGGAATAAATATCTCAACATGGACTTAACTTCATCCATCATTTCAACGAATTTTGGATCTAAATGTCCAACTTCAGGTCTTGTTAAGGCTTGTGATACTTCTGGATATAAATTTGTTGGTCCAGCACCCAAAAGCCTTCTTTCAGGCGTTTGAAAAGAACTATATTTCATTTTCCCCCAAAATATATTTTTAATTAGTCTTTAAAAACTTCGCTTTTATCCTTCATTAAAACTGTCATTTCAATTTTTTCTAAAGGATTATCATTCATATCTTTTTCAGATGTAACTATTAAATCTATTACTTCAAGACCTTTAATAACCTTACCAAAAACGGTATAATTTTTGTCCAAGAAAGGTGCATTATCATGGCAAACAAAAAATTGACTAGAGGCACTATTTGGATCGTTTGTACGAGCCATAGATAAGATGCCTTTAGTATGAGGAATATCGTTAAACTCAGCAGGAATTAACCAAGTATTTGGATCATTTTCATCTCCAATACCAAAGAACTTTCCAGCTCTGCCTCCAGTTCCGTGCAAAGCTCTATTGTCTAATTTTGAATTTGGGTCTCCGCCTTGAATGACAAAACCAGGTATTACGCGATGAAACGAAGTTCCGTTAAAATATTCTTCTTCAGCTAAAGTGATAAAACTTTCGACATGCATTGGTGCAACGTCAGGGTAAAACTCAACTACCATATCTCCATGTTTTGTAGATATAATTGCAACTTTTTCTTCTGGTGTTGTGTTCATATAGAAAACTCCTAGTGTAATTAAAATTAGTGCTAATATGATAAATTTTTTGTTCATAATGGTAATTAATTTAAGGTAATTATTCTTTTTGTTGGGCAAAAAATATGCCCAACAAAAAGTTTTATTTAATATTATTCTTAATCGTCAGTTGATGATATTGGTTTAGCATACTGAGTTACAGCACTAATTTTACCATCTAAATCAAAGAAGTATGTTTCAGAAACATCTGCTTCCCAAACGTTTCCTTCTTTTGATTCAACTCTAGCAGTTGACCATACAATTAATCCAGATTGTGGATCAGTATCTTTGATTTTTACTGGAATCATTGCCCAAGCATCCCAAGTTTGTGACTTTCTGCCTTCAAAAAGCTCTCTCATATCATCATGAGTTACTTCAGAGTCATTGAAAGTAAACGGATTAGTGAAATACTCTAAAGCTCCATCTATATCCATATTATTTGCCAATTCAAGAAAAGCTTCAAGTTTTTCTACCTCTCCTCTATTAGAAAATACAAAAGGTCTTCCAGACCAATCGTTATCAGGATTTCTTCCAACAAATTTTCCACCCTCTGGTAAGCCGTGAGTAGTAAACTCTGGATTAGGATTTGGTCTATACCATTGATTCCAACCACCTAACTTTCCTTCTTCATCAATATAGTAGATTTCAAAAAGATTATGTCTTTCTTTTTGTCCATTTTGAAATAATCTGTCTTCAACAGACCAAGTCAAAACTCGAGTAATATCATCACCCTTTAATTTTACAGGAAGCATTGCGAAAATATCCATATTTAGAGTTTCAACCTCATTATCAAAATATTCAGTCATACCCTCTGACATATTTTCAACAAATTCATCTCTGTAAAGAGATTTCATAGCATTCCAGTCTCTTGCATTGTATGCATCTGTTGACTGCTGTACGATATCCATATATTTATCGTCTGCTAAAACGTATGCACTGCCATTAAGTTCATTGTCCTCACCAGGTTCAAATTTCCCAGCAGATTCAACGCCCTCGTAATTTACAGTAGTCGATTGTTCGCAAGCCGTAAACAAAAAGAATACTGAAAACATTATAACTATTTTATTTTTCATTTTTACCTCATGTTATTTAAAAAAATTATTCTATATCTCTTTGGAATTGCTCAACTCCACTAATCTTACCGTCAAGATCAAAGTAAAAAAGCTCTACAAGCTCTTTTTCCCATACTTCACCGTCAATATTTACTCTTTTTTCTCTTGAATAAACAGTTACTCCTGACTGTGGGTCTGTATCTTTAATTTTTAAAGGAGCCATTGAAAATGGAGTCCATTCTACAGCAGAAAGATTATTAAACAAAGATTTCATTCCTTCGCTTGTTCTTTCAGATGTACCGCCTTCTGCAGCTCTAAAAGTCCATTCATCTGCGAAATATGAAGCTACAGCTTCTCCGTCCATATTGTTATAATCCTCAAAAAGCTTTTCTAGAGTTTCTACCTCACCTCTATTAGAAAAAACTAGAGCTCTCCCACTATACTCGCTTTCGCCTCTTCCAAAAAACTTTCCTCCTTCTCGTAATCCATATTCACTATTTTCAGGATCAGGTCTGAAAGTACTCCAAATTCCAGATAATTTTCCATTATCCTCATCGTTAAACCTTAAAATATCTATGTAATGTGTAGCAGCCTTAGAACCATTCGTTTGAACGGATTCATCGTATGACCATGATACAACAAATGCACCATTATCATCTACCATTCTTAGTGGAACCATTGCCCATGGCCTCCATGAATAAGTCTCCTGATCGTCCATCTGGTCTGCAAATGGAAGCAATCTTTCATGTATTAATGAAACGAAAGTCTCTTTATCTAAATTTGAATAAGCTTCAGTAAGCGCTAGAGCTTTGTCAACATAGTCGTCACTTTCAAGAACATATGCTTTTCCATAATTTGGGTTCTCTTCTCCATTGAATGGCATATTCTTTCCTGCAGACTCAACTCCCTCATAGCTAACAGTAAGATTATTAATTAAAACAAGAAATAAAACATAAATAAAAATTGATAATACTGCGAATTTATCTTTCACAATTTCCCCCCTTTTTTTTGTTAATAATAACAAAAATAGAGATTTTTTATTAGAATTGTAAAAGGTTATTTTTGATATGAAGTAATTTTTTGTGGAGCCGGACGGGATCGAACCGACGACCTCGTGAATGCCATCCACGCGCTCTCCCAACTGAGCTACGGCCCCCTATGCTATTATAAGTTTAAAAAAAGGGCTACAATATTGTAGCCCTTTTTAAAAAAAATGATGATTAGGATTATCCGCGAGTACTTTCGCTTCCTCCTTCATTTTCATCGTCATTGCCTCTTTTTCTACAATTATCTCTCCAAGCCTGTTTCATTTCTTGAACAGAGTTTACTGTAAGCGAGGAACCATCTTCAAACATTAAATCTACAGGGAAAACAACACGAGGTCTTTTCTTTCTGCCTTCGTAAGATTCATAGAAAGCTTTCATTTTTTCTTCTAAGTCCTCTTCGTCTTCAGCAGTAAGAATTGTACCATCTGGCATTGTAAAGCTTACTGGAAAACCAAATGTGAAACATTTCTTATCATTTTGTTCACCTCTACATGACTGAAATGCTGCTTTTAATTCTTCGTCTGAATTAACTGCAACCGCTTCTTCTTCTCCTTTAAATTGGATTTGAATAGGAAAAGCAAATGTAGGTTTTTGTTTTTCGCCAGTTTCTTCATAGTGAGCTTTCATAGCTGCTCTGAATTCTTTGTAGTCATTAACAGTATATGATGTTTCTCCTAATGAGAAAGTCAATGGAAATACAAACTTAAAACATCTTTTATTATGTCTTTTCCTATCATCCATTCCTTCTCTATTACCTAATTTTCTACCATCTTTAGCAAAGAAAATTTCGGTAACATCACCAGCATCAAGCGCCATATCTCCCATTGAAATTAAATATCCATGTTCTGGAGAAATTTCAGCACTTATCAACATATAATCATAATATTCTGCTGCAACCACATACTGTGAAGCTTGAGGAATATCTACGCCATCCACTTCAAATTTATTTGGATCATTGGCAATAGCTTCAATAAGCTGTAAATCAGTCATTTCCTCCATATATGACATATTATCATCACATGAAGTGACCATAAAAATTAGTGCAAGCATTAATAATAGTTTTTTCATACAACCTCTTTTATTTTATTATGAAATTTATTTTAATTTTTTCTTTCTGTCAAAATTTCTTTTAGAAATCTCTGAAGTTCGCTTAGCAACTCGCTTAGCAGCCTCAGACTTCATTCTTTCTTCTTGAAAAACTAACTTTGTTCTTTGTTCGTTACTTAATACGCTAGAAGTATTTTTCAAAAACTCAGATTCTAACTTAGCTAACTCTTCCTTCATTTCAAGCTGATACTTTATTGCAATATCTACGTCAAATTTTGATATATCCTTTGTTTTAGTTCGTAGCTTACCAACCTTTTCGCGATACTGCTTTTGAGCTTCACGTACCATGTCTTTATACTCTTTTTGCATTGGAAAAAACTGTTGCGCTTGTTCTGGTGATAAGTCTAAATAATTGGTTTGAAGCCCAATCATAGTAGATTCTTTTTGATCTTGTAATTGCTCCATACGTTTTTTACGCATTTCCATTTTTTCCATATCTTCTGCATTTTTACGTTGCATCTGACCTTGAGCAAAAATACTTGTTAAGAATATTGATAAAATAAGTAATTGTTTCATGATTTCTCCTGTTTATTAATCATATGTACTTCTTTAAACACTGTAATTTAATAAAAGTTTCAATTAACCTTTTCTAGCATTTATAAATGACTTTACTGACATTATAAATCCTACAAGACATAAAACAAAAGTTGTAAATTGTTCAACGGTTGCTAAAGGCCTTTCTAACTCATTGCCACTTATAAGATAGCCAGCTAAATCAGAAACAGATCCAAAAGTAGCTCCAATTCCAAGAATTAATATTAACACATTTACATGTGCAAAATGTTTATGAAATTTTGGAAAACTTCTTCCTAAAAACAAAACAATCTGCATCAAAAGCCCAAGTATTGAGGGAATGAGCGCAGTAAAAGTCATAGCAAAAGCATAAAATGCTATGCCTAAAATAATTAAACTTATACTAATTTTATTAAAAATATTGTCCATAATATTCCTCTTATTTTTCTATAATTTCGCTAATTTTTTTAAAACTTCCATTCAATTCCGAAATCATTTTTTCGGTATATGGATTAAAATTTTGAATATCTTCAAATAATTCCCAGGTATCGTTACATGTTTGACTTACAAGCTTATGCAATGCTTTATACCCTTCTGTATCAATTCTAGTTTGGTTTGTTCCAAAATCATCAATAACTCTTCCAACAAAATGGGTTAATCCTTGTGATCTAGCAGCCATCATGTCATGCTCTTCAGCAGAAATTTCTTCAATGGTAATATTTTGACTTTCAAAATAGTTTTTCCAAAAATCATATCTTTCAAAATTATTTCTTACCGATTCCATAGTCATGACTGAACCACTATCTTTTAGGGAATCAGGACCAAATAATGGATGTGTTGCTATTATGTCTGTTTGAGTAGGCAAATTATCTTTCATCACTTTTTTTGGAAATACTTTTACGGAACAAACATCTATTAAAGTCTTTCCGCTTTCAATTTTATCTGAAATATTGATTATTAGCTCTTCAAAATCTCTAATAGGAACAGCAATGAAAATAGTTTCATTTTTAAGAGCATTTTCAAGTGAAACTTCATTGATTTCTGTATTATTAATTGGATTTTTATCAAATACGTCTACTTCAAAACCTTTTGAGAGCAGCGCATGTAGCATTGATCCAAATCTACCAAATCCTATGATGCTAACTCTGTTCATGAGTCCACCCTTTTAACAGCCAAGAATAATGTTAAATTTCTCTTTAAGTCATGTATATCATTCTCAAGAATGTTAAGTCCATATTTCTTTGCGGAAAATTTACTTGCAATAACTGCAACTTGTTTCGGTAATCTTCCCTCTGCTAAATCTTGAGCAGCCTTAGCAGTATCATCCTCTTCAACAAGCTTTTTTGACCAGAATTTTTCAGCCAAATAGTCTTTACATTGTTTTAATGCTTGTTCATGTGAATGAATTTCTTCAATATCTCCAACTGAAACTCCATTTATTGCTAATAAATTTTGGCTGATTTCTACATAAAACATGTCAATGATTTGACACTGATTTTTTGCTAAAGCTTCTACGCTTTCAATCACCACTCCTCCTTGCGCATTTTCCATAGCAAATATTCCTGTATCAATCGAATTATTTGATAAACTATCAAGCACGTTCATTGAGCTAACAAGATATTTTAATTCAAAATCTTCAATTCCAAATTTTTTACAATATGATTTTGCAGCTTCTTCGCTAAAACTACCTTCAATTCCTTGAATACCTACTTTCATTTTTTTATCTCCAAAATATGCTTTATACCGTTAATATAACTTTGTTTTCCTTCACCAAAAAACTGTCCAATGCAAACATTTTTTATGACGGAAGTTTTTCTAAAATTTTCTCGTTTATGAATATTTGACAAATGTACTTCAACCGTAGGAATTTGAGTCCCAACTATGGCATCTCTTAAAGCATATGAATAATGAGTCAGTGCACCAGCATTTAAAATACAATAGTCTACTTTTCCTCTTTTTGAATGCAAAAAGTCAATAATTTCACCTTCCGAATTCGATTGAAAGAATTCAAGTTCAATATTCTGGCACAATTCATGATTTTGAATCCATGCATTGATCTGATTCAGGCTCTCACTACCATAAATCTCAGGCTCTCTTTCTCCAAGCAAATTCAGGTTTGGTCCATTCACTATAATTAATTTCATAACACGCTCAAACTTTCTTTAATTTGATCAAATGTGATATCTTCGCTAATTCTTGATTTACCAATTTCATCAAGTAAAATAAATCTAATTTTTTTCCCTCTAAATTTTTTGTCATTCTTGACAAAATTAATAAAAGTCTCTCTGTTATCAATATCAAGTTCTGGTAATTCAAATTTAGATAATAATTGAACGGATATATCATATTCATCATTAGATAAATTTCCAAATTTATTGGAAAGATATAATGCGCATTTCATACCATAAAAAATTGCTTCTCCATGTAATAAATTTTTGTAATTAGTGAATGATTCAATTGCATGCCCAACAGTATGACCAAAATTTAGAATCATCCTTAATTCATTCTCATTTTCATCTTCACTAACAATGTCGCTTTTTATTTCACAACATTGGATAATTATTTTTTGTAAAACATCTATATCTTTATTTTCAATTTTGATTGAATTAGCAACTAAATAATCAAAAAATTCTCTGTCATAAATGAAACCGTATTTTACAACCTCTGCAAGAGCAGCTTGCAGCTCTCTATCTGGTAACGTTGATAAAAAATTGGTATCAATTTCTACAGCTATAGGCTGATATATTCTTCCAACCAAATTTTTACCATCCTTTAAATTAATTCCTGTCTTTCCTCCTATAGCAGAATCAACCATTGCAAGTAACGTGGTTGGATATTGAATGTATTTAATTCCTCTCATAAAAATTGATGATGCAAAGCCCGCAACATCTCCAACTACCCCTCCACCTACTGCAAACACTAATGATGATCTATCAAAATGTTTTTTTGCCATCTCATTTACAATTAAAGAAATAGATTCAAATGATTTTGCTTTTTCACCTTGATCAATCAAAAAGATATTTACATTAGGTAAATTAGAAAGCTCGTTTATTTCATCTTTATAAAGACTTAGAATCTCTTTTTGTGTAATTAACATACATTGTGATTTTGTTGAAGATGCAAACTCTACAACTGAATTTTTGAAATCCTCAATCAAACTGATATTGTAACTATTGTTTCCTAAATCAACTTTAATCTTACTGGACATTAATTATCTCCATGATTTGGTTGCAGTTGTCCTGAATAGTCTGATTATCGGTAATAACCTCACTTTTGCATAATGCTTCATACTTTTGCTCTCTTTTAAGCATAATTTCTTCAAATACCTCATCTTTATTTTGGACATTTAATAATGGCCTAGAATTATCATCTTTAAGCCTATCTAGTAAGATATTTTTAGATGTTTTTAAATAAATGCAATGTTTTGAGCTTAACAATTCGTAACTATCTTTGTGTGATACTGCTCCTCCACCAACAGCTATAACAGTATTTTCTTGTAAAATATGTTTTTGTAATTCAGCAAATTCTAACTTTCTAAAATTTTCTTCTCCCCTTAAAAATAGCTCATTTATAGTCATATCAAATGACTTGGTTAATTCATCATCAATATCAATAAAGTTCCACCCCAAACTCAAAGAAAGAGCTTTTGCGGTGGAAGATTTTCCAGAACCCATCATTCCGATTAAATATAGTTGATTAGTATTTTCCACTAATTTTAATGTGTTTTTTTAATTGCTTAATACTATCTCCACCGAACTTTTCAAGCAATGCATCCGCAATGACAATGGCCAACATACTTTCCCCAATGATTGATGCCGCAGGAACTGCACAAGAATCTGTTCTTTCTTTATGCGCAAGCTTGGGCTCCATAGTGTTTAAATCTATCGATCTTAAAGGCTTTATGAGCGTTGAAATAGGTTTCATACTCACCTTCACATGAATTGGTTGAGCATTACTCATTCCACCTTCAATACCTCCAGCATTATTTCTTGAGCGAGTGATTTTGTCATTTTCAAATAATATTTCATCATGAAGTTCGCTTCCAAATGCCGCAGATGAAGCAAAACCCGCTCCAACCTCCACGCCTTTAAAAGCATTCACAGACATCATTGCTTGGGAAATTCTAGCTTGAAGCTTTCCATCAGCGTTGATATAGCTTCCTAAACCATAAGGCATTCCTTTGGCAATAACCTCAAAAGAACCTCCAACTGAATCACCATTACTTTTCGCTTGATCAATAACTTTAATCATTTTTTCTTCCGCATCTTTATTTAAACATCTTACTGAGGATTTGTCAGCTAAATCGCTTAATTGAGACATAGTTAAAGAATGGTCAACTTCTTTAGTATCAACAACATCATGAATTTGATATACTCTACTACCAATGGTTATTCCTACTTCATCTAATAGTTTTCTACAAATAGCACCAATAGCAACTCTCATTGCAGTTTCTCTTGCTGAAGATCGTTCTAAAACATTTCTAATATCATCAAAATCATATTTCATCACACCTGCTAAATCTGCATGTCCAGGTCGAGGCATTGTTACCTTTTTATGTTCTTTTTTAGGTTTACCTACTGCCATTCTATCTTCCCAGTTCACCCAATCTAGATTTTTAATGATTAGGGAAATAGGAGATCCGAGCGTGTGTTCATGTCGCACTCCTGAAAAAATTTCTGCAAAATCTTTTTCAATTTGCATTCTTTTTCCTCTGCCATGACCTTGCATTCTTCTTAAAAGATCAACCGCAATATATTCTTCAGTAAGCTGAAGACCAGCAGGTATTCCTTCAATGATACCTATTAACCCTTTTCCATGCGATTCACCAGCGGTCATGTATGATATTTTTTTTAACATTTTATGTTCTCCAATTGTTTTCTCACGGACTCAATTTGTGAATCCAAATTATAGTTAGTTTCTCTCCAAATTTCAATAGACTTCAAAGCTTGGAAAATAAACATATCAAGCCCATTAATCTTTTTGGAGCATTTATCAAATTTTTTTAAAAATAAAGTTTCTTTAGAAGTATAAATAAGATCAATTAATACTGTATGATCTTGGATAGGAACATCAAAAAAATTGTCACAGTCTTCCTTATACATTCCTATTGGAGTTGTATTAATTGCAATATCATAACTAGCATGATTAGAATTAAATAGATCTATGTTGTTGAAACCAAGAGTATGAGCAAAATTTTGAAGATTATGAGCATTATCGATAGATCTGTTTTTTATAATAATCCTACCAATTCCCTTATCAATTAAGCATTTAACTACAGTTTTTGCAGATGATCCTGCCCCAAGGACAATACAGCTACTTCCCTCAATAACTATACCATTTTCATTTAAAAGCATATCAAATCCATACTTATCAGTATTAAATCCACAAATCATATTATTTGATTTTGATATGCAGTTCACATTATCTAAGATTTTTGCCTCATTGTCAATAGCGTCCAAAAACTTTACTACTCTACTTTTGAATGGTATAGTAACATTAATACCATTAAATAAAACAAAATCATTATTGAAAAAATCATCAAGCTTATCATTTTCTAAATGAATTTTTTCAAAAGAACAGTTCAAAATATTCAATTTCTCATAAAGAATTTCATGAAGCTGAGGGCTTAAACTTTTATCAATTGGGTTTCCAATTACTGCAAATCTCATTTGATTACCTCGCTAATATAATTGAAGAAATTTGGCAATGAAATATCAACGCAGTGCATATTATCAAGCTCATATTTTCCAAAAGAAGTAAGGCTTAAAATTGTGAATGCCATAGCAATCCTATGATCATCAAAGGTAGTTATTTTAGGCATTCTTTTTACCTTACCTCCCTCGACAAATAAGTCATTATTTTTTTCATATGCCCTGATTCCAAATGCTTCTAGATTATGTATAATTGCGCTTAACCTATCACATTCTTTATATTTTAACTCTTCAACATTTTTGAAAACTGTTGTGCCGTTTGCAAAAGCTGCTACAATTGATAATATTGGCACTTCATCTATAATTGATGGTATAGTTTCTGATACAATTTCTATTGCTTTAAGATTAGATGCGCTAATAGTTAAATCTCCTACCTTTTCACCATTATGAACTGACTCATTTGATTTTGTTATTAAACAATTCATTTTATTTAAAACTTCAACAAATCCAATTCTTGACTCGTTAAGCAATACATTAGTCAGCTTTAAATTTGAATTATTATTAATAACTGCCAAAGCAACAAAAAAGGCTGCTGAGGATGGATCAGAGGGTACAGAAATATCAATCGACTTTAACTTGGATTTGAGTGGACGAACTATAATTTTACTTCCTTCACTTTCAATTGATGCTCCCATATTCTTTAACATAATTTCTGAATGATTTCTTGTCGGTATAATTTCATTAATACTTGATACATTATTTCCACCTAAAGCTGAAAAAAGTATACTTGATTTCACCTGTGCACTTGCAACTTTCATATCATAATCTATAGCGCCAATACCGTTAGAAGCATCTATTGATAAGGGCAATAATCCATCATTAGAGGAAATTTTACATCCCATTGCTGTTAAAGGCGTAATTATTCGCTTCATTGGTCTTTTTGACAAGGATTCATCTCCAATTAATGAAAATGTTAATTTTTGGGAAGCTAATAGTCCTGCAACTAGTCTAGTAGTAGTTCCTGAATTACCACAATCAAGATCATTTGATGGAGAATGAAGTTCTTTTCCATTAATTACTATTTCATCATCTCTTTGCTGTATTGAAGCTCCACAATCTTTTAGAATATTAATTGTTGACTGCAAATCAGCTCCGTCATTTAAATTTCTAACATAACTAACTCCATCAGCTATGGCTGAAAGCATAATTGCTCTGTGGGAAATAGATTTATCTCCTGGAAGTTGTAGTGTACCTTGAACTAGCATTTAACCTTGCAGCTCCTCCGCAATATTGAAAGAGAGTTCTAGCGCTTGATTAGCATTCAATCTTGGGTCACAATGTGTATGGTATCTTGAATTTAAATCATCATCACTTACATTATAAATTCCTCCAGTACATTCAGTGACATTTTGACCTGTCATTTCCAAGTGTATTCCTCCTAAATGACATCCTTTTTCCTTTAAAATTTTAATGGCTTTCGATGTTTCATTAAGCAATGAATTAAAATCACGAGTTTTTAGACCAGATGAAGACTTTACGGTATTTCCATGCATAGGATCTGAAATCCATAAAACATTTTTGTTATTTTTAGTTATTGCTTCAACCAATCCTGGCAAATGTTTATCAATATTATCTTCACCATATCTAAAAATTAATGAAATCTTTCCAGCTTCATTTGCTGGATTGATTGTTTCAATAATATTAACTAATTCATCTGGATCAAGACTAGGGCCACATTTAATTCCAATTGGATTGCTTATTCCTCTGCAAAATTCTACATGTGCACTATCAATAAAGCGCGTTCTATCTCCAATCCATATAAAGTGTGCTGATGTACAATACACTTCATTTGTTAATGAATCTACGCGCGTTAATGCAGCTTCATATGGTAAGTGAAGTCCTTCATGGCTTGTAAAAAACTCCACGGTATTTAAATCTATTACTGATGATGTATTTACTCCTACAGCATCCATAAAATCTAAATACTCATTAATTTTTGCTGCAATTTTTTCATACTTCTTTCCTTCTTTACTTGCCTTAACAAATCCCATATTCCATGAATTCACTTTTCGCAAGTTAGCAAAACCTCCTTGAGCAAATGACCTAAGTAGGTTTAAAGTGGAAGCAGATTGAGAGTATGCTCTTAATAAACGTGCAGGATTCGGTTCTCTTTTTTCCTCAGAAAATTCAATACTATTAATAGAATCTCCGTAATAACTATTTAAAGTTTTTCCATCTTTAGTTTCTAAATCAGAAGATCTTGGCTTTGCAAATTGTCCTGCAATTCTTCCAAGCTTAATAACGGGAACTTTAAGCTTTGCTGTGATAACAGCACTCATTTGCAAAATGACCCTGAAAGTATCTCTAATATTATTTGCATTAAATTCCTTAAAGCTTTCTGCACAATCTCCACCCTGAACTAAAAAGGCATCTCCTTTGCTAGCCTTTGCAAGATCTTGCTTTAAATTTCTACATTCTCCAGCAAACACTAATGGTGGAAATCCTTCTAGTTTTTTTAATGCTTTTTCAAGCTGATCTGGGTCATTGTATTGAGGGATATGTTTAATCTTGAAGTTTTTCCAAGAATCTTTAGACCACTTTGACATTATAGCTCCTCTACTTTTTTTGATTCTGATATGATCGACTGATAAATTGATTTTAAGAAACCTGCTTCTGCAGATGAGAACCTTGCATCAATTTTAGCATAAATTGCATTTTCTCGTTCTTGATCTAGAACGGGTAAACCTTCTTGCTTTTTTATATGACCAATGGCTGTTACTGCATCCAACCTTTCTAATAGTAAATCAAAGATTTGTTCATCAGCATTATCTATTCTATCTCTGTTTTTTAATATTTTTTCATTCATAATTTCCTCCATATAACAAAAAACCCTAGCGGGTTTTGCTAGGGTTCGTGTAGAATTGATATAAATTTATCGTTAGGCG
>Ga0310343_10000080_pt1 | contig 37813 bp, 35 predicted proteins | sample HC15DNA2025_MG_FD_203519 | JGI IMG/M metagenome (GOLD analysis project Ga0310343, IMG submission 203519) | Marine microbial communities from station ALOHA, North Pacific Subtropical Gyre - HC15-DNA-20-25_MG | ecosystem: Environmental > Aquatic > Marine > Oceanic | place: Pacific Ocean: North...
TAAGGCTGATGACTGGAATTCGTGAAAGGCGGTTTTGGGATCATCTGATTCGCCCGTCCGAAGCCAGTGCGGAAGCCGGTAGGGAAGCCCTTAAGCGAAGTGGTATTGCCGCGGAGGCGATCGAAGTGTGTATTCATTGTTCGGTTAGTCGGGACATGCTCGAACCCGCGTCAGCTTCGTTCGCCCATCGGCTTATGGGATTAAGCCCTAAGACTCAGGTATTCGACGTTTCTAACGCCTGCCTAGGCTTTTTGAATTCCCTGACGATTCTCTCGGCTATGATCGATTCGGGCCAAGTCCGATCGGGCATTGTTGTGTCCGGGGAAAATGGCAGACCCTTGCTCGAGCGAACGATCCAGCTTCTGCTTGAAGGGGATTTTGATCGAAAGACGATCAAGCCGTATTTCGCGAATTTGACAATAGGGGCGGGAGCAGTGGCGGCTGTCGTTTGCCATGAGTCCATGTCGCCTTCAGGACACCGGTTGTTAGGCGGCGCTTATTTGGCGGATACGACAAATAATGACCTTTGCCAAGGAGACTCTAATGCGGAGGGGCTTGGCTACGAAATGCAGACCGATTCTGAGGAAATGCTATACGCGGGCGTCAATCTGGCTGAGCGAACTTGGGAACTTTTTCGGAGCGAGCTGAATTGGAAAACCAAGACGGTGGATCGCGTGGTTTGCCATCAGGTTGGTAGCGCCCATCAGAAACTTCTTTTCGAGACGCTAGGTTTGGATACGGATCGCGATTACTCTACCTTTGCTGAATACGGCAATACCGGTTCGGCTGCCTTGCCCTTGACGTTGGCAAAGGCGGCTGCGGACGGCTTTATCAACAAGGGGGATAAAGTGGGATTGCTGGGAATCGGCAGCGGTCTCAATTGCCTGATGCTGGGGGTCGAATGGTAGACGCAGATAATGTCGAGCGAAACGATTAGTTTACCTACGGCGATTTCCGATCTCTACCCATTCCAGCAGAATCGGATTCGCCTTTCATGTGGATATGAAATGAGCTACGTCGACAAGGGTGAGGGGCATCCGGTTCTCATGATCCATGGAAATCCGACTTGGTCCTTTTTCTATCGCGAACTGATCAAGACTTTGCGTCCGGGCTTTCGCTGTATTGCTCCGGACCATATTGGATGCGGCTTGTCGGACAAGCCCAAGGGTGCTTATTGCTTCAAGCTCGATCAGAGAATTCGAGACTTGGAGGATTTCGTGGATGGCTTGGGATTAGAGGGATTCGATTTGGTTGTGCACGATTGGGGAGGAGCTATCGGAATCGGCATGGCTTTGTCGCGCCTTAAGAGCCTTAGACGTCTCGCAGTACTCAATACAGCGGCTTTTGTGGACTCTAGAATTCCGAGGAGAATTTCCCTCTGCCGAGCGCCTTTGCTGGGTAAATTGATAGTGCAAGGGTTCAACGGCTTTGCTCTGTCTGCGACGAGGATGGCTGTATCTTGTAAGCCTCTAGACGATGCAACAAGGGACGCATATCTGTATCCTTATAACAGCTGGACGAATCGGAGAGCGGTGTATGAGTTTGTCAAAGACATACCCATGCATGTATCTCACCCGAGCTTCGATCGATTGCTGGAAATCGAGAATGGGCTTCTGCAGTTGCGAGAAAAACCGGTGGCCCTGTTCTGGGGTGGGAAGGACTTTTGCTTTACGAATCATTTCATGGATCGCTGGAAACGATTTCTCCCTCAAGCAACGGCGGTCCATTATGCGGAAGCAGGCCATTATATACTGGATGACGAAAGTGAAAAGGTCTGCTCGGCTATCGAGAAATTCCTGTCGTACGACGCGGATGGAATTTCGGGTAATAAGCTGGTTTAGAGGCGTCCCTCGTTGCTAAGGTAGTTTGCCCATAATGAAGTGCTGGATACGTTGCATTTCGTAGCTTAAATGGTTATTCCTGCCAATACCGGGGGAATTAATCCACAAACACCTGAATCTCGCAAAACGACTTAATCAATCGATGGCCGCCACCTTTGTTGGTTTTCAGCTCTTCACAACGTCAGGTTTCCCTTTTCGATAGTATAGTTCAGCGAGACTTTTCAGGTATTGGGTAGTTTCGCCGTAGAGAGAGCGTAGCTGCTCTGGTTGGTAACGCCATTGCCAATTGCCCATGGCTTGTCCTGGTGAATTGAAGCGGGCTTCGCTATCCAGGCTCATGAGGTCTTGCAGAGGAATGATCGCCAATTTCGCCACCGATTTGTAGGCGGCTCTAATGAAATCCCAACCAATGTTTTCTCCGCTAACATCCAGATAACGGCGAACATGGTCGCGAGTTATTTCGTCGGCGGAACGGTACCAGCCAATACTGGTATCATTGTCATGGGTTCCGGGATACAATACTGTATTTGGGAGTACATTGTGTGGCAAATAGAGATTGTCTCCATCGCCGCTGAAAGCGAATTGCATAATTGACATACCAGGCAAACCGGTGGCTTCCCGGAGTGATCGAACGTTGGGGGTAAGTTCGCCGAGATCTTCGGCGATCAATTGGCAATCTGGGATTTCCTTTCTCACCTTATTAAAGAAACCAATCCCTGGGCCGTCTACCCATTCACCTTCGCGAGCGGTATCGGATCCGTATGGGATACTCCAATACGAATCGAATCCTCTAAAGTGATCGATACGCACGACATCGTGCATTCTAAAGTTAGCTTTGAGACGTTCTATCCACCAGGAATAGCTGTCGTTCTCGTGGGCCTGCCAATCGTAGAGTGGATTGCCCCAGTATTGTCCATCTTCGGAGAAGTAGTCTGGTGGGCAACCAGCGACTGCGATGGGATCAGACGTTTTTGCGTCGATTTGAAAGTAGCTCTGATTCCGCCAGACATCCGCTGAATCCAAAGCTACGAAGATAGGTATATCTCCGATGATACGAATGCCCTTTGAGGCGGCATGGCCACGAACGTGTCTCCATTGGCCGAAAAACAGGTATTGGTAGAATTTTTGGGCTTCGATCTCATAGCCCAGTTTTTTAGTTGTGCGAGCTTTTATGGCCTTGTCGTAGTCCCTGTATTTCGCGGGCCACTGGTGCCAGGGAGCCCCTTTGAAGCGACTTTTTAGAGCTTGGAAAAAGGCAAAGGGTTCGAGCCAGGAAGCCTCTTGGCTGCAGAACTCGTCAAAGTCGCCATAGGGCAGCTCGATGGAGGGATTTTTGATATAGGTATTAAAGATTGCATTTAGTATGGGCCACTTGGCATTGAACAGAGCCCCGTAGTCGACGAGCGATCTCGGCAAACTGGAAAGGTCATCGAGGATCGCTGGGTCCAATAGCCCAAGGTCGCTAATAGCTTTAAGGGAGATGAGGTACGGGTTGCCGGCAAAGGATGAAAAGGATTGGTAGGGCGAGTCTCCAAATCCGGTAGGGCCAAGAGGGCAAACTTGCCAGTAGGTGAAGCCGGCATCGGAAAGAAAGTTGATGAACTCCAGACAATGATCATTAAGGGTGCCAATGCCATATTCGCCAGGAAGCGAAGTTGGATGAAGGAGAATGCCTGATGCTCTATGATCCAGCCAGTTGAAGATAGGTTTCTGCATGTTGCGATTGGTTGAGCTCACGCTTTAAAGAAACTCTAGAAAAAGGAGAATCGGGAAACCGCAAGATGTTGATGGAGTGCAAGAGCGAATTCACGATTTCGAAACAACCTTCTGAGACCTTTCGCAGAAGTGAATTGAGGTAAGTTGTTCAGTCCATGCGAATTCAAGCATTAAATTGCGAAGAGCCGACTCGGTTGGCGGCCTGTAGCGTCTATTTCGTTGTAGGGCCAAATGTGAAAACATTTGGATACGAATTGGGCGATTTACTGCGACCAATTTGGATATCGACGCTCGAGTTTTGAAATGTCCCATAACCAGGCTAATGGAGGCTATTGGAGGTATCCTAATTGCTTCGCCTATTCAAGGGGCTCCACCCAATGCGGGATCGGTTCTAGACTTTCCGTTGGTTCTGGTTCATATCCGATAGAAATGTACGATTGGATCCCAGTGATTCGAGCTGCTTTCGGTCTGAGCGCTTTGATACTACTTTGCTACGGAATTAGCGAGCGTCGCGACCGGATTCGCTGGTCGCTCGTGGGTTATGGCTTGGCTCTGCAAATCGTCTTGGCAATACTGATACTTCGGGTCCCGTTTTTCCATGAAGCGACTCGGTCGGTTTCCTGGTTCTTCAGCAAGTTAGTCGGTTTTAGCAACAGTTCGGCGGCCTTCGTATTTGGACAATTGGCAAGTGATGGGACCGGAGCGTTCGGATTCGCATTCAACGTTTTGCCTACCATCATCTTTTTCTCCGCTTTGTCGGCGATTCTTTACTACTTAAGAGTTCTATCGCTCATCGTATTCGTATTCGCTTGGCTGCTGAATCGAAGTATGAGGCTGTCCGGAGCGGAGAGCTTGGCTGCGGCTGCCAATGTCTTTATTGGGCAGACAGAGGCACCTTTGGTTATCAAGCCTTATTTAAAGTCAATGAATCGCTCGGAAGTCATGGCTTTGATGACTGGTGGCATGGCGACGATAGCTGGTGGCGTCCTCGCTGTGTACATGAATGTACTAGGGGGCGGATCCGATACGGAAACAATCGCTTTTGGGCAGCATCTACTGACGGCATCTTTGCTGAGTGCCCCGGCGGCTATGGTGGTATCGAAGATGCTCGTCCCTCAGGTGGAATCGCTTGATGCCAATCTGGCTTTTCCCTTTGATGCTGCTTCGGGGGGATTGCTTGATGCCGCGACCCGCGGGACTACCGATGGCATCAAGCTAGCCTTAAATGTCGGTGGTATGCTCCTCGCCTTTACGGGATTAGTTTATCTGCTCAATTGGATGGTTTCGACGGGAGTTGGAGAATGGAGTGGCTTGAACAGCTGGGTGGTAAGCGTCACGGATGGTCGATTCGAAGCTTTCAACTTTTCCTTTCTGCTGGGAGTAGCCAGCACTCCATTTGCCTGGCTTATAGGGGTGGCATGGGAAGATTGTCTGATTGTCGGCCAATTGCTTGGCGAACGGTTGGTTCTCAATGAATTCATTTCCTACCTCAATTTGGCGGAGTTTCAGGCATCGGGAGTCTTCAGTGATTCCAGGTCTGCCGTTATAGCGACCTATGCCCTTTGCGGTTTCGCCAACCTGACGTCAGTGGGAATTCAAATCGGCGGGATCAGCACTCTCGAACCTTCACAGCGCCCTAACTTGCTGAAGTTGGGTTTGCGGTCGCTGTTAGGCGGTATGGTGGCTTGCTATATGACGGCGATTATCGCGTCGGCTTTGATGACGTAAGTCTGCCGATCGTTGGAGTTGTAGATGATCCTTTTCTCGCAAGGGATCGATTGACTTGCGGATTACTGGCGTTTGAATTCGGTCTATGCCTAGGTCCTACATCGAGAAACGCGTTATTAAGGCAGGCGTTGAGCTTTCCCAACAGCGTATTAGCCAAAAGGGCACGAAAATAGAGCCCGACGACATCAAGAAGCTAAGAATCAAAACGTTTTCCCCGGCTCTTCAGGGAGTTTACGTCGTTTTGGGGGCATTGCTTTTTGTATTCGGGATGTGGGTTCAATACATGGTTGGAAACATGGCTGTTTCCATGGGGCTGGTATTGATTGGTTTTCTGAATGCCGCCTATGGCATCCATGGCAGACCGAAGCAGGCTACGGATATTTCAGGTTTGGATATCGTGGATCTATCAGCGGAGATTGTTCGGGAGATCGCTAGTGGAGAGCGAAAGAGTGGAGATAATTAAGGGCTATTTCTCGCTCTCCTTAATTAGAAATGGACAATAGTAGGGCTTAATTGAGCGAAAATGAAGGTCACGGCCATAGAAATTGCGGAAGCGATTGAGAAAGATATTACGCGATACCTTGAAGAGGCGAGCGGTCGCGTCGAGATGCGGTTTACTCGCTTCATTGATCTCGGTGGCAAGCAGATCGATGTCTATTTGTATCCGACTGTTTCAGGTGCGATCGTTTGGGGTATCGTAGGAATCAAGTCCGTCTATCTAGAGGAGCAGGGCGATTGTATGATCTACAACGTGACTATCCCGGATTCGGATAGGCGTTTTGAGTATGTTCAAGTATCGCCCGTCGAGGACGATCTTCCGGATATCGCCAGAAAGATTTTCGAATTTCTCAAGGACGATCTGAAAGCGGTGAATGAGGTTACCACTCTCGAGGGTGACAATTTGGCTCTAGATGTTGATGAGAATGGCAAGAGCAATTCGGCGGGTGAGAATTCAGAAAATGAAGAGGCTCCCGTTTCTGAAGAACCGGATACCAATCAGGAGAAACCCGATGGGGAACCTGAGAAAGAAAGCGATCATGAGGCCTCCTAGGATGATGGGTGGGCTGGTGACTAGGACGAGTCTGAAGAAGACGAGCCAAAGGAAGGTGTAACCTGATGTGAGCTCAGTGATATCGTCGAGCCCAGCATAAGGGTTGCGGAGCAATTTTTCTAGCTTTCCAAAAACCTGGTGAGAATGGGACAGCTAGATCGCGGCTACTATGAGATCTTCAGGCTTGACGAAACTGGGGGAGTCGAAGGATGCGGTCGCCTTGCACACGGACATATAATCGGGTAATTTCCTCTATGTTTAAAGGGTTTTGAAATTGAGTATTTGGAGTTGATAGCCGACATCCTGGTGTTGGTGTTCAAGTTGAGGTTGGCGATAGGCAATAGAGGTTAGATGGCTAATAGCGATCATAGAGAGGGACAAATGGCTGCTACAAAAAATGACCGAGTGTTTTTGGCCCTTTCGGGAATCAATGGCTGGAGCTTGGTTTTTGCGGGAGCGGTATCACTCTTGATCGCCGCAATTGCTCGCTCTATGGCAGGTGTTCTCATTTCCTTGGCCGTATTGGGGCACGGATCGCTGGAGCTACGGTTTCGCAAGGCCGCAAGCGAGAATAGGGACGGATCGCGAGGTCGAACAATGGCATTCAATCAAATGGGATTAGCCGCCAGCGTTAGCCTTTATCTGGCTTACCAGGCACTGATACTGGAGCCTACTGCTGTGATAGAGGCACTAATGCGTCCGCCAGTCAGCGATGCTCTAAACCTCTACCCATTGGACATGAGAACGTGGATTATCCATTCATCTCCTCGTTTTATTGAAGCGTTTTACGCGTTAGCGGCCGCAATTTCTTGGATCGTTTGTGGGGCTACCGCCGCATTTTATTGGCCTCGGTCGAGTAGGGTTGCGGCTTCATAGCTTCTCGCCTCGAGCTTTAATTATGCGCATTTGCTTTTCATGCACTTTGCCGCGGCGGAATTTGTTTTCCGCTAGCTCGGTGAGTGTATTCCAATCCTCTTCGACTGGTTCAAACGATTGCCAGGGCTCGAATCTTCCGGCTTGCCTATGGAAGGTCAGCTTAGGCCCGAAGAATCGAGCTTCGATTTTGAGTTTTCCGAGCTCGGGGTCTTTTTTTGTCCATCCAATAGGGCGAGGCATAGGATAATGGTTCTTGGAGAATCCCGACTGACGCTGCAACTTTAGCTTTGCGGAGGGATCCTTGAAATTGGAGAGATAGCTATGGATTTTCTGATTGCCAGTGGATTCTGGAACGAATGGTTGGGCTACATTGCGGATTGGTGGGGCAGTGCCTGGCAATGGGTTTGGCTATCCATTGCGTGGGGAATTTTGGCGACGGCTATCGCAATGGGGCTTTTGGGCGTGTTCGTACCTGTCATTCCCGGAGCGATCGTTTTTTTCCTAGGAGCATTGATCCACAAGCTTATGATGTCGGATGTGTTAGCATGGTGGATTATTGGGATACTTGGGGGGCTGATGGTTCTGGACCGAGTAGTCGATTTTTTCGCTACGGCAATGGGCGCTAAATGGTTCGGTGGAACGGGATGGGGGATTTTTGGTGCATTAGCGGGAGGATTGATCGGCCTTTTCTTTGGAATAATTGGAATTTTAATCGGACCGGTTATCGGGGCGGTGGTTTGCGAGTTGATATGGGCTCGTCGTCATCTGAAAGAAGCGGCCAAATCGGGTATCGGAGCTGGCTTGGGTTCTGGGCTGTCGATCGTTGGAAGGATGGTTATCTATTTCATGATGATCGGGTCACTAGTTTTCGATTTGGTCCTATAAGATACTAGTAGTGAGCTGGCAGTCGACTTGGGGATTGATAGAAAAATAGAGGCATAGCTCCTTTGCTAATAGAAATTTCGAGATTGGGTTCCGCTTGATCTGCTGGCTCTTGCTCAACCAATCTTCGTTTGCCCTATCTCTGCACGCTACGCGGGTTCCGTTTAATCAGCTTCGCGGTACGTATCCAGTTGGAAGCGTTGTCCAGGCATTAAAAAGCCTTCCAGGAGTCGATGACTGGCTCGTTCCAAATGGCTGCCCCGGCTGGATTCGAACCAGCGACCAAGTGATTAACAGTCACCTGCTCTACCACTGAGCTACAGGGCAATGATGGGGGAAAAAGCCGGGTTGTTTGGCCCATGTCAACTCTTAGATTGTCTGCTGCAGAGAAAATTCGGAAGGGGCGAAACTTTTGATTGATTTCCAGTAATCCGCTCTTACGGTCATCCGCTCTCCTCAATGGCCTTATGCTGGGAGGGGATCAATTTTCACGGAAATGAAAGATCTTACAATTAACGTCGCTCGAAGGGAGGAAACGGGCACTGGACCGTCTAGCCGATTGCGCAGAGAAGGCAGGGTGCCAGCAGTCGCTTATGGAAAATCTAAGGAGCCCACGCAAATCAGTGTCGATTCCCGTGAACTGGCTGTTGTGTTGAGGGAGATCGGCAACAGCACGCCTCTGGTAAAAATCAAAGAAGGCAAGAGTAAAGCTAGCACGTCGATTATCCAAGAGATTCAGCGGCATCCAATCACGGATAGATATCTTCATGTGGACTTCCGGGAAGTGGCTGATGACGAACAAGTGGTATTGGAAGTCCCTGTGCACTCCAGAGGGGAGCCTTGGGGAGTTAAGAACGAAAGTGGAACACTGGAGTACGTTAGCCACTCGGTATCCGTGCGAGCTTTGCCCAAAAACATCCCCGATTTTATAGATTGCGACGTCAGCGAACTTCGGGTGGGCGACCTTATTCACATAAAGGAGCTGCCCGAGCTAGAAGGAGTTGAATACTTAGATCATGCTGAGCAACCCGTTTTCACGGTCATCGCATAAACGAATTTTTCTTTCGCGAATGGCGGCAATCGTCTGCTATTCACTTTTTTGTTCTTTAATAACGTTTCAACCTAAAAGACGATGCGATTTCGACTGATCGTCGGGCTCGGTAATCCAGGGGCTGCCTACGAGAAAACGCGGCACAATATAGGATTTAGAGCCATCGAAAACTTTGCTTGGGCAAAAGGTGCCGAAGAGTGGCAAAAAAATCGCAAATTGAAAGGCGAGATCACCCAGATTGAGCAAGACGGTACGGAAAAGCTATATTTGCTGAAACCCACGACCTTCATGAATGAGAGCGGCATTAGCTTGCAGAAAGTTTCCAGCTATTATAAGATATCACCGGAAGAAATCGTCGTTATCTATGACGAGATCAATTTAGATGTTGGAGAAGTGAAGATCAGTGCTAGTGGTGGCCCCGGCGGTCACAACGGATTGACCGATATCATCGATCGACTGAAACCCACCTTCGTGCGCGTGCGAATCGGTATCGGCCGAAAGACTCCCAAAGAGATCGATCTAGCGGACTATGTGCTGGGAAAATTCAGCGAAGAGGATGAAACTTTAATCGGCGCTTCAATGGAGCGTTACCTGGATTGCCTGGACCGGCTCCTGGATGAGGGGCTAGAAAAGGCGATGAATTTTGTAAATCGAAAACCTAAAACAAAGCAAAGAGAAGATGGCCAACTATAAGGCAACGTTTATACTCGATACTCGAGGACGCGAAGAGAGCATTGACGATCTCGTGGAAGGACTCAAAGATGAACTCGTGGAAGCGGGTGCGGAAGTTAGCGATACGGAGAATCTGGGAAAACAGGATTTCGCTCGCGCCGCTGACCGTCGCTACGAATCGGGCGTTTACGCCCATTACCGGATTTCAGGCGGATCGGATCTTCCGGAAAAGATTTTGGAAAAACTGCACTTGAACAAACTGGTTTCCCACAAGATGATTCAGCGGGTCTAGGCCGTATCAATCTTCTTCAACCCAAAAATCTATGCCGAATTTCAATAAAGTCTACTTGATGGGAAATCTGACCCGCGATCCTGAAATGAAGACGACTCCTAAAGGTACTCCAGTTTGCCAATTGGGCATGGCAGTTAATCGGACTTATAAGGATCCCAGCGGCGAGCAACATGAGGAGACGACCTTCGTCGATATCGAGGCTTGGGGATGGCAGGCAGAGACGATTTCGAAGTATGTTAGCAAGGGGAGACCTCTATTCGTCGAAGGTAGGCTAAAATTGGATACCTGGGAAAATAAGGAGGGAGAAAAGCGCAGCAGGATGAAAGTCGTAATGGAGAATTTTCAATTTATCAGCCAGCGCGGCGAAGGAGAAGGCTATTCAAGCGATTCTGTTCCAGAAGCTCGCCCCAGCTCATCCGCTCCTTCACAGAAGAGTGAAGATATCGAGGAAGACGTCCCATTTTGAACAACGAATTGAATTTCAACCTAATTAGATTATGGCAACAAGCGAAGTATTACTCATTCAGCCAGTTGAATATCTGGGAGCCGAAGGCGACCAGGTAACTGTCAAGGCGGGATATGCCAGAAACTACCTTCTTCCCAGGAAGTTTGCGGTTCCGGTTACTCGAGCGAATCGCAAGCAGATCGAGGCTTTGAAAGTCCGCCGTGCGGAACGCGAAGCCAAGAATCTGGAAGACGCTCGCGCTCAGGCTGCCAAGATCGCTGAGACGCATTTCGCCATAGCCGTCAAGACTGGCGAGTCTGGCAAGATGTTTGGGGCGGTGACTGCGATCAACGTACACGAGAAACTTGTGGAATCCGGTTTCGAAAGCATGACTCGAAAACAAGTTCAGCTCGATGCTCCCATCAAAGAGATCGGCCAGCATACGGTAAACATCAAGGTGTACCAGGATGTTGAAGCTACTCTTCGATTCGACGTGGTTTCGGAAAACCCGATCGTTGAAGATTCGGCCGAAAGCGAAGAAGAGGAAGCGGTCGCTTCCGAAGACTGAAACGTATTGATGGCTTAAGAGTTAATGCCGTTTAAGCCATCCGATAGCAATACGCTTAATGCCCCGATCGATTCGGTGGCATCCGACCGCTCCTTGCCTCATAGCCTAGATGCGGAGAAAGGTTTGCTGGCGGCTTGTCTGATCGATCCGGCCGAAGTCATTTCCCGGTGTATGGCTCAAAAGCTTCCTGGTGAAGCATTTTATAGCGCAGCCCATCAAGTGATTTACAAAACGGGCGTTGATGTATTCGAGCAGAAGTCGATGCTCGATGCGAAGATCCTTGTCGAAGAGTTAAACACCCGCGGGGAGCTCGAAGAGGTTGGTGGCCCCACCTATTTGGCGGAATTGGCAACTCAAATCGAAACCACTGCTCATGCTACCTACTTCTTGGATGTTGTCCGGGAAAAGTATTTGCTCAGAAGATTGATCTACACGGCTACGAAGACGGTCAAACGGTGCTTCGAGCCGCAGGTGGATGGGGGACTGGAGAATTTCATCGACGATATCGAAAAGGAGATCTTCGCGATCAGCGATGATCGGGTGGCAGATACTTCTCAGCCGATTAAGAAATCCGTAGACGATGCGGTTAAACTCGTGCAAAAGCTGATCGCCAAACGTGGCGAGCTGGCAGGATTGTCGTCAGGCTTCGACGATCTCGATAAAATGACCTTCGGCCTCCATCCTCAAGAGATGGTTGTCCTCGCTGCTAGGCCTTCGATGGGAAAAACCAGTTTGGCCCTGAATATTGCCGAGGCAGCGGCGTTGCCCTCAAAGCCAGGCTTGCAGGGTGTAGGAGCCTTGGTATTCAGCCTTGAGATGAGTGCGGAGCAACTGGCTATGCGACTGCTTACCAGCCGGGCTAAAGTTAGCTCACAAAGATTGCGGGAAGGCTTTGTCAACAAAGAGGAGCAGCAAGAATTGGCACGGGCTGCTAAGGAACTTAAGAATGCTCGGCTTTGGATCGACGATTCCGGGCATGTGACCATAAATCAATTGAGAGCCAAGGCGCGGCGTATTTGGGCCCGTAATGAGAATATGGGTTTAATCGTCGTTGATTACCTGCAATTACTTACGGGTACGGATCCCAAAATTCCGCGCGAGCAGCAGATATCGGAAATTTCTCGCGGTTTAAAAACCCTTGCCAAGGAACTCAACGTTCCTGTGATTGTTCTAAGTCAACTGAACCGTGACTCAGAGAAAGAAAAACGGCAACCGAAACTCTCCGACCTCCGTGAATCCGGATCTATTGAGCAAGACGCCGATGTGGTGTTGCTGCTTGCTAGGCCCAAGGACGCTGGTGACGAGCATTCGGTAGCTGCGGACTCAACCGACCTCATAATCGCCAAGCAGCGTAACGGTCCCGTTGGCGACATCAGATTAACCTTCCACAAAGAATTTACCCGCTTTGAAAACTTCATGGAATAGCCACTTGAGATGCCTCTTCTTTGTCTCTCTTTCGCTTGCTTGCGTTCCAGCCGCGCTTGGTCAGTTAGGGAGAGCCCCAGAGAGTGCGGAGCCGCCGACCATTCGCAAGTTGATTGTCAATTTTACAGGACTCTCGAATGTCAATGAAGAGGTGGCTAGGGCTAACATGTCGCTTCGAGAAGGCGAGCCGTATGATGCTATCGCTATCGACCGCGATATTCGGACGCTCTACCGAACGCAGCTTTTCGAGCACATCGAAGTACGGTTGCAGCCAGTAGGTTCTGACGAGGTCGATCTGTTTTTCGATATTCGACCCAAGTTTCGAATCGCTTCAATCAGTTTCGATGGGAATGAGCGGATTCGCGACCGGCGATTGGAAAGCGAGGTAACAATCTTGCCCAACCAGATCCTCAACGAGCGTCGGGTTAAAGAGGCGGGACAGGCGATTGAAGAGTTTTATCTCAAACGCGGTTTTTCCCAGGCTCGTATTGAATATGAAATTGACCGGAATCCGGCTACAGGTTTCGGCAATGTCATCTACAAGATTCGCGAAGGTGGAAAATACAAGATCAGCAAAGTTAAGTTCACGGGCAACGAGAACATTAAGAGCCGCAAGCTTCGCCGTAACATTAAAACGAAAAAGCGAGGTATCTTTTCGCTTTTCACGGGAGCGGGCCGATTTGACGCGGATCAATTCGATGACGATCTGGAAAAATTGAAGGATCTTTACGTTGAGGAAGGGCATCTGGATATCGACATTGATCCTGCCCGGGTTCGTTTCTCCTATCCTACTAATCGAAAAATGGTGATCGATATAGCTGTCGATGAAGGAAAGGAATATCAAGTTGGCAGTATCGATTTCGAGGGGAACGAGCTCTACAAGGACGATATCCTTCGGTTGATGCTGCGGGTAAAGCCCGGAGATCGCTACCGACCGGAGCGCTTGGATGAAGATCTGGAGCGTATCGAGGATTTTTACGGTCAATTTGGATACATGGAAACTCGAGTTCGATTGACTCGTGTACCCAATGTGACGACCGGTAATATCGATATCGTCTATCAGATTTACGAGAGTGAGAAGTTCCAGGTTGAGTCGATTGAGATAGAAGGGAACACCAAGACCAAAAGCACTGTGGTTATTCGTGAGCTGGCTTTGGGGCCGGGCAGTACCTTTGATAGCGTGCGTATGGATGCGTCGCGAATGCGTCTTGAAAATACCCGTTATTTTGAAGATGTAAATGTTACACCGCAAACGACCCAAATCCCAGGTCGTCGCGACCTGCGGATAACATTTCGGGAGGGTCGTACTGGGAATTTCTCGTTTGGGGCGGGATTTAGCTCCCTAGAGAAGGGGACGTTTTTCATCGAACTAACCCAGTCGAACTTCGACATCTTCAACTGGAGGGGAGCGTTCCAGGGAGATGGGCAGAAATTTCGATTGAGAGCTCAAATCGGGTCACTGTCATCGCAAATCACTCTGGCATTCGAAGAGCCTTGGCTGTTCGAGAAGCGACTCGCAGCTGGATTTACGTTATTCAATACTTCTAGCGGTTTGACTCGCTTGTATGACGTCGAGCAGAAGGGATTCGACGTCTACATTCGTAAGCGATTGATCGAGCTAATTGAAGCGCGGCTTTCCTACTCCCTGGTGGAATTTGGCTTCGATAATTTCGCTCGAGAGTTGGATGGAGTGCAGCGTGAGCAGCTAGAGCAGAGCAATGGTCAGATCTCCAGCTTGAACTTGCTGCTCTTAAGAGACCGCCGCGACCGCATCATAAACACCTTTCGTGGATCACGCTTGGAGTTGGATTTAACGACTGCGGGAGGCCCTTTGGGAGGAAACTTCCAGTACAACAAGATCGAAAGCCGGAATTTGATCCACTTCCCCATCTCGACATGGCATTCGCAAACGATCGGATTCCTGATACGGGCGGGTGTTGTTAAGGAATCCGGGGATAGCGAATTCGTACCGATCGAAGAGCGTTTCTATCTGGGTGGGCCGAATACTTTGCGGGGATTCGAGTTTCGAGACGTCTCCCCAAAATCAGGGCTCGTTCCGCTCGATCCAGAGCTAGCGGATTCTGGCATTGGTCGCCGTCCCTTCGAAATTGGCGGCAAGACCTACGGCATGTTTAGCGCGGAGTACACGATCGGATTTACGGAAGGATTCCATGGAGCGATTTTTTATGACGGTGGATTCGTGAATAAGGCGGCTGGCGATTTTAGCATGGACCGTGTTAAAGCTTTTGGGGAGTACCTGGGAGAGCCAGTTTTGCTGGGCTGGAACAATAGTGGCTGGAACGACAATGTAGGTGTCGGTATAAGGATTTCCGTTATGGGCACGCCTTTAAGGCTCGATTATGCGATTCCTTTGACTACTTCTGGCGACCCAACTTTTGGCGGAAATGACGAAGGAGCCCAATTCAACTTTACATTTGGAGGAAGATTATAGTTGGTAGAACCCCACATTTTCAAATTTATATGAAAACAATAAAATCAATCACCTCTTTTTCAGCTTTGATCTTCGCAGTTGGCTTCGGATCGGTAGCGGCGAGTGCTGAGACCGTGATTCTCACGATCAGCGTCAACGACGCGGCCGAGCGCTTCTACAAAGTCCAGGAGTTCATGAAGGAGATCCAAAATTCTCAAACGCAAGCTCAAGAGCGCGTGGCTAATATAAACGAGGAAGGAAAGGCACTCGAACAAGAGTACCAAGAATTGGTTGAGCAAGCAGGTAGCGATATCCTGACCGAGGAAGCTCGAAATGACGCGAGGGAAGATGCTCGAATCAAGTACCAAGAGATTGCCCAAAAGCAAAATGAACTCAGGCAGTTCGCCGAGAACGTGCAGCGCCAATTGGCTGCTCGGCAAGGCACGCAAATGAGTCTGTTTACTAAGGAGATCATGGAGGTCGTTACAGAAGTGTCCAAGGAACGCAGCGCTTCTCTTGTTCTGGATACGTCAGGCATTTCTCAAAATGGCATGCCGTCCGTTATTTCCTTCGATGAGACCATGGATATAACGCAAGAGGTCATCGACCGGATTAATGCCGATGCTCCACCCGCTGAAGAAGAGGCTGAGGATTAGTCATTTTTCCTATTTCTTGAAAACCCTGTCCTAATAAGGCAGGGTTTTTCTATTTCTAAAGTATTAACTGGAGAAGGTTTGTTCTATCCGTTATCCGAGCGAAACCATGCGAGTTGATCTTAGCATAAAAGGCATCAAAGACAGTGCCGACGTTATCGAAGAAGTTGGGTCTTATTCAGGGTCGACTTTGGAAGGAATCGCTACCCTCAAGGAAGCTGTCGTTGGCGATTTGTCCTTCATGAGCGGATCGAAATACGAGCGGGAGCTAAGCGAGACCAAAGCCTCGGTAATCTTCGTGCCAAAGGAATGCCGACAATCGCCCAAGGATAACCAACTCTTCCTGAGGGTAAAACATCCCAGCCTGATGCTCGCTCGAGCCTGTGAAACGATTGCTAGGTCAATGTGGCCTCAAAAGGCGGGCGGGATTCATCCGTCATCGGTGGTCGCCGACTCGGCTCAGGTTCATGAATCGGCGTATATCGGTCCGTTTTGTGCCATTGGCGAGGATGTATGCATTGGTCTGAACACTCGTATTGATCCTGGTTGCGTTGTCGAAGATTCCTCGACTATCGGTGAAAATTGCTGGTTTTCGGCTAATACTAGTATCATGCGGGACTCGAAAATCGGGAGTCACGTTCGTATACACGCAGGGGTAGTAGTTGGTGCGGATGGTTTCGGATTCGAGTTCAATGGGGAGCGACACGAAAAAGAGCCGCAAATCGGATGGGTTGAAATTGAATCGGATGTGGAGATTGGAGCCAATTCTGCCATCGATCGGGGTCGATTCGGTCCTACTAGGATCGGAGAAGGAACGAAAATCGACAATCATGTTCAGGTTGGACACAACGTGAAAATCGGGAAGCACTGTATCCTGTGCGCTCAAGTAGGAATCGCCGGCAGCACTACGATTGAAGATTTCGTGGTTTTCGGAGGTCGAGCTGGAGCCTCAGGGCACTTGACGATCGGCGAGGGATCCAAGTTGGCGGGATGTTCGGCCGCTTTTACCAATCTGCCGGCAAAAAGCGTGTCGGGCGGTACGCCGGCAATTCCGCTGAACGCTTATCAGCGAATTACCGTCGTGCAGCGTAAGCTCCCAGAGCTTTTTCAGCGAGTAAGACGCTTGGAGTCCCAACTCGGGAAAACCAATTGAATGACAATATGACGATCTCTTCCGAAACCTCTTGCGTCTATCTGTGTCAAAGTCTCAACAAATGGTAAACGAATTAAAGTTCATGAAACGAATACGCTGCGTTGCTTTAGCTGTTATCTCTGTATTTTTCTCTTCTGCCTTAGTTGCCGAAGAGTCGATCGCGAAGGAAGTTGTTATTGACGAGACACCCCTGAATAGGAAGTTGAACGGAGGCGTTGTTAGCTATTCGCAATCGCTTTCGAAAATCCGTCCAGCGGTCGTGAATATTTCGTCAAAGCGCGTATTCGATTCTCAAAGACAACTCCCTGAGGATCACCCGTTTTGGCGATTTTTCGGTGAAGGTATGCCGAGGCAGCGAGAAGTTGAGGGTCAGGGAAGTGGAGTTGTTGTATCGGAGAGCGGTTATATCCTGACCAACAATCATGTTGTGGAAAACGCTAGTGAAGTAAGCGTCAGCTTTCAGGATGGACAAGTTTTGGACGCAAAGGTCATCGGCACTGACCCACAGACTGATTTGGCTGTGCTGAAAGTGGAAGGTGATATATCCTTTCCATTCGCTATTATGGCAGACAGCGAGCAGATAGAAGTTGGCGATGTCGTATTCGCCATTGGGAACCCGTTGGGTGTTGGGCAAACTGTCACAATGGGAATTGTTTCCGCTAAAGGAAGGAACGACTTAAATATGATTCGAGACGGCTTCGAGAATTTCATTCAAACGGACGCTTCCATTAACCAGGGAAATTCGGGAGGAGCTCTTGTAGATGCCCAAGGGAGATTAATTGGCATCAATGCCATGATCCTTACCGATGGACGTAGTACGGGAAACATTGGTATCGGTTTCGCGATTCCCACGGCTTTGGCCCATAATGTTATGTTGAGCCTGGTGGAAGACGGGTCTGTGTCGCGAGGGTTTCTAGGGGTAGGTATCCAGGATTTGGATAAGGATTTAGTTGAAGCCATGGGGCTTGGGGACGCGATAGGGGCTCTCGTTAATGGCGTTTCCCCGGATTCGCCGGCGGATATAGCTGGATTGAAGGCCGGAGATATCCTAGTCAAAGTAGACGATGAAGAAGTCGCGTCAGCCACGGATCTCCGACTCAAAATAGCTTCTAAAGCTCCTGAAAGCCTAGTGGATTTAACCGTTTATCGAGACAAGAAGTACTTCAAAACGGAAGCGAAGCTGGTAGAGCGACGAACCGATGGACGTTTCGTTATCGGAAGTCGGAATACGGAACTTTTGGATGGAGTCGAAGCTGAGCCGATTTCAGAAGATTTGCGGCGCCAATTCCAAATTGACGATAAAGCTGTAAGCGGTTTGGTGATATTAAGCGTGTCTCCAGATAGTCCATACGATAGACAGTTGACGGCTGGTATGGTGATCGAGAAAATTAAAGACGAACCGGTTTATACGGTACCCGAAGCGAAAAACTTGCTCGTGCGAGGAGAAAAAGTGGCTCTGTTTGTCTACATTGATGGATTCTATCGATACATGGCGATAGACGTGGAGTGAGAATCCGACAATTTAAACGGCAGGGCTGACTATCCCTAGTCAACCGAGCCCGTGGACCGCTTCTCATTTCAGCTGACTAGGGATAACCAGCCCTACCATCTTTATAGGTAAGCTGGTCCAGGACCGGTTGTCTGGTCTGATTCGGGGCTGCGCTGTTTGACGAACTCGACAATTCCTTGGTCGTCGTTAAGGTTAGCCCAGATGACTCGCAGGAATTCAGCCGGATGTATGTCGTGGGTTGTAAGAAAATTCCTATCTCCGCCACAACAATACATTATTTCGTCTGGCAATTCGCCGAGAAGCTTTCCTCGAGCCTTTGGTAGGATGCGTGGTAGCCAAGTAATGCCGTCGATGACATCGCTCTTGGCAGGAAGATCTGCGGTTGAAATTCGGTTCGGCGATGGAGAGCTTTCTTGGATATGTAAGTAGTATTCGCGTCGAACCTGTTCGATCGACTGTGCGATTTCATAGGAAGGTGCGTTGTCGAGCACGGCGTCTTCCGCGTAGTCGAAAAAATCTTGAGCGCGCCAGCCACTTTGGGAGATGAGCACCAATTCTGAAGGTTCAAAGTAGGATTCCTTGTTTCGATTTCCCTGCTCGTATAGTAGATAGGCTTTGTCGTAAAGTGCTCGAAACGTATCTTGGTAATTGTAATGCTGCATGGGATGAAGAACAGGTATAGCTCGTGAATAATTGCGAGTAGAAATAGATTAACCGGATATACGAAAGTCGACTTGCCGCCTGAAGCGGTCCACTCGATGGACCAGAACGTTTATTTTCTGCCCAACCCGATAGGTTTTTCTGGTTCGTCGACCGTAGATCGCTGCCCCGCTGTCGGTCACTCGATACAGATCGTCTTTAAGCGTGGAAATATGAACCATACCAAAAGCGTTGGACTCGATCAGTTCGATGAACATGCCATGGTTTCTAACTTCGGTAATCACTGCGGTAAATTGGGTTCGCTTCGGCTTATCCAATTCCCGTTCGAAAAATTCGAGTAGCTTGACTTTGACCGATTCCCGTTCGGCTTCCGTGCTGTTTACTTCGGTGTGGCTTAGGTGCTCAGCCAGGGTATTGGCTCTAGCGATTGTATATCGCCTTGTCGAACTGCCCGGGAGTGGTTCTCTCCCTTCCACTTTTTCGAGATAATGTTCAAATACCCGATGGACGATTAAATCGGAATAACGCCGTATCGGCGATGTGAAATGGCAATAGTTCTTCTTATTCAATCCGTAGTGTCCATCTGGGGTCGATCGATAGCAGGCCTTTTTAAGAGAGCGTAGGAGTTGTGATTTGAGTATATGGCTTTGGGGGTGCGTATTCAGTTGTTGGGTAAGCTTGATCATTTCTGCGCGTATGCTTAGGTCGGCAACCGTTACACCGAAAGTGGCCAGGAAGTCGCGAAGCTCATTGAGACGATCTTCATCAGGATCGTCGTGGGCCCGGTAGATGCATGGCAGACTGGCGCCTCGCATGGCTTTGGCAACGGCCTCGTTTGCGGCGAGCATGAATTCCTCAATAAGCTGATGGCTCTCGTCATTTTCCACTTTCTCTAGCCGGTCTGCATAGCCGTTCTCGTCGACGAAGATTTTCGTTTCGCTCATATCGAGATCGAGGCTTCCCGTGCGTATCCGATCTGAGCGAAGTTTGAAAGCGATTTTCCAGAGCTTCTTCAAGGTGGCCTGAAGCATTTGGATCTCGTTTTTCGGAAGATCGGCAAGGGCTCGCCCAATGGATCCAGTTTGGTGAGATGGTGGTAGCTTGAGTTCCCGTGCCGCCTTGATGTCCTCGTTAAACAGCAGGTTGTACGCCTGCTTGTAGGTCAGTCGTTTATCGCTGCGGATTACGGTATTTGCGAATTCCGCTCCCTTAAATCTACCGCCTTTAGAAAAGTTCAGGAAGACAGACTTTGTTAGACGATCTTCATTTTCCACTAGGCTACATACGCCATTCGATAAGGCGTGTGGAAGCATGGGAATGACTTTCCCGACGAGGTAGGTGGAATTCCCTCGATCACGAGCTTCTTTGTCGAGAGCGGATCCGTGGGTCACATAGCTGGCGACATCCGCTATGTGGATACCAATACGAAGTTGGTTTTTCGATTGTTCCAAGGAAAGGGCGTCATCGAAATCCTTGGCGTCATCTGGATCGATAGTGAACGTATAAAGGCCCCTAAGGTCTTCACGAGCCTTCAATTGCGAAGGCTGGACTGTCGGAGGGATTCCTTTCGCTTCGCTTAGTGCACTTTGCGGAAAATCCGGATTCAGGTCGTACTTGTGTAAAATCGACTGGAGTTCAGCCTGAGGCTCATGGGTATCGCCGAGGTTCTCTATAATCTCTCCCTCGGGGTTGACATGCTTTTGTTTCCATTCGTGCAGTTTGACGACTACCTTGCTACCAACTTTCGGTTTCGGTGAAACATTGCACTTTTTCGGGTCGGGCACGTAGATATCCTGTACGATCCGAGGGTCGTCGGGTACGACATGGTAGAAGAGGCGAGTCTTTTGCAAATTGCCAACGATGGTTTTGCGTGCCCGCTTTTGTATCCGTATGACCCGACCGCGGGAACGGTCTGGGAAACGTTCTTGACGACCCCGCCGCCTCGTTGGCTGCTCAAATGTATCATATAAGCGGACCACTACGCGATCATCGTGCATGGATACACCTGTATCGGTTCCATCGATTTCTATTGGTTCGGCACTGTTTCCCGAAACCGTTTCATCGGGTATTACAAAGCCTGATCCATTTTGCCGAAACCGGATTACCCCAGTTGTGAGATCTACGTCTCCGGGGATACAGTAGCGGTCTCCTTTGACAATTACTAGGTCGCTCCGACTCATGAGGAGTCGCAGTTCGTGATCGAGTTTTCGACGATCCTTTTTGCCTAGGCCAAGAGAAGCGGACAGTTCGTTCTTGGTTTGAGGGGCGTATTCTCCGGATCGAGCGAGAGCTATGATGCGTTCCCTAAGTTTCATGGAGGCAGTTAGGATTTAGATTGGATTCCAGGATAGATCATTTAGTTTAAAGGTAACGATGAAAATTATACACGCCGCAACCGAGATGTTCCCTCAACTGAAGACGGGCGGGTTGGCTGATGTTACGGGTGCATTGTGTAAGTCCCTGTCTCGATTTGGCCATGATGTTTCGATTTTTTTGCCAGGCTATCGTAAGATTATCGAATCTCCCGAGTTCGCCAAGGCGAAGCTAAAGGTGGTTTTGCAGGTAGAGCTCGGAGATGAGTATCTTAGAGGAGAGGTCTATGCCATGCCTTTGGGCAAGCGCCAGACAATGTATGTAATTCGTCGAGACGAGTTTTTTGATCGCTCGAATCCTTACGGCTCTTCCAATCGTGATTATGACGATAACGATCGCCGATTTATTTGGTATTGCAAGGCTATTGTGGAAGGCATGCGACTGCTTGAAATCAAAGCCGATGTCTTCAACTGCCACGATTGGCAAACTGGGCTGGCGCCGCTATTCCTGCGCGTCGCTGAAGAAGAGTATAACACTTCGTTGGCTTTAAAGACTTTTTTCTCGATACACAATCTGGCCTTTCAGGGGCTTTTCCCGAACAGCTCCTTTAGCTACACGAATCTGCCTAGCGAGTTCAATGAATTGGATGGAATAGAGTTCTATGAGCAGATAAGCCTGATTAAAGGGGGCATCTTTTTTTCCGATAAGATCATTACCGTTAGTCCAAATTATGCCAAAGAGATCCTGACTCCAGAATGTGGATGCGGCATGGAGGGCGCTCTAAAGAAACGTTCGAGCGACTTGATTGGCATCGCCAATGGAATCGATACAGATGTTTGGGATCCTAGCACAGACGATCGATTACCAGCGAATTATTCGCTATCGAACCTGGAAGGAAAGCGAACCTGTCGCTTCCATCTTCTGAAGAAACTGGGTTTAGCTGAAACGGATAACCCAGTTTATGGGATCGTATGCCGATTGACCGAGCAAAAGGGCGTCGACATCTTGCTGAGTCAGATGAGCTTCTTTAGTAAGCGGGATTGCCGGCTTGTCGTGCTGGGGATAGGCGATCCAAGGTACGAGCGTTCATTAAAGCGCTGGGCGAAGACGCATCCAGACAAGATAGCCGTCTGTACTGTGCTGGATGAAGCCATGTCTCATCTAGTGGAAGCGGGTTCAGACTATTATTTGATGCCATCAGTCTTCGAGCCCTGCGGACTGAATCAGATGTACAGTCAGCGTTATGGAACCCCACCCTTGGCTTCCGAAGTGGGGGGTCTACGCGACACAATTGTCGACTTTCGACAAGACGCTGAAAAAGGATCCGGTTTGCTTTTCAAGCCAAGCGAGCAAGCGTTTAGGGATGCGTTGGAGGAATCGCTATCCATATTCGGGTCGAAAAGCGAATACGAAAAGATGCAAGCAAACGGCATGAAGCGTGACTTTTCTTGGACAAACTCTGCCAAAGAATATGAAGTCCTTTATTCGGAATCGATTTGATCCCCCTAGCCGGGTTTGACGGTAATAGAAGTCAATGCGGTTTAGGCGGGAGGTTTTATTGCCTTGCTCTGCGAGCGAGGCATTCGATTTGCATGCTAGAGAGGGTGCTTTCGAGCGTCTTGCCCCTCCATGGGATCGCCTGGAAATCCTATCGAAGACGGGAACGGGTCTAGAAAAGAATTCGACGATTCTATTGCAGCTTCGCAAGCTAGGCTTTCGTAAAGAGTGGTTAGCTGTAATAAGCGAGTGCTCGGATGGCGTCTACTTCAAGGACGTTCAAGTAAGAGGCCCCTTTGCGAAATGGGAGCACAAGCACGCGTTTAACGGAGTGGATGCTTCAACGAGTATCCTAGCTGACGAAATAGAATACGCATTACCAGGTGGATCGTTGGTAAACTCGTTTGCTAGGGGCCATGTTCAATCCATTTTGGAAAGGACCTTTTGGTATCGGCACGAAATTACGAAAAACGACCTGGTTCTGTGGGACCGATACAGGGATCGGAACCCATCGAAAATACTCATATCAGGTGGATATGGTTTTCTAGGGAGTCGCCTCAGTGCGTTTCTCAGGGCCCAAGGTCACAGCGTGGCCGTCCTCACCCGGTCTCCCAAGAATGGTGACGTAGGTTGGGATCCGGCGTCAGGGATGGTAGATAAGGAACGATTGGAAGGTTTCGATGCGGTGATTCACTTGGCGGGAGAGAACTTGGCTTCTGGCAGGTGGAACGATCAACGAAAAACCCAACTATGGAATAGCCGGGTCGATGCCACGAAGCTTCTGGTCCAAGCTTTAGAAGGAGTGAAGCGCCAGCCACAAACATTTATTTGCGCCTCGGGAATTGGATACTACGGAGATTGTGGCGACCAGAGAGTTCGCGAGACAGATCCGCTTGGTACCGGATTTCTGGCGGAACTTTGCCAGGCTTGGGAAGCGGAGTCGATCGCGGCGGAAAGCTTCTTAGATCGAGTTGTCCGACTTAGAACGGGCGTTGTTATGGACGCCGGAGGTGGCGCCTTGAGAGAGATGCTGCCGCTATTTTTGATGGGACTGGGGGGAGCTTTGGGCAAAGGGAATCAATGGATGCCTTGGATTGCTTTGGAGGACTGGATAGGATCCCTCTACCACCTTCTCATGGAAGAAGAAGCCGGAGCCTGCAATCTAGTGTCGCCAAACCCCGTTACGAGCAGGGAATTCGCGAAATGCCTAGGATCCGTCTTGAGCCGCCCCGCGGTCATGAGTGTTCCTGCTCCAGTTTTGAGGCTTATGCTTGGCGAGTTCGCTAATGAAGGCTTGCTATCTAGCTGTCGAGCTCAACCAGCTAGGCTTGAATCATTTGGCTATCAGTTTAAGTATCCTAATCTTGGCGACGCGTTGAATTTGACACTGGGTCGATTTCCGGAAGGAAGTTCAAGTTGAGTGGCCATTGGGAAGGGATCTAAGATTGACTCAAGGGAAACTGCCCTTCATTGGGTGGAGAGAAATGTCTAGTATTTACCCGAACATAACGGCGGCCATAGGGAAAACGCCTTTAGTGAAACTGAATGCCTTGGCGGAAGGTCTCGAAGCGGAGGTGCTTGTCAAATGTGAGTTCTTCAATCCGCTATCTAGCATTAAGGACCGTATTGGTGTGGCTATGATCGAAGCGGCTGAGAAAGCCGGTAAATTGGGATCCGGCGGAGTGATTATCGAACCCACATCGGGTAACACCGGTATTGCCTTGGCATTTATAGCCGCGGCTAAAGGATATCGCCTTATACTGACTATGCCGGAAACGATGTCCATGGAGCGTCGCGTTCTGTTGAATATGCTGGGTGCGGATCTGGTATTGACCCAAGGACCAAAAGGGATGCCTGGCGCGATTGCCCGAGCCATGGAGCTCATGGAAGAGCATGGGGATAACGCCTTTATGCCGCAGCAGTTCGAGAATCCAGCCAATCCGGAGATACATCGCCGAACAACAGCGGAAGAAATTTGGGAAGCGACAGGCGGCGAGATTGACGCCTTCGTCTCGGGTGTCGGAACGGGCGGAACGATAACCGGGGTTTCGGAGGTGATTAAGAGCCGCCGCCATCTGAAAACCGTGGCAGTGGAGCCAACGAATAGCCCTGTGATATCCGGTGGTAATCCAGGGCCCCATAAGATCCAGGGAATCGGTGCTGGTTTTATACCCAAGAATTGCAACACGCAGATAATTGACGAAGTCATAACAGTTGAAAACGATGACGCCTTCTCGACCGCCCAAGAGGCTGCTCTTAAAGATGGTTTGAGTGTAGGCATATCCTCGGGAGCAACCATTTGGGCGGCTATAGAACTAGCCAAACGCCCGGAAATGGCGGGCAAGCGGATTGTTACTATAGCGGCCAGTAGTGGTGAACGCTACATCAGTACGCCTCTTGGTGAAGTCGCGAGGGCTGCGGCCGCCTCGGCCGTAGTTTCCTGAGAATTCTCGAGTACCCATTTATTCCGCACCGCAGGTGCAGCCAATTGTCGGCTTGTTGGTCTCGATTGCTAGTTAATAAAGAATTAGTTGCAAAAAAATATCATAATTTATAATTCTGCAACAAATTCATTATGATATGGAGGTTCTTGGAGACGCAGTACAGGATGTGCCGAGCAGCGAGTCGCTAATTGGATTGTATGAAATTGATAACCAGGTAGTTGAAAACTCTCTGCACCGGCATGTTAATCATGAATTAGTGGCGATTGTCAGAGGTTCCGGTACAGTCCGAATTGGATCTCATGAGGGCGACTTCGCTCCGGGTACAGTAGCTTTCATCGAGGCTGGTACCAACCATTGTTGGAGATCGGATAGCGAGAATGCTGAAGTGACGGCGGTATTTCTCCACATCCCCAAATCGGTCTTCTCTCCGTCTCTTTGGAAACTGCCGGAAACCGCTGGTGCGCGAACCTTAATCTCAGGAGATCGGGCAGGAGCGATTTGCCGTTTTCCCGAGTTTGACAGGGTTCGTTCGAGATTGCGGACAATCAAAGGAGCTCGCGGATTTTTACGTATAGCTCGAGTCTATGCACTTATCGATTTGCTCTTATCAATCAATAGGTGGCAACTCATTGATAATCAAAAGTTAAATGTATACAAATTCCGTGACCGCATACATTTTAAATCCGCGAGGGAGTATATCGTAGTACACTATTGCGAAGATATTGATCGTGATAGCGTAGCGTCGCATTTAGGCATGGATTCTAGCTCGTTTTCCCGTTTCTTCCGAAGAGTTAGCGGGCAGAAATTCAACGATTACCTGAATGTCATCCGAATCCGAGAAGCCGCCAAAATGCTGGCTGCACGACGCCGATTGCCAATCGCTACGATCTCGAAATCATGCGGATATTCGAATCTTAGCGTATTTAATTCCCAGTTTAGAAAACGGCTGGGAATGACGCCTCGAGACTACCGCCGCCAATTGGAGTTCGAACCGGTAGCTCCCTGAGGCAAGGATGCAGCTTTTGCCTGTTCTTACTTGATAGCCAGGATGTCGGTGGCGATTGTTTTGAAATCTATCTCAGTTAAGGGAATACAATGAGCCAGTCATTATTTGAAAAAGTTTGGGATGCCCATGCAGTCAGGGAGCTGTCTAACGGACAGACACAACTGTTGATTGGGACCCACTTGATTCACGAGGTTACCAGTCCCCAGGCATTTGGAATGCTTCGCGACTTGAACTTGCCGGTTGCTTATCCGAACCGGACCTTTGCGACCGTTGATCACATTGTGCCCACTGATCAGCGACGAGAGCCGTTTGCGGATCCGCTGGCCGATGCCATGATTAAAGAGCTGCGCAAGAATTGCGAGGAAACGGGTATCACATTCTTTGATTTGCCGAGCGGCAAACAAGGGATCGTCCACGTCGTTGGCCCTGAGCAAGGGATTACCCAGCCAGGAACGACAATCGCCTGCGGCGATTCCCACACATCCACTCACGGAGCGTTTGGAGCTATTGCGTTTGGCGTGGGGACGACTCAAATCAGAGATTTGCTGGCTACCCAAACGATGGGCATCGCCAAGTTGAAAGTGCGCCGAATCAACGTTAATGGCTCGTTGCGCCCAGGCGTTTACGCTAAGGACGTTATCCTGCACATCATCCGCAAGCTCGGAGTTAAAGGAGGAACAGGATTCGCTTATGAGTATGGAGGATCGGTATTCGACAATTTCTCGATGGAGGAGCGGATGACGGTTTGCAACATGTCGATCGAGGGAGGTGCGCGCGTAGGTTATGTCAATCCAGACGAAAAAACCTTCGATTATTTGAAGGGAAAACCGTATTCGCCGAGCGGCGACGATTGGGACAAGGCTGCCGAAAACTGGAAGTCGTTTGCTAGCGATCCAGATTGCCAATACGATGACGTTGTCGAATTTAATGCGGAAGACATAGCTCCTACCGTGACTTGGGGCATCAATCCTGAACAGGCCATCTCAGTGGAGGAGGACATTCCCACTATTGAGGGGTCAAAGGATTCAGACAAGGATTTGGTGGTGGAGGCCCTCGAGTATATGAAATTGCCAGCTGGGCATCCTATCAAGGGAACGAAAGTAGACGTTTGTTTCATTGGATCCTGCACCAACGGCCGGCTTTCGGATTTCGAGGAAGCGGCAAAATATCTCAAAGGGCATCGAGTCGCGGAAAGCGTCAAAGCGATTGCGGTCCCTGGATCTCAGATTGTTGATGGGATTTGTCGCGAGAAAGGCATCGACAAAGTCCTCGAAGAAGCGGGCTTCGAATGGAGGGGCGCAGGCTGCTCGATGTGCTTGGCCATGAATCCCGACAAACTGATCGGTGATCAGTTGAGCGCCAGTTCCAGCAACCGGAATTTCAAAGGAAGGCAAGGCAGTCCGACCGGTCGTACCGTATTGATGAGTCCAGTTATGGTGGCTGCTGCTGCAGTCCGCGGAGAAATTGCTGATGCTCGAGAAGTTTTTGGAGTCGGCGAATTGGCGAATGCCTAAGAGGAAGGAGATTTAAGAAATGGCTTTAGAAAAAATTACATCTGTCAAAGGTTCAGGAGTTTACGTCCCAGGAAACGAGATCGATACGGACCGGATCATTCCAGCCAGGTTTATGAAGTGCGTAACTTTCGATGGGCTCGGTGAATACCTGTTCTACGATGTTCGTAAGAATGAAGACGGGAGTGATAAGAATCACCCGCTCAACGATCCTCGATTTTCGGGAGCGAACATTTTGCTGTCAGGGGCTAACTTCGGATGTGGCAGTTCTAGAGAGCATGCTCCGCAAGCTCTTTATCGTTACGGTTTTAGAGGTATCATTGCCGAGAGTTACGCGGAGATATTTTTTGGGAATAGTACGACTTTAGGAATTCCCTGCTTTTGTGCGGCTAAAGAGGACATCGAGGCGATAGCATCTACGATCGAAGGAGATCCAAGTGCGGAAATAGAGCTCGATGTAGAGAATGAGCGAATTCATACAGGTGATCAAAGCTACACTGCGGTCGTTAGGGAAACAGCCCGTAAGGCCCTTTGCGAGGGGAAATGGGATATGATTGGGGAATTGAAGGAAGGGGAGTCTCAGGTAGCGGTAGTCGTGGAGAAACTTCCGTACATGTCGCGTTGAAGTTCGAAGGGAGAGCTTGGCTTTTTTAGGATTGCCCGACTGGAGAAAGCGCTCTTTAGGATGGCAGTGTTTATCCTTTACCTGCTCGCATTAAGGGCGATTATCTATGTTAGAGATTCTTAAAGGCGCCGGCGTATTTGTATACCCGCTAATGCTCTGCTCTTTCGTGGGTGGATTCATTATTTTCGAACGCTTGTTCGCGTTGCGAAGAGTGGCGATTATGCCCGCTCATATAGTCGAGGGCATCGTGGAGGGTAGTCCCTCAGATGGTGGGGGGCGTTCCGCTTTAGGTAGAATCATCGCTTATTGGAAGAGGCATGAACAGGACGAGGGAGCTGTGCGGGCTTATGCCCGTCTGGAGGTGAATCGTATGGAGCGTGGATTCGTTTTCCTGGAAATCATAATTGGGGCGGCTCCATTGCTAGGCCTGCTAGGGACAGTCACGGGACTTGTACAGGTATTTGGTAATGTATCACTAGATACAGGGATGCCTGACCCCTCTGCCTTTACTCAAGGAATCGCCTTGGCTCTGACAACAACTGTTATCGGCTTGGCTGTCGCCATACCCTGTTTGGTCGCCAATAGCTATCTGCAGCGTAAAGTGGAAACCTATGCGGTCCAGTTTGAATCTCTTCTCGAGCAGATAGGTCTCAAGAATGTATGAGTTTGCTGGCCCGTAGACGCAATAAAGCCAGCATCAATATCATCCCACTAATGGATGTATTGACGATCTTGATATTCTTTTTTCTCGTCAGCATGCAGTTCAAGGAAATGACGACGCTCAATTTGACCTTGCCGAAAATCGAGTCTGCGGGTCGCAACGAATTTCCCGAGCGAGTTCTGATTGGCATTGACGAGGAGGGACAGATTTTCCTTGAGAACCAAGCAGTCCCATTGAGCGAGCTTGAGTCCGTCCTTTCGAGGGTGTCTGAGGTTTCAAACGACGTGCCGGTTTTGGTTAAAGCCCACAATCTGACTCCCCTGCAAACGGTGACCGATATCATGGATGCCTGCCGACTCAATGGCTTGAGCAAGATTCGTCTCCAATCGCGGTAATTGGAAGGTCGAAGCGAACCGGAAAGGGCTGATTGGGAACCTTTAGCGGCAGAATTCAAAACCGAATTGACATCGAGCGGCAACTCATCGTCCAATTTCCGAGTTGATCTAGTAACCTTAGCAAAATTCCATTTTATGAAAAAACGATCCCTTATTGTTACCTTGGCCTTGGCGATAGCCTCGCTGCCTTCTATCCAAGCCGCTTCCCATGAAGGCGGTGACCACGATCACACTGCACTCGAAGATCAAATGAGCGCAATGAACAAGGCTTGGCGCTCAATTCGGCGTCAGATCAAAGATCCAGCCAAGAACGACTCAACTCTCGAGTTCGTGGCGAAAGTCAAAAAAGCCGCTCAAAAGTCGGTTGATATGACCCCCATCCTCGCCAAAGAGATGTCGGGAGCGGAAAAGAAAAAATTTATGGCCGGCTACCAGAAGGCGATGAAAAACACTGTCGGGTTGATTGGCGATTTGGAAGCTGCTTTGAAAGCGGGAGATAACGTGAAAGCAGAAGAAATCGTAGGAAAGATCAACGACGCCCGCAAGCACGGTCACGACAAGTATAAGCCCGAGGACGATTAGTCTGGGGTTGATTACTTGGATGCAATAATTTTCGGCCTGCCCATAAAGGGCAGGCTTTTTTATTTCCAGATACTCTAGGCTCCCGTATTTTTTCGGCTTAATGTCTATGCAGATCCCTTACGGTGAAAGTCACATCGAGCTCGATCTCGACAGCGTGAATGCTACGATCGTCGAACCACGCTTCATTAGGGGGTTGGCAGACGAGCAATCCGGATTTAAAGTGGCCTGCTCCAGTCCTATCGGATCGCCCCCCTTGTCTGAGGTTGTACAGCCCACGGATCGATTGGCGGTGTGCATTCCGGATGCCACTCGCCCATTCCCGAGCGACAGAGTGTTGTCATGGCTTTTCGAGTACTTATCCTACATTCCGAATAAAAACGTGGTAATTATCAATGGAACGGGTTCGCATCGGGGAAACTCTCCGAAAGAGCTCGAGCGAATGGTGGGAAGCGAGATTTACGAAAACTATCGCATTTTGAATCACGATGCCCACGACCCGAACACCCTGGAACATGTTGGAGATTCCCGATTCGGATATCCCGTATATCTGAACCGTGAATACGTTGAGGCTGATAGGCGAATATTGTTAGGATTTATCGAACCTCATTTCATGGCGGGATTCTCGGGGGGCTACAAGGCCGCCTTTCCTGGAGTGGCCGGTATTGACGCGATCATGCGATATCACAGCGCCGGAGTTATTGGCGATCCCTTGAGCACTTGGGGAAATTTGCGGAATAACCCAACGCAGGAGCATGTGCGAGCGGGTGGACAAAGCCTAGAAGCGGACTTCTTAGTCAACGTGACGCTGAACCGAGACCGGGAAATCACGCGCTACTTTTGTGGCCATCCGATTGAGGCCCACGAGGCGGGTTGCTCCTATGTCAAGGAAAGCGCAATGGTTGGCTGCCAGGAGACATTTCCAATTGTGGTGACCAGCAACAATGGATTCCCTTTGGATCAAAATCTCTATCAAGCTGTCAAGGGAATGTCTGCTGCGGCCCAAATCGTGAAAGAGGGAGGTCTGATTCTCTTAGCTTCCGAGTGCCGTGACGGATTTCCAGAACATGGGAACTACCGCAAAATGTTGTTCGAGTACGATTCTCCCGATGCCTTGCTTAAAGCGATTCACGAACCCGGTTTCTCGGTTTTCGATCAATGGCAAGTACAGTTGCAGGCACTGATTTGCCAAAAAGCCCGCGTAGGAGTTCAATCATCAATAGATGCGGAGTCGTTACGTCGGGCTCATTTGATACCAGTGGAATCGATCAATGAGGCCTTGCAGGCCGAGTTAAATCGAATTGGCAGGGATGCACCAGTCGCGGTATTAACTGAAGGCCCGGTCACCGTTCCCTATTTGCTATAGAGCGTCATTTATAGCTTGGTGAAACCAGATAATTGCTCATTCTTTAGCCATACTCTTAACCTGAAAACCCGCTTTGGGGACGTTTAATATGAAATTCTTTCGTAGCTTATTATTACCACTAGCCCTTCTATCAGCTCTGACATTGGTTAGTGCGGAAGACGGTCCCGTATTCGAGATGCGGACTTATTACGCCAATGAAGGTAAGCTAGATGATCTCCTAACCCGTTTTCGGGACCACACGGTGGCTCTGTTCGAAAAGCATGGCATGGAAAACGTCGGTTACTTCGTGCCGGCAGAAAACCCGAACAACGTCCTTGTTTACTTCCTTTCCTATCCGAGCCGTGATTCTAGAAAAGCTTCATGGAAAGGCTTCGTTTCGGATCCTGATTGGAAGGAGGCATTCGCCGCTTCGAAGGTGAATGGAAAACTCGTGGCTAAAGTCGAAAGCAAATTCCTGACCCTGACCGATTACTCGCCTAAACTGCGAATCAAGAAATCAAAAAAACCTCGTATGTTCGAATTGCGGACCTACACGACTGCGGAAGGAATGCTCCCCCATCTGGATTATCGGTTCGCCAACGATACGATAGGGATTTTCGATAAGCACGGCATGACTAATGTCGCTTACTGGCACCCGATGTCTGATCATGATGAACGCGGGAAAACCTTGATTTATCTGTTGGCGTACAAGGACGCTGCGGTGCACGAGAAAGCCTGGGCTGGATTCCGAGCCGATCCAGAATGGAAAAAAGCTGCGGCTAGATCCAAAGAGCGAGCTGGAGGCGGACTCTTGGTAAAAAATGGCGTTCAATCCCAGATGCTCAAGTCGGTAGATTTTTCGCCTATGCGGTGATTTGCTGGTTGGGGAGTGTAGGATTCCCCGTATTCAATAAACGGATGCCAACCCCTATTGGAATATTTCACAAGATAGCGACATTCTAGTCACCTGTCCTAAAGCCTGTGCTGGTTATTTGAGCGAGGAGTTGGAGGAGTTAGGCTACCCAGTTGTCCGAGTTGCACCCGCTGGCGTTTTTGCCAAGGGATCGGTAAATGACTGTATGCGGCTCAATCTGCAATTGCGAATGGGGCTTAGAGTGCTCTGGAAGATTGCGGATTTTGAAGCTATGGACGGCCAGCAGTTGTATAAACAGGCGGTCAGGATACCATGGGAAGCCTATGTTCCGGCCGATGGATACGTTTCAATCGGTTCATCGGTAAGAAACAATACCATTCGGAATACCAAGTTCGCTGGATTGCGTTTGAAAGACGCTTTGGTGGACAGGATTAGAGAAAAAAAAGGGAGGCGTCCGGATACCGGGAACGACTCTGATAAAGCCAAGCTTTTCCTCTATTGGAGGGATGAAGAAGTTAATATTTATTTGGATACGTCGGGGGTACCGCTTAGCAATCGCGGCTATCGGGTAAGCCCTGGTAAGGCGCCGATGCGAGAGAATCTCGCGGCTGCCGTTTTGAAGGCTGCTCGCTGGCATCCGGGCCTTTCGCTCGTCAATCCCATGTGTGGAAGCGGAACGTTGTCCATAGAGGCGGCGATCCAGGCATCGGGGAGGCCTGCCGGCCGGTTGCGCGAGAACTTTGGGTTTATGCATCTGGTAGGCTATCGACCTGAGGAATTCGAGGCTATCAAGATGGAATTGGATATGGGAAAAGCCCTTGTCGCTTCGGCTCCGATTATCGCTACAGATCAGGATCCGGAAGCGATCGAAGCTGCTCGTCGAAATGCGGAGCTTGCCGGCGTGGCTGATCTAATTGAGTTCGAGGTATGCGACTTTCGCCAAACCAAGGTGCCTGATGATCCAGGCGTGGTTATTTTGAATCCGGAATATGGCGACCGAATGGGCGAGGAGAAGAAACTTCTTCCTGTTTACCAAGCAATAGGGGACTTTTTAAAGAAGCAGTGTCCGGGTTATTGGGGTTATGTATTCACGGGCAACCGCTCTCTCGGAAAGCGAATTGGACTCAAGACCACAAGAAAGATCGAGTTCTACAATGGCCCCATCGAGTGTAGGCTGTTTGAATACGAGCTTTATTCGGGCTCACGAAATCCAAGGTAGGTGAGGTTACGATAGTCCATTGATAGGAGGTCATCATGGGCTTTAAAGATAGAGACAGGCCGAGACTGGAGGTTTCCGGATTCGCAGGAGCCCTTTGGGCGAGAGTTCACTGGGCATGTTTAGCGGGAAATCGATGGTTTGCCAGCCAAGTAACCTATTCATTGGAGCGTTTTCCGCTGGAAATCAATGGAACGCTCTCTCACACTTTTCTTCTTAATTTTATCTCGGGATAGAACCGAAAATTCTCTAACCACTACTTGCACTATGAAACTCGAAACGAAATGCCTCCATGCCGGTCAAGCGTCGGACCCAACCACTAATTCACGTGCTGTGCCGGTCTACCGCACATCTTCTTACGTTTTCAACGACACCGAGCACGCAGCCAACCTTTTCGCGCTGAAAGAATTGGGGAACATCTACTCTCGAATTATGAATCCGACTCAGGACGTTCTCGAGCAACGCGTGGCTCAGTTGGAGGGCGGAGCGGCTGCCTTGGCTTTGTCTTCAGGCACGAGCGCCATTTTCTATTCGATCATCAATATCGCGAAGGCGGGGGACAATATCGTTTCGGCGAATAACCTCTACGGAGGTACGTATACGCAATTTAATGACATTCTTCCAGACTTAGGGATCACCGTGAAATTCGTTGATCCGAATGAGCCTTCCAACTTCGCCGAGGCGATCGACGAAAATACCAAGGCGCTTTTCTGCGAGACGGTCAGCAATCCAGGATTGGATATCGCGGATTTGGAAGGTATCGCCAAAATCGCTCATGAAAATGGCCTGCCGCTCATTGTAGACTCCACATTCTCTACACCTTATTTGACGCGTCCGATCGAGTTCGGAGCTGATATTGTTGTGCATTCGTTGACCAAATGGTTTGGCGGCCATGGAACGGGCATTGGCGGAGTGGTGGTTGATTCCGGCAAATTCAATTGGGCAAACGGGAAATTCGCCCTCTATGACGAGCCAGACTCTTCTTATCACGGCTTGCGTTGGGGTCACGATCTGCCCGAACCACTGGCGCCGCTTGCCTTTATTTTGAGAATGCGAACAGTTCCCTTGCGTAACTTAGGCGCCTGCTTGTCCCCGGATAACGCTTGGATATTCTTGCAAGGTATTGAGACGCTGCCTCTTCGTATGGAACGCCACTGCTCTAATGCTAAGGCAGTTGCGGAGCATCTGAGCGGCAAGGCCGGAATCGAATGGGTCCGATATCCGGGTCTTAATAACGAGAAAAGCGGCACTCTGGCCGATAAGTATCTAGATGGTAAAGGAGGGGCTATGGTGATCTTCGGAATCAAAGGCGGGGCCGATGCAGGGTCGAAGTTCATTGATTCGCTAGAGCTATTTAGCCATTTAGCCAATGTCGGTGACGCCAAAAGCTTGGCTATTCACCCGGCGACGACTACTCATAGTCAGCTTTCTGAGGAAGCGCAGCGGGCCGGGGGAATTGCTCCTGAGCTCGTTCGTTTGTCGGTCGGAATCGAACACATGGACGATATCCTAGCCGACATCGATCAAGCCTTGGAAAAAGCCCTAGCGTAAGCGGAGCTTCAGATTGTGTAATAAGTTAGAGAGGGCTCGCTGAGCCCCCTCCAAATATTCTCAATTAGCGGCAGCTGTGGACTCCCGTCTAAAGCTCATTGATCGTACCTTTTGGTCTTCGTAATATGGGTTTCTTTGCTCACCTAGATACGATCTAGACAGCGTATGGAAAACCTGCATGATCTGCATACCGTCGACATCCTAACGTTTAAATTATGCCTACCTCGATTCGACTACAGCTTTCGGTAATGATGTTTCTCCAGTTTTTCATCTGGGGAGCCTGGTTCGTAACTCTGGGAACGTACCTCAATGGCTTGGCCTTCGATGCTGTTCAAATTGGCGCGGCCTATAGCACGATGCCTTGGGGAGCTTTGATTGCCCCGTTCTTCGTAGGGATGGTCGCGGACCGGTTTTTCAATTCCGAGCGTGTTCTTGCGGTGTGCCATTTGGTGGGTGGAGCGATACTCTTCATGAGCGCCTCGGTAACCGATGCTTCTGGCCTGTTCTGGATGCTGTTCGCTTATGCTCTGTGCTACAATCCAACGCTGGCTCTGGTGAACTCGATTTCCTTCGCTCAGATGGAGGACACGGCGAAGCAGTTTCCTGGTATTCGAGTGCTAGGGACGATCGGCTGGATCGCGGCCGGGTTTTTTGTGGGAATGTTCGGGATCGAAGACACTTCAGTACCCATGAAGATCGCCGCTGCAGCATCAGGATTGCTAGGCATTTATGCCTTTTTCTTGCCAAAGACTCCCCCGAAATCAGTCGGAGAGAAGGCCACTATTCGCGATATTCTGAACTTGGAGGCCCTTAGCTTGATGAAGGATCGCTCTTTCCTCGTATTCGTTCTAGGCTCGCTTCTGATCTGCATACCGCTGGCTTTCTACTACAACTTCACGAACCTCTTTCTAAACGAGGTGGATATGCCCAATCCCGTTCGAAGCATGACTTTCGGCCAGATGTCGGAAATCCTTTTCATGCTGGTGATGCCATTCTTCCTAGTGCGTTTGGGAGTGAAGAAGATGCTTCTATTCGGCATGATCGCCTGGGCTCTGAGGTACGTTTTGTTCGCTAAAGGTGACGCGGAAACGCTGATAGGCATGCTATACGCCGGAATTATCCTTCATGGCATTTGCTATGACTTCTTCTTCGTCACAGGGCATATTCATGTCGATAATGTGGCCCCAAAAAAGATCCAAGCTAGCGCTCAGGGATTTATAGCTCTAATCACTTACGGATTAGGCTTGTTGATAGGCACATGGATTTCCGGTTACTGCGTGAAGTTGTATGAAACGACTTCGGTCAATGGTGAAATCGTGTATGATTGGGAAAAGATTTGGATGATACCCGCAGTTATGGCTGCCTTTGTCATTGTTGTTTTCGCGATTTTTTTTAAAGAACCGGAATCTGCCGAAAGTAGTGCCCGAGCCTTGGACGGTAGAAGCGTTTGAAAAATACAGCGCCCGATCGAGATGCTTCTTGGCGACATTGTAATTTTGGAAATATGAATGTACCCATTAATAGGAGAAAATTTCTGGAAGGAATGGGTTCTGTAGTGACATTTACAATACTGCCAAAACGACTTTTAGCATCCTCCCCCAATGGAAGATTGCAGATCGCTCAGATTGGAGTTGGCAATCGGGGCAAAGGGAATCGCAGTGCCTTAATGCGTCTACCGAATATGGACATAGTGGCCCTTTGCGATGTCGACAGAAACTACCTCGCGGAAGCCAAAGCAGAGGTTCCTGGAGCCGCTACGTTTTCCGATTACCGGAAAATGATGGATGCCATGGCGGATCGTATCGACGCAGTTCTCGTTTGTACGCCTGACCACATGCACGCTCCAATTTCGACGCTGGCCATGGAGGCGGGGAAGCAAGTGTATTGTGAAAAGCCTCTGGCTCACAATGTCTTTGAGAATCGGCAATTGCGTTTACTTGCCGAAGAGAGGGATCTTGTCACGCAATTGGGAATACAAGTTAGTGCGACGATCGCCCAGCGGATGACGGTCGAATACGTTCGAGGCGGTCTTATCGGCAAAGTTAGTGAGGTCCATGTTTGGTCGAATAAAAAGTGGGGGCGCGACGAAGCGATTCCGGGGAGCTCGAATCGCGTTCCGGATTCGTTGGACTGGAGTCTTTGGTTGGGCGTGGCGAATGAACGGCTTTACCGGGAGAACACATTCCACCCAGGGCAATGGCGTCGATTATTGGACTTCGGTACTGGCACGCTTGGTGATATGGGTGTCCATATTTTCGATACGCCATATCGGGCACTGGAGCTTGAAGCTCCAAAATGGGTTCGGAGCGAATGCCGTCCGCCCAATGGCTTTGGCCATCCTCTGAGTGTCAAGGCGGAATACCTTTTTCCGTCGACCCGCTACACCACGCGCTCCCTAAAGTGGGTCTGGTATGACGGGGATAGCGCTCCTCCGAGTCACATTGAAGGATTCAATGAAGATGGAGCTGTAAAACTGCCAAGCCAAGGGTGCGTAATGATTGGAGAAAAGGGGACCTTGATGATGCCTCATATGAGCGGTCCCCAAACCTTTCCTAGAGAGTTGATTCGCAGTGTGCCGCGACCTGAACTGGATCCGATAGATCATCATGGCCAATGGGTCGATGCCTGTTTGGGCAAGGGCAAGCCAGGATCGCCGTTTTCTTTCGGAGGGCCTCTTTGTGAAGCCTTACAGTTGGGGGTTGTCGCAAGCCAATATCCTGGTCGGAAGCTCAATTGGAACCCCAGGAGAATGAAAATAACCAACCTGCCCGAAGCGAACCAGTATTTGAGTCGGAAATACCGAGTATTTTGATTAGGATTATTTAAAACGATTGAGAAGAGA
>Ga0310343_10000082_pt1 | contig 37671 bp, 36 predicted proteins | sample HC15DNA2025_MG_FD_203519 | JGI IMG/M metagenome (GOLD analysis project Ga0310343, IMG submission 203519) | Marine microbial communities from station ALOHA, North Pacific Subtropical Gyre - HC15-DNA-20-25_MG | ecosystem: Environmental > Aquatic > Marine > Oceanic | place: Pacific Ocean: North...
AACAGGATTTTTTGACAACCATGACGATTGAAACACTGATCGAAAATTTCGAACTTTTGGGAGACTGGGAAGACCGCTACGCCTACGTGATGGAGCTTGGGCAAACCCTGGATGCGATGGCAGAGGAAGACAAGACTGAAGAGAACCGTGTCAAGGGTTGTCAAGCCACGGTGTGGCTCAAATCTCAAACCGACGATCAAACCCCGCCATGCTTGTCCTTTGTCGCTGACAGCAACTCGCAAATTGTCAAGGGGTTGGTCTATATTCTTCACCTGATGTTTTCAGGGAAGTCGATTTCGGAAATCATTGCGTATGATGAAAAGGCGATCTTTTCGAGATTGGGTTTGGATCGGCACTTGAGTCCGACTCGAAGCACGGGTCTCAATGCGATGGTTCAGCAGATCAAAGCTCAGGCCCGCTCAGCTGGGTAGTCGACCGTAAGTGCGGTGTAGTGCCTTGAGATCCAGATGCTTGCCAGGGCACAGGGTCTGCTCCCTAGGGAGTTCCTTGTGGGCGAAAAGTCTCAATTGTGCCTTAAATAATCCTCCCCCCTTTAAGTGAGCAAGAAGCTGATGGAGGCTTTGCATTTGCTGGGTAGTGGGTTTGGATTTCTCGAAATTACCCACCATGCATATCCCGATCGAGTTCCCATTGAACCATTCGTTTTTGACATGGCCGCCATTGAGTTGCCCTCGCCAGCGGTGGCCGATCTCAATCATCCCATCTTTGGATCCCTTGCCATTTCCAATGACAAAATGATAGGCAAGTCCATTGGCCATGCCTCTTCTTAGATGTGCCTGATGAAAGCTCTTAGCGCTTCCTTGAGTCGTCGCGCTGTGGTGAACAATGACATGTTTCCACTTGGAGCGGTTGATGGGGGCTTTGGCAATCTCACTGACCGTAGAAGCCTGGAGGGTCGAGCGAACCGTTTCCCGAACCTTGAGCGATTGTCCAACGAGAATTCGGTCGGATTTGAGACCGTTGAGTTGTTTGAGCTTTGCTACGGTCGTCCCGAACTTTTTCGCAATAGCCGACAAGGTATCCCCTTTGAGGATACGATAGTTTTGCGAAGCCTCCAGTATATCCAGAGGAATCCCCCCAGCCAGAAGGCATGTCGAGAGTCTTAAAAAGTCTCTTCGTTCCATAATTGAATCCAAAAGCGGCAAAACCTGACTTTTCTGGGTGCTATTGTGAGGAAAACACCGACTACAACCTACTGAAAAGTGCTCATAAATTCAAATTGAAACTCTTGCGGGGTAGCTTGGGTGGCTTTGGCTTCCGGGATCTTCTGTGGCCTTGAAGAGCCTTTCCTTTTTCTGTCAGCTATCTAAATTGACCCTATGCGGTTCTTGCATACACGCTTGTTACAGCATCGTTTGATACGGGTGTTCGGGGTGATTGGTTCGTTGACGGTGGGATTGGTTCACTCCCTTGTAGGGCATCCTATTTCTCTCAGCACTGCGGTTGCCGATATTTACCCTGACCATCTTCAGGTTGAATTGCGCATTCTGGTTGAAGATCTGGTGCTTTACCATCAGCTCAAGGCCGATGGGGAGCAAACAGTGTCTCGAGAAGATCTCATGACGGCATCGGAGTTGCATCGATCTTTTCTGAAGCAGTATTTCAGGGTTTTTCTCAAAGATGGTGAGCCTCTTCCAGGAGAGATTACCGAGGTGGACCTCAGCGAAATTCCAGAAACAGGGGTGCGGCTGGATCAGGTCATGGAAGTGGGCGTTTACTATTATTTCCATCTGCCTATGGAGCAGCAGCCTGATTACCTTACCTTTACACAACAATTTGGCGGCAGTGACGCTCCTGTTCCATCTGTGATGGATTTGATTCTGCTGCAAAAAGGCGCTCGTTTGGACTTTCCCGTTCAGATTGGTCCACGCTCACCTCACTCGATCGCATTGGATTGGGAAAATCCGCCGCGCAATGACCGTACTTACTGGAAAGAGCGAAGGGAATGGATGAAGCAGCGTCGTGAAGCACTGCTGGGGGTGACCAGTTACAGCGCGACCTACGCCTATCTTTATCTCGAACCTCGGGAAATTCGCTTTGAGATTCTGGTGCCTTTGTTGACGCTGGAAACTTGGCTGCCTCTCCAGCGAGAAGAGGCCGATTACCTTTCTGTGGCGGAACAAGATGCCATGGAGAAGGCTCTTCCTGGTTTTCTGCAGGAGGTTTGTCACACACATATCGATGGGATGGAGATCACAGCCCAACTCGATCGTCTCGATTTCTTCACTCTGGATATTCGGGATTTTGCGAAGAAACAGGAGCGTAAGAAAGTGGGCGTCGCGAACGCGAGAGTGGGCATGATCCTCTCTTTCCCGACGAAGGGGAACTTTCAATCGGCCTCTTTGGAATGGTCTTTTTTCAACGAAGTGACCCCACTGCTTAACACCATGACCTATGTGTTCGATCAGCCTGGTGAGAGGTTTTTCTTCACGGATAACGAGCGCACATGGCAATGGCAATCCCCGAAGCATGCTTCCGGGCCTCAGGTCTCTTCATGGCTTTCCTTGCCTCCTGTTCCATCGATGCCAACCATGCCGTTGTCCTTGCTGTTCCTTCTTGCCGCCTTTTCGGGTGGCGCTTTCGCGCTGAAGCGAAACTGGAAGATAGCGGTTCCCCTGCTGGTGCTGGGTGCCTGGTTTGGATGGTGGAATCCTGTTTGGCAGCAAATGGTGATCCCACATCCAACCAAGGAAGCTCCTCTTCCAACCCCGCCCGAGCAAAATAAAATTGCCGAAGTGCTCCTGCGGAATATTTATCGGTCCTTTGATTACTTGCAGGATGCGGATGTCTACTCGGCACTTTCGCGAAGTGCTGATGGAGATTATTTGGAAAAGCTGTATCTTCAGATTAAAAAAGGCCTGATTTTAACCGAGCAGGGCGGAGCGCATTCCCGAGTCCGGAATGTCCAATGGCTCGAATCCGAACCAACCTCGCACCCAATGCGGGCACAGAGCTTTTCTCTCAGCGTGAAATGGGAGATTACCGGAACGGTGGAACATTGGGGCCACATTCATACCCGCCGAAACGCCTATCGTGCAGAACTGGAGGTCAAGGCCGTGGACGACGAGTGGAAATTGGTCGATTTGGAAGTGCTGGATGAAGACCAGGTAGAATCCTCCACCCAACTGCGGGGAAGCGCCTGAAAGTTTGTTCTTTTGTTGCCCATGGCAACATGGGATAAGAAGCAGTGATGAGGCGTATTGCGCAAATTGACAGAAAAACCGGAGAAACCCATGTCAAACTTTCCCTGAATATCGATGGAAGGGGTGAGTATCAGAACGCGACTGGGATTTCCTTCTTCGATCACATGCTCGATCTTTTGGCTCGGCACGCCGTGCTTGATTTGGAGCTCCATTGTCAGGGAGATATTGAAGTGGATGGCCACCACACCGTTGAGGATTGTGGTATCGCTCTGGGAGAAGCTTTCCTGGATGCCTTGGGGAACAAGGAGGGCATTCGCCGCTATGGTTTTGCCTTCGATCCACGCAATCCCTTCACTGGCGAAGCTTATGTTCCCATGGATGAGTGTCTTGCTCGTTGCGTGATTGATTTTAGCGGTCGCCCGTATCTTGTGTGGAAAGGGATGGACAGCATGGCTTACCGAATCCTTTCACCCGAAGAACAGAATCAGGACATGTCTTCCCGATTTCGCTTTGGCTTGGCAAGGGAGTTCTTTCAGGGGTTTACCAACGCAGCCAAATGCAACCTTCATCTCGAATTGCTCTACGGGGAGGAGCCTCATCACGTTGTAGAGGTTCTGTTCAAGGCTTTTGCCAAAGCAGTCGACTTTGCCTGCTCTCATGATCCCCGTATTCAGGATCAAATCCCAAGCACCAAGGGCAAGTTGTAGCCTCTGATGAATAACCAAAGTGTCCGAGGCGTCAGAACATACAAATCCCAAGTTCCACGCTGGTGAGGATCCGGATGATGTGCTCGTCTCCAAGGCTCAATCGGGGAACAAAGATGCCTTTGAAACGCTAGTCCAGCGCCATTCCAGCCGAGTCTACGCGCGTGCCTATTCGATCGTTCGGGATGAGGACCTGGCGCTGGATATGGCTCAAACGGCCTGGGTCAAGGCCTGGCAGCGCATTGGGCAGTTTGGAGGTCAAAGTCGTTTTTCCACATGGATGACACGTGTGACCATCAATGTGTGCCTCGATTTTTTAAGAAAATCGAAGCGTTGGCGTTTCGATCAGAGTATCGAAGCCATGTTGGAAACTGAAAAGGGACCTGATCTCAGGCTGCCGGTCGTGGAATACGATCCGCTGGAAGGATTGGAAAGGCAGGAGTTGAGCCAGTTGGTGGATCAGGCCATGCAGGCACTGAGTGCCGATCATCGCTCCGTATTGGTCATGCACACCTATGAGCAATTGTCCTATGCTGAAATGGCTGAGTCGATGAACTGTTCCATCGGCACCATTATGTCGCGTCTGTTTTATGCGCGTAAGCACTTGGCCAGTATTCTGGAACCAATGATGCAAAAGAGAAATCAAACACATGAATCATGAAATGATGCTAAAGATTCAGGCTCTGGTAGATGGAGAGCTATCGAGACCTGAAGAAGAAGCCCTTCGCCGTGAAATGGACAAGCTGCCAGAGTGCGGTGCCTACCATCGGCGTCTTCTCAAGGAGGTTGAGCGCATGAGCGAGATATCAGAGCTAGAGCATGGCATGCCATTTCAGGCTTCCTTTTTGGCGCAGCGGGTGATGCAAAGGATTCATTCCTTGGAGGATCCCGCATCGGTCGGGCGGCAGGATGGAGGTTTCATGACGAGGTTGCATTTTTTATGGAGAACGGTCCTGCCCGTGAGCCTCGGCTGCTTGATCGCTCTTTGGTGGTTTCAGCCGGTAAACGATTCCAAGTTGGTGACCGACACCATCTCCTCGGAATCGATCAAGTCACGAACTCCTGCAATGGGGTATTACGAGACGAAGGATGACTCGATGCCTCCACGGGGTGTGATTTCCTTTCGGTCTGAGTCGGAGCGCGTTTCAGTCATGTGGATCAGCAATGATTGATTTTTGCCATTGCGGGCTGAAGCTGCGTTTGAATAATCTTGGCTAAGCACAAAAACGATGACAGGGAAGTGCCCAGAAAACCTTCGAAACTTGCTTCACGCAGTCATGTTGCTGATGTGGCTGTCTGCCATGCAGCCTGTGATGGGGGCCGATGCCCCGGTGACACTCTCCGTCTCCCTGGTTTGTGGAACAGACAAACCGTCTCCCTCCTTTCAGTATGCTGGCCCTGTGCACCAAGAGCTGCAGGATAAATTTACCAAGATCTTCAAATGGGAACACTACTTTCTCCTCACCAAGAAAGAACTGAATCTTCCTTTAGCAAAGGGCAAGAAGATCCGAATGAGCAAGGATTGCGAGTTGATCTTCCAAGTATTGGAGGAGGGGAAGGTCCTTCAAGTGCAGTTGTTGGAACCTGATGAATCAGTGCGCACACTCAAACATCCTTTGGAGCCCATATGGAAGGAGGGCGAGTTATTTGTGATTGCTGGAGACAACAAAGAGAGCGCTGGAGACGCCTGGTTTTTGGTGATTGCTTCACCCAGACCCGAGTCCAAAGAGTCTAAAGACTCCAAGGGGGATCCTCCCGACACTGAAAGCGCATCGACGACACCCTGAGATGGAACGGGCCATCCGAGGCCTATCGGAGAGAGACGAGGGTTTAAGTCTTGGCACCATGCCCCCATTTATGATGTATTGTTGGCCACCCCGGCTGGCATGTTTTCGGTCGCATGCATGCTGACGGGCATCCTTTCATGAAAGCAATTACACGATATTTTAGGGAAACAACGTGGCTCATTTTAGGTGCATGGCTCTTTGCAGGGAATGCACTCCAAGCTGATCGATCGGTGACCCTCTCGACGCTTCCTGGCAAGCTGCGCTTTGATATCGCGGAGTTTTCAGTTCTGCCTGGTGAAAAGGTTGCTCTGACTTTCATCAATAACGATGAAATGGTCCATAACTGGGTGCTCATTCGGGGAGATGCTTCGACAACCATGATGGTTGCTCAGAAAGCGTGGGCCATGGGGGATGCTGCTGCGGACCGACAATTTGTTCCTGAGATCCCGGAGGTCATCCTTCATTTCACTAAGGTCTTGGAATCTGGGGAAAAAGAGTTTCTGGAGTTTGTCGCCCCCCTTGAAGAAGGTTCCTATCCGTATGTGTGCACCTTACCGGGGCATGCCTTCAGCATGAAGGGTGTGATGAAGGTGCTTGCGGCACCCGCACCTGATCAATGGATCGTACGGGCCCAGGATGATGCGGTAAGCGAAGATCCACTGACTTTGCATCCGCATCATGCTCCGATCGTGAAGAGGGCTTTTGTTGAAGAGGGGCCTCCAAGATCCGTTCTGATGGGTTTCCCTGGTGGGGTCAATGCCTGTTTTGATGCGGAGACCTGTGTGACTTCCTTTGGATGGTTTGGTCCCTTTTTGGATATCGGACCTGATTGGGGGCGAAATGCCAATCAGCGAGGTGGAGGTCCAGTCAAAGTGCTGGGCGAACGCTTCTCATCCTCTTGGGGAGCCTTTCCCTTAAGACTGGGGGCCAAGACCTTGACCCCCCAGGTGGTTTTCAAAGGGTATGAACTTCGTGGTGTGGATGCTCCTGTGATGGAATACACGGTGAACGGAGCCTGGATCCGGCAGGTGATCGAACCTTCCGACAAAGGCGTTGGACTCAAGCACACCTTTACCCTGGATTCTGGTGTGGTGACCCCTGTCTATATTTACTTGGATCGTTCCCAATGCGATGTGGAAGCATCCGCAGGGAAATGGGATGGAAACTGGTTGGCCATTGAGCCTGAAGACAATCATTCTTTCTCCATACAAACCTACCACCAACCCTAACTGAGTTTTCCTATGCAATTACGGTATTCATTTTTAGAGCCTCTTTCTCGTTTGTGCGCCTTGGCATGCGCGGTGTTGGTGGCCTTCCTGATGGTGGCAGCCCCCAAGGGTCCGGAAGGGTATGTGGTGGAAACGGTCGATATTCCAGATGAAATCACTCTCGGGGTAGGGGGGCTCGCCTTTCATCCCTCAGGTGCCCTCTTCATTACGACTCGTGAGGGACAGGTTTGGCGATTGAAGGGCCAGGATTGGCAACTTTTTGCTGATGGGCTTCATGAAGTCCTCGGGATTTACATTGATCCCGTCAGCGAGGATATCTGGGTCATGCAACGTCCGGAGTTGACCCAACTGGTGGATCGCGACGGGGACGGTCGAGCCGACGTTTATCGTACCATCACTGCAGCCTGGGGATTGACGGACAATTATCATGAGTATGCCTTTGGATTGGTGCGGGATGCTGAGGGTTCCTTTTATGGAACGCTCAACACCAGCCTGAGCTGGGTGGGTTGGGCCGGAAGTTCAAAGTGGGATATCGGTCGTGTTCATGATGGTAAAATGGGGCGAGCAGCACGCTATCGAGGCTGGTCCTTCAAAGTGACGCCTCAAGGTGAGTTTATTCCCTGGTCCATGGGAATGCGATCGCCGGCCGGTTTGGGGATGAATCGTCATGGCGAAATTTTCTACACCGATAATCAAGGTGATTGGAATGGATCTTCCACCTTGCAACACGTGGTCAAGGGACGCTTTCACGGGCATCCATCCTCCTTGATGGATCACCCGGAGTTTGCCGGCAAGGATCTCAATGCCATTTCTGTGGATGCATACCGTGAAATGCGCACTCCTCCGGCGGTCTACTTCATCCATGGCGACTTGGCAAATTCACCGGGTGAGCCGGTTTTTGATGAAACAGCCGGCCAATTCGGTCCTTTTGAAGATCAGATATTTGTGGGGGATCAGACCCGGTCCAATCTCATGCGCATTGTCCTTGAGAAAGTTCAAGGTGCCTATCAGGGGGCGATCTTCAATTTCATTGAGGGTCTCCAAAGTGGCGTGGTGCGCAATCAGTTCAACGAACAAGGCGTGCTTTATGTAGGTCAGACGGGTCGAGGTTGGCGCTCGGCAGGAGATAAGATTTTTGGTCTTCAAACCGTCCGGTGGGATCGGCAAACCACACCAGTGGAAATGTTATCCATTGGGTTGACGACCCGAGGGTTTGAAATTCGATTTACTCAACCCATGGATATGAAAGCGCTGGCGGATGCGTCTCATTATGAAATCGAACACTGGCATTATCTTTATCGCCCTGAATATGGTTCGCCGAAGGCAGATCGTACTAAAGTCGTTCCAGAACGCATTGAAGTGACACATGACGGAATGCGCGTTCATTGCCAGATGCCTCAGCTTGAAGGTAAGGTTTATCAGTTCAGGCTCAATGGCATGCAGTCAAGAAGCGGGCGGCCACTCACCAATCCGATCGGTTGGTATACATTGAATAAGCGTCGCTTGAGCGACCTTCGCTGAGGGACCCTCACTAGAGGAAATCGAGCGGAGTCCTGTGCTCAATTTGGATGGGACTGGCAGCAAGTAGATCGTTTGCAATTTGGTGCTTCAAACCCTCCATGGAAGGGAATGCCTTTTCCTGGCGAATCTGCTTCAGAACGGCCACTTGAAGAGGCTGGTCGTAAAGATCCAGGGTTTCACCTGGAAAGTGGATTTCGATTTGTCGCGTGGGCTTGGTTTTCTTCAATGTCGGTCGATATCCGATGTTCATGACGCCGTTGAAGACCCTGGAGGTTATCTTGGCGCGCACGGCATAAACGCCGTTTGGCGGAGCCACCAGGCCCTGCATGTCCAGGTTGGCTGTGGGGAACCCGAGCGTTCTGCCAAGACCGTCTCCTCTGATGACCGTTCCATGCATGAGGTAGGTGCGTCCCAGTAGCTGATGGGCTTCTTCCAGCTTTCCTTCGGTGATGAGTCGACGGATGCGGGTGCTGCTCACGATCTCTCCTGAGTGTTCACAGGGCGGAACTGCCCTCACACAGGCCTTTGGCTGCATCTTGCGAAGATGCTCTTCCAGCAAGGCGAGATTTCCCTCGCGGCCGCGGCCATAACGAAAACCGGCCCCAGCAACCACTCCCTTGAGAGGTTCCGCGTAAGTAGCCATATGGTTGGCAAAATCCAAGGCACTGACTTGACTCATGGCGGCATCAAAGGGAACCACCCAAGCCAGGTCCAAGCCGGCCCTTTCAAAAAGTCTTTCGCGGATGAAGGAGGGGTGAATCAGGGGTGGAGGAGACCCCTTTCCCACAATGGATTCGGGGTGATTCTGGAAGGTCAGAACCGTTGCCATGGCTCCATGGTCTTGGGCCAGCTTGAGGGTCTTTTCGATGACTTTTTGATGCCCCAGGTGAAAGCCGTCAAACATACCGATGGCGCAGACCACGGGACGCCCAAGCGAGGGTAAGCGATCAAAGGTGCGGTGGAATTGCATGGCCATTAGCCGGTTAAGGTGCTTTCACGCAGCTGATCCAAGGGAATCAAAGCCTTTGACAGATCTGCTATCTCCATCTCGAGAATCCTTTCCAGCCGATAGGCTTTTCGGACGTTGAAGGATCCCGAGACCGTTCGCCTAAGCGTTTTTAAATGGGCTCCGCATCCAATCTTCTGTCCCAGATCGTGAGCGATGCTGCGAATGTAGGTACCCTTGGTGCAAGCAATCTCAAACTCACAATCCGGTGTCTGGAATTGAGTGATCTTAAAATAGTAGACATGGATCAATCGTGGAGGTCTCTCGACTTCGATGCCTTTTCTGGCCAGCTTGTAAAGCGGAACACCGTCTTTCTTGATCGCAGAGACCATGGGAGGCGTTTGCATCTGATCCCCTTTGAAATCAAGTGCCATGGTGGTAAGCTCCTCACACGAGAGGGGAGGGACGGGTGTCTCGGATAGAATGTCTCCGTCGACATCAAAACTGCTGGTTTCCTTCCCAAGGGTGATCACCCCTTCGTAGACCTTGTCCTGGCCCATCAGAGAATCGGACAGTTTGGTGGCCTTGCCCAACACGAGTATCAAAAGTCCGGTGGCGTTGGGGTCCAGTGTGCCACAATGGCCCACCTTCTTGACGCCAAAGTGACGTCGAACGGCGTTCACCACATCGTGAGAGGTGGGTCCGCTGGGTTTGTCCACCAAAAGAACCCCGTCCGGGCCGGTATACTTGGGCATCATATCAGTGCAGCTTCCTCAAGCGGGGGGGTGCGATGCCCGGAGGGCCTTCCGAATGGCAGAAATGACGCGGCGTTGAATGGTTAATGGTTTGCCTTCCACCCGGGCTCCTGAAGCCGCCTTGTGTCCACCACCCCCGAACTGTCTGGCGATCGTATCGACATTGACCGCGGGGTCCTTGGACCGAAGGCTGATGCGTGTTTCGCCCGGTTCGATTTCTTCAAAAAGGCAAGCGACCAGAACCGGTTCAATGGCGCGAATATGGTCGATCAGTCCTTCGGTGTCTTCACGGGTTGCGCCACTCTTAGCGTAGTCCGTCTTTTTAAGCCAGAGGTAAGCGATCTGGTTCTCCTCGGTGAGTTTGAATTGATTGTAGACACGCTTGAGCAATCGCACTCGTGAAAGGGAATAGGACTGGTACACTTCATCACAGATCGCTCCGAGATCAGCCCCCTTTTTCACCAGTTGGCCAGCTGTTTCGAAAGTGCTTTGACTCGTCGAGGGGTATTGGAAAGAGCCGGTATCGGTCGAAATGGCCGTGAAAAGGCAATCGGCGATGGGACGACCCAATGGCCATCGTGCTGCCTGAATAAGCTGGTAAATCATTTCACCACTGGAAGCCGAATGCGAAGCAATCCAGTTGATGTCCCCATATCGCGTATTACTTGGATGATGGTCGATGTTGATGAGAAGTTTGCGGGATTGAATATGATCGGCCACCGTTCCCAGGCGCTCATAAGAGGCCGCATCAACGGCGATGACGCAATCAAATGCTCGGTCGGGTTCAGGGGCTTTCAAAAGACCCTCGGCATCCATGAATTGGAGTTTGGCTGGGGCGGGATCCTGATTCCAGCAACACACATCCAATCCCTGCGATTGCAGGGCGAGTGTCAATGCCAGTTGAGAGCCAATGCAGTCTCCATCCGGCCGGATGTGGCCGACAACACAGAACTGTTGCATGCCCTTGATGGCTTCAAGAATCTTGAGGATGGATTTGGGTGTCTCCTTCATGTCTCAAGATCCCCGCTTTGCTCGATCTCTTCAATGATGTCCAGCACGTTGTTTCCCATCGCAATGGAATCGTCAAACGTAAAGCGAACAAGAGGTGAGTATTTGAGCTGCACGCGATGGGACATTTCTTGTTGTAGGGTGCCGCGATGTTGTTGGAGGTAGCCTTCGGCCTTTGATCGTTGTTCTACCTTGCCGACATGGCCAAGCAGCACCTTGGCGTGCTTGAGATCGCCTGAAACAAAAACTTCATGAACCGAGACCAATCCGAAACTCTCCAGTGGGAGATGGGAGCGAAGAAGGTCTCCCGACTCTCTCTTGATCAGCTCTCGAACGCGCTGGTGTCTCAAAGATTGCATGCAGTCACTTAGGGGCTTCCCCTACAGCTCCTGTGTCACCTTTTCCAGCTGGAAGGTTTCAATCACATCACCCTCCTGGTAGTCACTGAAGCCTTCGATACGGATACCGCACTCCATACCATTGCCGATCTCCTGTACTTCGTCTTGGAAGCGGCGCAAGGATGCAATGATTCCCTCGTAGACGAGTTTTTCCTTCCGGTAAAGCCGCGCTCTGGAGCGAACAACCTTTCCGTCTGTCACGTAACTTCCGGCCACGGCCCCTCCCTTGGAAAGATTGAACACTTTTCGAATTTCCGCTTTGCCGGTCGTTTTCTCCTTGGTGACCGGATCTAGGAGCCCAACCATGGAGTCACGAACTTCGTCGATCAGCTCATAAATGATGCTGTAAAGCCTGATTTGAACGCCTTCGCGCTTGGCTGTGTCCGTCACACCGGTGTCGAGTTTGGAATGAAAACCGATGACGATGGCCTGTGAGGCTGCGGCGAGCATGACATCCGAGTCGGTGATGGATCCAACGCCGCTGTGGATGACTTCCAGGTCGACTTTGTCAGATTCAATTTTGCTGAGAGAGTCCACAATGGCTTCTGTGGAGCCCTGAGTGTCAGCCTTGATGACCACTTTCAGACTCTTGGCCGCGCCCTCCTTGAGCGTGTTGAAGAGGTTTTCCAACGTGACCGCCTTGCGGCGCTCTGCCGATTGCTGTTTGGCATCTTCTTCTCTCTCCTCCGCCAACTTGCGCGCCTGCTTCTCGTTTTTGACGATGTTGAACTCGACGCCTGCCTCCGGAACGCCATTGAGCCCGAGCACTTTGACGGCGACCGATGGTTCCGCTTGTTTGAGACGCTCCCCTTCAGCATTGATCAATGCCTTGACCCTTCCGTAGTACGGTCCACAAATCATGGTGTCGCCTACTTTAAGTGTCCCTTTGCGCACCAGAATGGTAGCTGTAGGTCCTCCTTGAGCCATGCCTGATTCAATGACATTTCCTGTGGCCTTGCGGTTGGGGTTGGCTTTTAGTTCGAGTACTTCTGCTTGTAGGAGCACCATCTCCAGCAGGGTATCGACACCCTGTTTGGTAATGGCTGAAACATCGACGTATATGGTTTCACCACCCCATTCCTCGCACATCAAACCGCGATCCTGCAATTGTTGTCTCGGTTTCATTGGGTTGGCCGATGGGTGATCGCATTTGTTGACGGCAACAATGATCGGTGCTCCCGATGCCTTGGCATGGTTCAGGGCTTCCACGGTTTGAGGCATGACCCCGTCATCAGCGGCAACCACGAGAATGACAATATCCGTGATATTGGCTCCGCGTGCCCGCATGGCGCTGAAAGCAGCATGTCCCGGTGTGTCCAGGAAGGTGATTTGTTGAATGTCCTTTGGACGTTCAGGGTGGGGGAAGTGTATCGTGTAGGCTCCGATGTGCTGAGTGATCCCACCCGCCTCGCGGTCGACCACATTGGATTTCCGAATGACATCCAGCAAAGTGGTCTTCCCATGGTCGACGTGTCCCATGATGGTAACGACAGGGGGGCGCGAATCCAGGTCTTCGTCTTTGTCGCGATGATCGAGCTTGATGGCCTCCTCTGTCTTGGTGAACCCAGCTCCCTTTTCCCTTTTTTCAACCTCGAAACGAAAGCCATGTTTGGCGCAGACCTGCTTGGCGACCGGCTCTTCAATGGCCTGGTTGACGGTCGCAAAGACATTCAATTCCATCAGGTCAGCAATCAGCTGGAATGGCTTGCGCCGAATTAGCTGTGCCAGATCTCGGATGATGATAGGTGGCTTGAGGGTAATCTGTTCGCCATCCTCGGGGATCTTGTATTTCTGAATGAATTTGGGCTTGGGCTTGGGCTCGGTTGACGCTGCAGCAGGTTGCGCACTTTCTGTAAGGGGTCCGTCTTGTTCCCTTTGCTTCAACTTGCGCTTTTGATCCCTCTCTTTTCTGCGGTCTCCCGGGCGGCTGGAAGCCCCGGCTGGTTTGGTAGGGAGTTGAATAAAACCAATTTTAGCTCCCAAAGTTGGGGAAGCAGAGGGCTCATCGGGCGCGTTTGCCTCCGGTTCGGTTGCGGGTGTTGCATCCGCGGTATTTTGAGCAACTTCCTGAGTGGATTCTTCTTGCGAGTCTGATGCGTCCGCACCTTGGGGTGGGGCCCCCTGACTTGTGTCCACGGCCTCCGTGATCGTAGTCTCTTCAGCAACGTCTTCAGAGGTCTCTGCTTCCACAGGCTCGTCCGCGTGAATGACCTTGATGCTACCTTCCTCAGAGGCTTCGCTCTCGGTCGGCTCGGTGGGAACATCTTCTGAACTCGAAGACGCATCTGAAATCGTTTCAGACTCATCTTTGACCACCACAATGGCTTCCTGAGCGGCTTCCTGGGCGGGTGTCTCCTGAGTATCGCCGCCACCCATTTCCTTGATCAGATACTCGGCAGTAATCTTGTCAATGGAGCTGGAAGGAACTTTGGCATTGGAAATCCCCAATTCCTTGGCACGAGCTATGACCTCCTTGTTTGGTATGCCAAGCTGTTTGGCGATTTCATAAATACGAACGGGCATAAAATAAGCTTGTCAGCTATCAATCCTTGGGCACTGATCAGCTGTTTTGGTATGAGTTGATAGGTGGTTTAAGGTTCTTGCTCCTGAGCATCCACCGACTCCTGAGAGTCGTTTTCGGCAGGCCCCAAGCGGCGTTGTGTTTCGCTGTGAACGGCTTGCATGATGTCCGAAGCTGCATCACCAATCCCGGGTATTTCTGCCAAATCCTCGATCTCCACCGAGATCAGGTCCTCCAGGGTGTGGAATCCGCTATTCACAAGAGCGCCAGCCTGATCTTCTGAAATGCCCTCGATGGCAGCAAAGGCGTGGATGGCCTCGGCGACTTTCTCCTCGAAACCGAGGACTTTTTCCTCACGAGCCTGGATATCCACATGCCATCCACATAACTTGGAAGTAAGTCTTGCATTTTGCCCTCTCTTACCAATGGCTAGAGAAAGCTGATCCTCGTCGACGACCACATTGAGTCGGCGCCTTTCCTCGTCAATGTTGATGGCCCTGAGCTGCGCGGGGTTGAGGGCGTTGGCCACAAACTCAGAGATATCTGGGTCCCAAGGAATGATATCCACTTTTTCGTTGTTGAGCTCGCGAACAATATTCTTGACCCGCTGACCTCTCAACCCGACGCAAGCTCCCACCGGATCCACCTTGCTGTCTGTGGAGTAAACAGCAAGTTTGGTGCGATAACCAGGTTCCCTCGCAATCGCTTTGATCTCGATGGTGCCATCGTTGATTTCGGAGACCTCCAGTCGGAATAATTTGATGACAAAATCGGGGTCCGCTCGGCTAAGGATGATCTCAGGGCCATAAGAACTAGTATCAACCGCCTTGACGAAACAGCGGACTCGTTCCCCAAGTTGATACTCCTCAGTAGGAACACGCTCTCTGTTGGGCAGAAGAGCCTCAAATTTACCAAGATCCAAATACACATCAGACCGCTCAAAACGGCGCACAATGCCACTCACGATGTCGCCCGTGCGATCCTTGAACTCGCTGTAAATAAGCTGTTTTTCAGCCTTTCTAAGATGCTGCAAAAGAGCTTGTTTGGCGTTTTGAGAAGCTATGCGCCCGAAATTCTCCGGAGTCACTTCGACTTCGACCTCTTCCCCGATTTGGGCATCGGGTTTACGTCGTTTGGCCTCTTGAAGGGAAATATGATCGTGTTTGGATTCAACGTGTTCGACGATGAGTAAGGTGGCGTAGGCTCGGATGTCACCACTTTTGGGGTCGATTTGCACCCTTAGATCCCGGGCGGGGCCGACTGCTTTTTTGGCAGCTGAGATGAGGGCCTCCTCAACCGCGTTCAGCAGAATGTCACGACTGATGCCCTTTTCTCGCTCCCAATATTCTAATATAGTCAATAAATCCGCATTCATGCGCGATTCCTTTCTCGTTAAAGAGAATAAAAAAGCCGGCATTGATCGCCGACCTACACCTGTCGTCCTCAACGACAGCTATCTGTATTGATATGTTAGAATATGCCCGGAGTTAACGTCAAGTTTGATTTGGTGTATTTCCCCCATCCTTATGGCGTTCCGATGGGTTCGCAAAGATCGCAATCATCGGACCGTTTAGAAAGATTTCTGCCGCGTGCCAAGGCTTGAGGACTCGGGGTTGACAAAAAAACCATCATGCAGGTAAGAATTCCTTTACGAGTATGACGTCCGATCGTTCAAAGGTCCTCTCTTCTTTCAAAAGCCTGTTCAGGAGGCACGGCGATTTCAATGGTTGTCATCCTGCCTACGACTGGTATTTTCGCAAACTCTGTTGCTATGGACCCTTCATCCGATTCAAATGCTTCCCCCAATGAGCAGGGTCAGCCGTCTCGCCAACATCTCGTGGCAAGTTTTTTTGATGTCATCCGATCCCGGCTCGAACTTTTTCTCACCGAAGCAGAAGAGCAGAAGTGGCGCTTGGTGGAAATCTTCATTTGGCTGCTGTTCATGGCCGTTGTTTTGTTGTTGCTACTGATGGTTTTGGTCGCACTCTCGGTGCTGGTTCTTCCACCAGGGTGGCGGGTTGTGGGGCTGTGTTTCTGGGTGATCGTGGGGTTTGGAACGATCGGGTTGGGGGTGTATCGGGTTAAAAAGTACGCTCAGCAGTCCAGCCCCATGTTTGCTGAGACCATGAATCAACTCAAAAAAGATCAGGCATGCTTTTCAGATCCCACTTGAACGAAATCGCCGTCCGAAAACGGTTGGTCTTAATGGAATGCGAGACCAAGCGCTGGATTTTAAAAGTTCAGTGGGATCATTTCATCGGCCGCTTCAAAAACCCTGGCGGCCCCTCCCTGTCTGTTTGGGGACAGTGGGCTCATTGGTTCACTGTGGCTGCAGGGCTTTGGGGGCGAAACCGTGGCAAGGACGCTTCATCCGGAGCACCAAGCCCCGATGGCAAAAGGTGGTATTGGATGACCCGACTGATGGAATGTTTGTCATTCTTCGCGCGGCGCTGAGCAGAGGCTGGCTTGGTCTTACCTTGAAAATCGCACTTGAACCGCTTTTTCGAATCTGTTCATACTCGCCCTCTCTCGAGGCAGTTTCATTCGGTTCAAGACATGTTCATCTCAACCATTATCCGTAAGTGAAAATTTTTAGTGGCACGTCCAACTTACCTCTGGCCAACAAAATTACCGATTACATTGGTATTCCACTCGGTCAGTGCAAGGTGAGTGCCTTTCCCGATGGCGAAACGTTCGTAAAGATTGAGGAGAACGTGCGCGGTCAGGATGTCTATGTCCTTCAGAGTACCTCTCCTCCCACCAATCACCATCTGATGGAGATGTTCATCATGATTGATGCACTCAAGCGTGCCAGCGCTTCGAGAATTACTGCGGTGCTACCTTTTTACGGTTACGCAAGGCAGGATCGTAAGGATCAGCCCAGGGTCCCCATTACAGCCAAGCTCGTGGCCAACCTGATCGTTGCTGCCGGTGCTCATCGTGTTTTGACCATGGATTTACACGCCCAGCAGATCCAGGGGTTTTTCGATATTCCAGTCGATCATCTATACGCGGCGCCTGTTATGTATGAGTATCTCAAGTCGAAGCAGATCAAGGATCTGGTGGTTGTGAGTCCCGATGCAGGGGGTATCAAAATGGCTCACGCCTACTCTCAGGTCCTCGGCTCGAATCTTGCCATCGTGGCCAAGCGACGCAAAAGTGCCACTGAAGTAGAAAGCATGACCGTGATCGGGGACATTGGTGGTAAATCGGTTTTGCTGGTGGATGATCTCACAGAAACCGCAGGGACATTGACCGAAGCAGCCAAGCTCCTCAAAGCTCAAGGAGCACAATCTGTTTTGGCCTGTGTTTCGCATGCATTGTTGAACGATTTGGGCATTGAGCGGTTGCGTAAATCAGATATTGACGAGCTGATCACAACTGATACAGTCCTCCGCTCCGCTGTGGACGGGGTTCGTATCACTACCTTGTCGGTGGCAGAACTCCTGGGGGAAGCAATCAAGCGCATTCACCACAATTTATCGGTGAATTCTCTCTTTGAATTCCATGGCGCGAGAACTAGTTAGTCAACCTCCCTCTGTGGAGGCTCGATTGTATTTGAACGACAATATCACTCAATGGAAGCCCAAGCTCTAAAAGTTGAAAGCCGCGCTGATCTGAAGCGCACTCGCGTCAAGAAACTGAGAACCGGAGGAAATGTTCCTGCCGTGCTCTACGGCAACTCTCTAGAACCCCGCCCTCTGGCGATTGCAGAAGCTGAGTTTGCGAAATTGATCAAGGCATCCGCCTCTAAGAATATACTTGTTCAACTGGATGTAGCGGGAGATCCACAATTGGCCCTGGTTCAGGAAATTCAGCGGCATCCGCTCAGTGGAGCCATTTTGCATGTGGATTTTAGGGCTGTCGCTGAAAACAAGCCCGTGATTGTCTCCGTGCCCGTTGAGCCCAAGGGGGAAGCTTATGGTGTGAAGAATGAAGGTGGCCTGCTGGAGCACGTACTCTTTCAAACCAAAATCAAGGCCTTACCTAAGGACTTACCTGAGATCATTTTTGTAGATGTCTCGGGAATGCGTTCAGGCCAGACCATGCATCTGGGCGAAATTCCCCTCCCGGACACTTTACAGGTCATGGGTAACAAGGGCATTCCCGCTTTTTCCATCTCCTTGGGTCGTGCGGCACGTGCCGAAGCAGCTCAGGAAAAAGCTGCGGCTGCGGCGGCCAAGGAGTAGGCAGAGTCAGCTCTGGTGTCCTCAGAAAAGCTGTTGAAAGCAACAGTTCTTCAAATGAGTCATTTTCATGGAAACCAGAGTCATTGTTGGATTGGGGAATCCAGAACAGGAATACCTTCTCAATCGCCACAATGTAGGTTTCCTTTTGGCGGACCACTTGGTTCGACGATGGGGTGGAGAGTGGAATAAAAACAGCCAACGCTTCTCAGCTTCGACCGCTGAGCTGAGGGTCAATGACACACGTTGGTTGGTGGTGAAACCACTGACATTTATGAATCGGAGTGGCATTTCGGTTCGAAAAGTTGTAGATTATTTTAAGATCAGTGTCGATCACCTGCTGATTTGCTACGACGATCTGGATCTGCCCTTTGCTGCCTTGCGAATGAGGCCAGGCGGGAGCAGTGGGGGCCACAACGGATTGAAGTCCGTCGACAGCCACCTCAAAGGTTGCCCTTATTCGCGATTAAGATTGGGAATAGGGCGTGACGGTCGCGGCGAAAAAGCCGTCGTGCGTTATGTCCTGTCGGATTTTACATTGCGGGAGCAACAGTGGTTGGAACAGGTCTTTTTGCGAGCAGAAAAACAGGTGCAAGCATGGGCAGAGGTTGGAGTGGAGAAAGCTATGAGCTGGTTCAATGGCCAGGTGCCTGAACAGGGCGACAAGTGACAGGAAACTTAATCATCATATAAATCAGTGAAACAATATCAGGGATTATTCATTCTCAATACGGCAGGCAACGCAGAAGGCGCTGATGCCGTGATCGCCGACGTTAGCCAGGCCATCGTGGAATTCGGTGGTAAGGTAGGAGAGGCTCAAAAACACGATCATAAAACATTTGCGCGTGTCGTAGATAAGAAGGTGACATCGGGTTTTTATGCAACCATACCTTTCGAATGTGGCAAAGATGACTTAAAACCATTGCAGAATAAGTTGAACGAGCGAGCCGATGTTCACCGAGTTTTGGTGACCAATGCTTGACCCAGTGGGCGTGGCTCGAGAGAATCTTTATCATGGCTTCCTTCAATAAAGTAATTCTGGTGGGTAACCTTACCCGCGACCCCGAGCTGCGTTACACACCCAATGGACGTGCGATTGCCAAATTGGGTATTGCCGTCAATCGCTCATGGAAGAGCGAGTCGGGTGAAAGTCGCGAGGAAGTGACTTTTGTCGATGTGGATGCCTTTGGCCGGCAGGCCGAGGTGCTTGGCCAATATCTTAAAAAAGGCCGTCCGATCATGATAGAGGGTCGTTTGAAATTGGATCAATGGGAAGATAAACAAAGCGGACAAAAACGAAGTCGTCTCGGCGTCGTCATGGAGTCCTTCCAATTTCTGGATTCAGGTTCCAACCGAGGCGATGACAACTACGGAGGAGACGGTGGAAATTCTGATGCCCCACAACACCCGGCGCCCCACACCAAACGTTCCAGCCAACCGCAAGGAGGGAGTGGCATGGAAGATGATTTTGACCCTCCTTTCTGATTTCAAAACCTGGCGCTTTTTTCGCTCTTGAAGACCACAAAGCGCCTACGATAAACGCACAACAATCATACATTCATGGCAAAGACAGAAGTTATCCTCATCAAACCAGTCGACGGACTGGGTGGAGAAGCAGATCAAGCAACCGTGGCCGCTGGCTATGCGCGTAATTACCTCATCCCACAGGGGTATGCCATTCCGCTGACGGGCGCCAACAAGAAGCGAGTCGAAAGCCTTCGCGATCGTCGCCAGAAACGAGAAGCTGAAGAATTGGCTCACGCCAAAGAATTGGAATCCAGCTTGGGTAAATTGGTGCTCTCCATTCGCGCCAAAACCGGCGAAGATGGGAAAATGTTCGGATCGGTTACCTCACAGGTCATTGCAGACGAATTGATGAGCCAGTTCGAGCTAGAGTTGGATCGTCGCAAAATTCAATTGTCCGAGGCCATTAAGGTTGCTGGGGAGCATCTGGTGGAAATCCGCCTGCATCCCGAGGTGAATGCTCATCTCAAGGTCATGGTGGAGGGCAGTGCTCCTATACCATCGGCACCTGAAGCCTGAGCGGCGTTCTACCCCGATGATGATTTTCAACCCCACCCCTCGCGGGTGGGGTTTTTTGTGACTGTGTTCTTGATCGGGGCAGCATGCCTCGGCTAAAGATAAATTCCTTCGCGCGCGTAGCTCAATTGGATAGAGCGTCGGTTTCCGGAGCCGAAGGTTGTGGGTTCGACCCCCGCCGCGCGTACCAGTCCCTTCAGGTGGGCCCCTGCTATAGGGATGAGCCCCATGGGGCGTGAAATTGAAACTTATGCATTCCAGACGGAAATTCGTCCAACAATTTGCAGGCAGCGCTGCAGCCCTCGCGTCGATGCCTCACTCTCCATGGTTTCTCGCGGCCAGTCAGCGCCCATGGAATCCCGATGTGGCGATCGTGGGGGGGAGTCTCGGGGGTGTTGCTGCCGCATTGGCTGCATTGCGGCGCGGTGCAAGGGTTTTGATAACTGAAGAAACTGCATGGCTGGGGGGGCAGCTGACCTCTCAGGGAGTGCCTCCCGACGAACACCGTTGGATCGAGACCAAAGGCTCCAATGCCAGCTACCGGGCCTTGCGCTCTCAAATTCGACAATATTATCGGCGACATTATCCGGTGAGTCCTTCGCTCCAGTCTGTCGAGCATTTCAATCCTGGCAGTGGTTCGGTGTCACGTTTGTGCCATGAGCCCAAAGTGGCCAAGGCAGTGATCGACGAACTACTTGCACCCTCTGTTTCCTCCGGTCAGTGTGTGATATGGACAAGACATCGTCCGGTCAACGCTGAGGTCGACTCGGACAAGATTCGTACTGTGGTGCTGGAGGATGTGACCGATGGGCGGTTGACGCAGATCAGTGCACCCATCTTCATCGATGCGACCGAACTGGGGGATCTTCTGGCCCTCAGCAAAACGGAATACGTGACCGGATCGGAATCTCAGGAGGACACGGGGGAATGGCATGCCGGTGCCACCACTCGGGTATCCAACCATCAGGCCTTCACCATGTGTTTCGCCATCGACTATGTGGAAGGGGAAGATCACACGATCGATCCACCGGACAATGACTCTTTTTGGAAAGCATTTGAGCCTGAGCTGCAACCCAAATGGCCTGGGCGATTGCTCGATTGGACCTATACCCATCCCAGAACCTTGGAACCCCGACTTTTGGGATTCAACCCGAGCAAGGGTGCGTTCAATGGGATCATCAATCTCTGGAAATATCGGCGTATGATTGCAGCAGCCAATTTTCAGCCCGGCACCTATCGTGGAGATATTTCATTAGTCAATTGGCCGCAGAACGATTATTTCCTCGGTTCCTTGATAGATGTCTCCGTCGATGAATGGGCGGCTCATGTAGCTGACGCAAAGGCACTGAGTCTTTCATTGCTCCACTGGATGCAAACCGAGGCACCTCGCCATGATGGGGGCAAAGGTTATCCAGGGCTCAGGCTCAGGCCGGATATCATGGGAAGTGATGATGGTCTTGCTCTTTATCCATACGTCCGAGAATCTCGGCGGATTCAGGCCGTTTATACCTTAACCGAAAAGGATTGTGGTAAAGCGCAACGCCAGGAAGCCTTCAAGGCTTCAGGTCGTGTTCCGATTCTGGGTGAATCCTATCCAGATTCGGTCGGTGTGGGCAGTTATCCTATTGATTTGCATCCCACAACAGGGGGAGACAACTACATCGATTTTGAAACATTGCCCTTTGAACTCCCACTGAGGGCCATGATTCCCGTGCGGATGCGAAATCTGATACCTGCCTGTAAAAATATCGGTACGACGCACCTGACCAATGGATGTTATCGATTGCATCCTGTGGAGTGGGGCATCGGAGAGGCGGCGGGCTCTCTGGGGGTGACGCTTGCGGCCTCGGGGGATCCTGTTCAAGCCTTCGGCACGGTCAGCTCCAAAGTGGATGCGTTTTGCGAAAGCCTGCGGCAACAAGGCGTTGAAACGGCTTGGCAGGAACCGCTTTAAACTCAAACAGGCCCGCAGCCGTCAGTCAGAAAATGACCGTGTTGGGTGATCCAGCGCTCCGACGAGTCCATCCACGGGCAGATACATCTCAAGGAATCCCAAAATCGTTTGGAATGATTCATGTGACGGAGATGATTCAGCTCGTGAAGCATGACGTAGTCTGCGTGTTTGTCGGGTAATTGAATGAGGCGCCAGTTGAGGGAAATGTTTTTTTGTGAGGAACAGGATCCCCAGCGTGTGCGCTGGTTGCGGATGCTTAACCGGTGATATTTGAAATCGTATTTCAATGCCCACTTGGCCAACCTTGCAGGTAAGTCTTTGCCGGCCTGATATCGTAACCAGGAGTTCATCCAATCCCCAAGGCTCATGCGCGACAAATCCACGGGAAAGCTCAGGCGCGCAAAGTGAGCGATCGTGTTCTTGTCCTCAGTGCTGAGGGTGATGGGCTCCATGTGGCCACGATAAAGAACCTCCAGTCGCCCTTGACGATCCTGATGTTCGTGAGAGCGTTTGAGCCACTGCAACCATTGTTGAGCGATCCAGACCCGATGCTTTTCAAGAAAGGCCAGTCCCTCACGAAGGTTGCCTCTGTTTGGAAGGGTGAGTTGAATCCACCCAAGGTGGGTGACTTTCAGGATGTAATGCTTGGCAATCCGTTTCCGTGCGACCTTGACGGGCACAGCCTGACCTTGAATGTGAAAGACAAGATCCTCTTTTTGGGGAGCCCTGCCGTTTAGAAAGCGAAGATAGGTGCTCATTGCCTAAGTGCGACCGTCAAAAATTAGCAGGTCGAAACCCGGGATGCAACCAAAGCTCGTGGATAGGGGGTCCAGAAATTATTCGAGACAAAACACTTGATTTCTATCGATTTATGACCATTCTTTCGACCTCCAGTGGTTCACCACTGGCATGAATCATAGTCGGATGGAAGAGCATATTGAATTGGAAGGTACGGTGAAGGCCGTTTTGGCTGGAACCATGTTTCGTGTCGAACTTCAAAACAAGCATGTGGTGCTTGCCCATATCTCAGGGAAAATGCGAAAACGCTTCATTCGTCTGACGATCGGTGACAGGGTGAAAATTGAGATGTCACCCTATGATCTGAATAAGGCTCGGATTGTCTACCGCCTCAGGTAGTCAGGAAATCCTTCCGGAGCCTGCCAATCACATAAGGCTCTGCCTTCTGTGGTTTCACCTTCCTCTATTCTGGATGAGCCCCTTTGCGTGCTTGGTCTTCCTGTCAAAGGGTCGACTTTCTTTCCGTTCCATAAATACGGGTCAGTCTTTTTCCTATCAGCCACCAGAGGATGGGGGGAGCCAGGGCGCTGATCAGAAGGGAGAGGGTCGGGTTTCCTTCGCCCAAATGCCCCACCCAGGCAAATGTGAGTGCCATGGGTGCGCTCCCGACTAAAAGGGCAAGGGCCACAGACCGAGCCGACATGTGAAAGAGGCCGGCCATGCAGGCGACCACTTCCGGTAGGAGGGGCAACCACCTGGAAAGCGCAAGAATCCATCCACCGTAATCATGGAAAAGCTGATGTCCCCGGGTTTGCTCATCCTTGCTCAATAAGGCGTCGACTGCCTTCTGACCGTATCGTCGACACAATGCATACGCAAGGAACCCGGAGCAAAACGATCCTGCGGCACCTACCAAGCCTCCCAACCATGGGCCATAAAGCCATCCGAGACCTGCCATGACGGCGGTGGCAGGAATGGGGAGAAAAAGATCACCTACCAAGAGCAGGAAAGCCATGGGGGCAGCCAGTGCTCCGTATCGGTGAAGCTGCTGCAGGGCTTGATCGGTAGACCATTCCCAAGCGTGTCCCCAAATGAGAAAAGGAATGAGAAAGGCTATCGTCAGCGCAATGAATAGGATCATCATGCGGCGCATGTCATGGTCCACCCTAATTTCTGAATGAGCCTCTGTCAGTAAACTCCTGTGAGATATCTGTCCATACTTTGATCCACTCTCAATCAGTCTCCTGATGAATTGAAGGTTGTCTTTGCACCTTTCATGAGCTACCAAAAGTGCATGTTCCGTCTACTCCTTTTTTGTGCAGTGGTGTGTTTCACGCAGACTGGCTCAGTCTTAAGCCAGGAAAAAGTGGTGCGGCTATGGGATGGGGACGCACCCGGTGCTTTGGGTAAGCAGGAAGAGGATACGCCAACCCTCACGCTTTACCTTCCTGAGCGTGCTCAAGCCAGTGGGGCAGGCATGGTCATTTGTCCAGGGGGAGGATATGGGCATCTTGCTCAGCACGAGGGTAAGGGTTATGCGGAATGGTTGGCCTCCAACGGTGTTGCTGGCCTGGTACTCAAGTATCGATTGGGAACCCATGGCTATCGGCACCCAGTCATGTGGCAAGACGTTTCCAGGGCGATGCGCGTGGCACGTCACCATGCAAAGGAGTGGGGGATAGATTCCGAGCATATTGGGGTGATGGGATCCTCCGCTGGCGGGCACCTGGCCTCAACCATCGTCACCCACTTTGATGCGGGAGACCCTGCATCTTCAGACCCTGTGGAGAGGCATAGCTCAAGACCTGCATTGGGTATCTTGTGCTACCCTGTGGTGAGTCTGGGAGCCTTTACTCACCAAGGGTCCAAGAAAAATTTGCTGGGTGAAAAGCCCGACCCATCCTTGGTTTGGTCTCTTTCCAATGAACTGCAGGTCAGCCCAAACACTCCACCCTGTTTTGTCTGGCATACCTGGGAAGATAAAGCTGTTCCTGTGGAGAATAGTCTTCAATTTGCTGACGGGCTCCGAAAAGCAGGAGTGCCCTTTGATTTGCATGTGTATCAAAATGGCAGGCATGGCATTGGTTTGGCCAACGGGCATGCCTGGACCAAGGATTGTCTCTTCTGGCTCAAGGAAAATGGCTTTCTTTGAGCCAGGCATCTTCTCAGAGCCCATGCACGATTAGTGGGTGGAGGTTTCTCTGCCCATGATGCGCATCGAATTCTCTTTCATGCCAGCAGGTGGATCAGGGGTGCGTCGGGCAGGCACGAGGCCGCTCGGCACACCGCGATGTTGCACGTCTCAGATTGAGAGATGCCTCAGTTCCCCAGGAGTTCAATGCCATCCTAAAAGAGGTCGAAATGTTGGTTACCCTTGGATGAAATGCATCCGGAAGGGTGACCTAAAAAAGCATTGGTTTTGACCGAAAAGAGCCTAATCTTTCCATGTGCGCTTTCCACTTTCCTGTTATGTCCTGATTTATGGGTTGTGCTGTTCACTTCACCTGGCGCCCTTCGCCCTAGCTCAAGAACCTTCCGATCCCATTCGGGTCGTTTTCATGATTGGAGAGCAGGAGTATGAGACGGCTCGCACCTTGCCAGCTTTTGTTCAATCTTCCATCGATCCGGCGCTGGTTCGCGCCACTTTTGTCCTCGTTTCTCAAGATGATCCAGACGATTTCCCTGGGCTGGAGACTCTGGAAGATGCCGATGTCTGCGTCATCAGTGTCCGGCGGCGGACCCCTCCGTCTCAACAGATGAACCATCTTCGTGCCTTTCTTCAGCGCGGTGGAAGTGTCGTAGGCATTCGCACTGCCAGTCATGCCTTTGACCGTGACCCTCCCGATCCGGGGCACGTGCGCTGGGAGGATTTTGATCAGGAAATCCTGGGGTGCGATTATCAGGGGCATTACGGTAACAAGCCACCCAACGACCCACCGTCGGTCATTGATTACGTTGAAAAACATCGATCCCATCCCATCCTGGCGGGACTCGAAGGTGAGGGGTTTGTTTCCGTCTCGCATCTTTATCGCAACCGCGACATGAGTGCAGATACGCGCGTTTTGATGCGTGGACATCTCAAGGGAGCTGAGGAACGGGAGCCGGTGAGTTGGGTGCGCGAGCTCGATAGCGGTAGCAGGGTGTTTTACACCTCGCTCGGCCACCCGCAGGATTTTCAGCTTGCTCCCTTTCAGCGCATGCTGGGCAACGCCATCCTTTGGGCGGGGTTTCGGGAAAATGCGATTTCTCTTGTACCGGAGATCAAAACGCCAAAGCCAGAATCCGAGGCTTCCTGGCATCAAGGGTGGAGCCCAGTGAATGTGCCCAGTTCCTGGGAATCCGACCCATCGGGCCGCTGGGCTCAGCTGGATGGATTTGGATGGTATCGAGCTTATTTCACGATACCTGAATCATGGAGAGGCAGTCGGTTGCTATTGGTCGCTGATGGCATCGATGACGTCGATGAGGCTTTTTTCAATGGTGTTCAGGTAGGGGCCAATGGATCGATGCCACCCCTCTATGGAGATCCTTCCAGTGATATTCGGCGCCCCTTTGTGATTCATCCTGAATGGATTCGTTACGGCAAAGAGAATCTTGTTGCCTGGAGGGTTTACGACAAAGGTGGGCAAGGCGGTATCCTCAAAGGCCCTGTGCACCTGAGCCGCCTGGATGATGCACTTTCTCTGGAGGGAACCTGGTTGTTTCGTGCGGGTGATTCCCCCGCATGGTCCCAATGGCATGCAGGTGAAGATGCCACAGTAGGTCACGAAGAAGCGCAGGCCTTTCGTCGCCTTGTGGGAGATCGTTTTGCAGGACACTTAGGGGTTGTGGAAGCGGATTTGGGAGGTCGGCAACGTCGCATTCAGGAGGTTTATGAGCGCTACAAGGGAAATACCAACATCCACGCATTGACGGAAGGCAAGGGCCAGCCACTGGATCCGACGCTCGCGCACCAAAAGCTTCAAACCTCCGCAGGTCTGGCCGTGGATCTGGTGGCTCATGAGCCATCCATTCGGCAGCCTCTCTATGTGGACTTCGATGCCAAGGGGCGCATGTGGGTGGTTCAGTATATACAGTATCCAGATCCGGCAGGGCTTGAGGTGCTGACCTGGGACAATCATCTGCGCAAGGTCTTTGATGCAGTGCCACCCCCACCTCCATTCCTTCTGCCGGAGCACCAGAAATTCAGGGGACAAGACCGCATCACCATTCACGAGGACAAGGATGGGGACGGGTTTTTTGAAACAGATCAAACCTTTCTCGAAGGGCTCAACATGTGCACCTCCTTCGCTTTTGATCCCGAAGGGTTGTGGGTCATGCATCCGCCCTATCTGCTTTTTTATCCAGACCGCAATCAGGACGACCGCCCGGATGGCCCTCCTGAGGTGCATCTTTCGGGCTTTGGCCTGGAAGACACCCACTCCATTGCCAACAGTCTTAAGTGGGGCCCTGATGGGTGGCTTTACGGAGCCACTGGGAGCACGGTGACTGCCAGGGTCAAAGTGGAGCGAACTCCCGACAGCCCAGTGCAGTCCTTCTTCGGTCAAACCATCTGGAGGTATCACCCGGAGGAAGCGCGATTTGAACTATTCGCAGAGGGTGGGTGGAATAATTTTGGTGTCGACTTTGACAGTGCAGGGCGCCTCTATTCAGGAACCAACGGAAACATGCAAGCTGTCTATTTTGTCCAGGGTGGTTATTATCAAAAGTCCTTTGGTAAACACGGTCCGCACACCCATCCCTACACCTATGGGCATTTTTTCGGGTTACCCATCCAAGGGTCTCAAGTTCGATTGGTTCATCAATGGATCCTCTACGAAAGTGGTGCCATGGAATCTCTGGAGGGTAAATTTGTTGGAGGCAACTCTCTTGCCAATCGAGTGCATGCCCTGAGCGTCTCGTCCAATGGAAGTAGGTTCTCAACCGTAGAAACCGATCCGCCCCTTCAAACCGAGGATCGATGGTTTCGTCCGGTGCATACCACGATCGGCCCTGATGGCGCCATCTACATCGCCGACTGGTATGACGCAAGGATCACGCATGTGGATCCACGAGACAACTGGGATCGACAACGTGGACGCATTTATCGGCTGCGATCTGATGCCTCCGGACCAAATCCCGGGCGGAAGCTCTCCTCGATGAAGCCGGCGTCTCTTCTCGATTTGCTGGATGATGACAACCAATGGGTCCGCGCCACGGCTCGGAGATTGCTGAGTCATGAGTCGACGCCAGCCCTCCAAGCCGAACTTCGCCATCTCCTTATGCATGGAACCGCGCGAGAGGGTCTTGAAGCCTTGTGGACCCTGGCTCAGATGCGTGACACAGAGGAGGTCATGCTGCGTCCACTTTTGTGGCACCCCAATCCACATATGCGCCGTTGGGCTTCGCGCCTTTTGTGTGATCCTTCAACCTCTCTTGAGAGTGAGACCCTGGATGAAATGGTGAAGCTTGCGAGGCAGGAGAAGGATCTGGAAGTGCTTTCCCAACTGGCTGCCAGTGCCGCGCGCTTGCCCGCTTCTCAAGGCTATTCGTTGACAAGAGCGCTAGTGGCACGTCAGGAACTCATGGATGATCCCTGGATTCCTCAACAAATATGGTGGGCCCTTGAAAAGCATCTTCACAAGGACCCCGAAGGATGGATGGATTGGTTGCAGGATGCGACCGCCTGGCAGGATATTCTTCTTCGCGATCAGCTACTTGAACGGGCTGCCAGAAGATTGATGGCCTTTCAGAATTCAGAGGGGATGGCCAGGGTTGCCAGCATGCTGCAATTGGCTCCAGATGAGGATGCGACCTCCCACATAGTGGATGGTATGGAAAAAGCCCTTCAAGGTTCAGGGATAGAAACGCTGGTTCCTTCCCTGGATGAGGCCATTGCTGACATCTCCAAACGGTTTCCATCCAATGACCGGTGGGTGGCTTTCGGTATGAGGTTAGGGAGCCCTTCGGCATTGGCCCTGGGGCGGAAGATGATCCAGGATAATGCTGCTTCCACTGAAAAACGAGCTGACATGTTGCATCGACTCTCTGAATTGGGAGATCGGGCGTCGGTCGAAACCATGCTGGAACTTTCTTTCGATGCGGCTCAACCCGTCGTGTTGCGCCTGGCGGCCTTGAACGCGCTCAAGCGGTTGGAACATCCTGACATTCCCCGCCGGCTCTTGACGCATTGGTCCATCCTGGAAGTGAGATTACAATCAACCGCCATGGCCGTATTGACAGGACGCATGCCATGGACGCTTCAGACCCTTCGGGCGGTGCAGGCAGGCCATCTGCCCAAAGAAGATGTTCCCTATGAGGTTCTGGTACGATTGAGTGAACAGGGGGGGGGCAACGCAGCGCAAACCTTGATCCGGGAGATCTGGGGACGAATGCGACAACCGGAGGAAACCAAGCAACGGCGTATGCGGGAAGTGGAAAAGATCCTTCAGGAGACCGCTGGGCATGCAGATGCCGGTAGGGAGCTTTACCAACAGACATGCGCTCTCTGTCATGTGCTCCATGGACAGGGGAACGCTGTGGGTCCGGAATTGACCGGTTATGACCGGAAAAACTTGAGCTTTCTTTTGCCGGCGATCATCGATCCTAGCCTTGCCTTGAGGGAAGAGTATGAGTTGGTCACCCTTAAACTTCGACCTGCCCCCCTGGATGATGAGGGACCGATTTTGAGCGGTTTTGTGACGCATCTTGCCGACCAGACACTGACGCTCAAGGATTTGGGTGGCAATGAAACCGTGATTCGGTTGGCAGATATTGCTTCACGTGAACACAGTTCGACCTCCATCATGCCCGAGGGATTGTTGGATGGTCTCAGTAAGCAACAAGTCGCCGACCTGATGGCCTATATTCAGGCAGATTGAGGGCTGATCCGCATCGATGCTTCACGGCACCTGCACTCTCCGCCGGAACCATGCATTTATCCTACCTCAGACTTCGGGATTTCCGAAATTATCAACAGGCTGACCAGGCCTTTGAACCGGGGTTTCACTTGTTGCTTGGTCAAAATGCTCAAGGGAAGACTAATATTCTCGAGGCCATTTATCTTCTGGCAACCCTCCGCTCTTTTCGCGGGGTGGGGGCCTCTCAAATGGTTCGGCACGGGGCCAAAGGACTGTTCGTTGGAGCTGAATTGAGGGGGCAACAGCGTTGCCGAATCCGTTACTATTGGTCTTCACAGCAGCGCCGCTTGAGTGTGGACCAGGAGCCGGTCAAACGTCTGGAAGATTATCTTGGATTGCTCAGGGCAGTGGTCTTCTGCACCGAAGATCTGCAACTGATCAAGGGATCCCCTAAAGGGCGTCGACGTTTCATGGATCTCTTGCTCGCTCAAACCGAGCCCACTTACCTCCATAGTCTGCAGCAATACGTGCGCTTGTTGAGATCCCGAAATGCCTTGCTCAAGCAAGCTCGCGTCGATGCAGGGTCTTTGGAGGCCTTTACTTCTCAGCTGGTTCTTCACGGCCAAAGCTTGATCGATGCCAGGGTTCGTCTGATCCCCAGATTGGCGCCCCTTGCTCAGGCAGCCTATAGAAGAATTGCTCCTGATGCTGAGACGCTCAGCATGGAATACGCTCCTTCGGCGCGTGAGGATTTTGCCTCTGAGTTGCGTCGCGTCGCCATCCGAGAAAAAATGGTCAAGTCAACCCTGATCGGGCCACACCGAGATGATTGCCTCTTTAAGCTCAATAACCAGTTTGTTTGTGACTACGGCAGTGAAGGGCAAAAACGCAGCGTGGCCATTGCCCTGAAAATGGCTCAAGCCGAATTGTTGACACACCAAATGGGAGTGCCGCCGATTTTGTTGATCGATGATGTGATGGGGGAGCTGGATCGGCAGCGACGAAGTGGATTGCTCCCCCTTCTGGAACGTGCTCATCATGCCAATGGTCAGGTGTTCATGACTTGTACGGAAGAAAATTGGCCACGCGAACTGGGTCGGCGTCTTTATCGCTGGCATGTGCAAAGCGGACAGCTTTCCAAAGGTCATTGATGGAGCGTGCTTTGCGATTGCCAAATCGGTTCATTCATGGTTCTTTTTCTCTATGTCCCCGCGCTTGTTACTTTCATCAGGTCGTGCCTGGAGTCCTTTCTGGCGACAAAGAGCCTTTACCTTGATTGAGTTACTTGTGGTCATCGCCATCATTGCCATTCTTGCCGGTATGCTCCTCCCGGCGCTCAGTAAGGCGAAGCAGAAAGGGCAAAGAATCGCCTGCCTTAACAGTTTGAGGCAGATCGGTTTGTTCATGCAGCTCTACACCGACGACAATCAGGATACTTTTCCTCCCCACCGCAATAATGGCATGACCTCCACGGCTCAGGTTCTCACCAACTGGTGGGGGACCACCATCATTCCCGATGGAAACCTGACCAATCTGTTCCACTGTCACAGCCTCAAGTCGCGGCGACAGGACCTCAACGTTCAATGGGAGTGGGCCTTTGATGCTCACAAGGTGGGGTATGGATACAATGCTTATTTTCTGGGGATCCATCCTTACGGAGGAGGCACCGTTAAAATCAAGGGTATTGATGTCTCTTCCAAGCCCAACTTCAAGCGCTCCAATGTGAGAAGCCCTTCCAATAATCTTGTGGTGGGGGATTCGATGCCCAAACCCGACGGTGCCTGGAGCAGCAGCCTTTGGTGGCCAACTTCCGGCTTCAGCCAGGGGGATGCCCTTGAGGGGATCGACCCGAATCGACATGAGGGAGGTGGCAATGTGATGTTCAACGATGGCCACGCCGAATTCAGAAAAGGGGAGCAAATCAACCCCCCCAGTGATCCTGCCCGCTCCGGGACCGATGTGAATCTGGAGTTTTGGGATCCTCTTCAGCGCAAGGCCGGCTTCATGTAAGCTGGGAAACAGTCCGTTGCTTGGTCTTTAGTGGGAGCGGCTATCCAGATCCCGCATCCGTTTGGCGTCGCCGCCCAGACTACCACTTCAAGGTTGCTGGAAAGAATTCGGCAATCAGATCCTCATAAAAGGGCTTGAGCGCCACCGGGTCCGGGGCCTCATGACTCTTTGTGTAGAGATCATATTGATTGAAATCCAGAACCCATTTCAGCATGGAACGATCGGTTTGGTTGCACAGGTAATCGTATTGCCCCTCGCGATGCCAGGGGTAGAAACTGTGGTAACGTAGCATGTAGAGACCTTCAGCCGGAAGGTAGGGCTTGGCAATCTGATACACATACTCGTCGTGGCCCCAGGAAAGATGCACGGCATCCAGCCCGCACCCTTCCTTGTAAACCCCCAGAGGCGTTTGCAGTTCGGCCTGGGCCATATCCGGGTTGGCCGCGAAAAACTCCGGGAAGACAATGCGATCTGAAAAGGCGCAGCCAACAGGGAAGGTGTCTCCGACCACTGCCCATTGCGGTTCTCCATACAGGCAGAGCACTTTGCCAAGATCGTGGATGAAGCCAGTGAGAATCATCCACCGCGGACGGTCGTCACGGCGAATGGCTTCCGAGGTTTGAAGAAGATGCTGCAGTTGGGAGAGATTGGTGTCCGGGTCGCTGTCGTCGACCAGCGTGTTGAGGAATTCTGCGGCTTCCCAAATCCCCATCTCCTTTTGGCTGAAACTCAAATACTGCTTCTTCTTTTCTCGGACGAAATCATAGGTCTGATGGGTGTGGTTCTGCCGATAAAACTCTCGAACGCTGGGGCGGGCATTTTGCTCATAGTCGCGAAACGCCTCCTTTTGCTTGTTGGGATCGGTTGGGTTGAAAGCCTCTTCAGAATGTGGTTTGGGATAGCGCTCTTTGACAAAATCCTCCCATTGGTCCATGACTTCATGATCGGAGTGTGATTTCTCATCATCGGGTAGTTTGACCATATGCTTGATGCTCTTTGATGGTGCGGTGGAAGAACCTTTCCAATTGTGTAGAGAGCCATGGTCAAAAGCAATGAGATTTAGTAGCGAGATTTACCCATGAAAGGAGCTTTGAACGGTGGTTTTCCTGTCCCCTCGGTGCTTTAGGGTGGTGCCCTCCTCAAGCGCGTGCTTGAATGAACATCAGTCTGAACGCCGAGCCGACCATGCAAGCCTCCATCGATCGTTCCTGTCCGGTTTGTCGCGGAAGCGACCCGGTTTCCCTGTGGAGCAAAGCGGGTATGTGTTACATGCGCTGTGGTCACTGCACCATGGTGTATGCGAATCCGGTTCCGGAAACCTTCGTGACAGGACAGTTCTATCAGGATCGGACACAAGACTTTTATCTCTCTGCAACCAAACTCACTGCCGACTACGACCCGGTTCGATTTCAACGAGAATGGCGGCTATTTCGTTCATGGGTCTCACCGGGCCGTGTCCTTGATGTGGGATGCTCCACGGGGGGGTTTCTCAGGGGGTTGATCCCCTTGGGGTTTGAAGTGCTCGGTCAGGACGTCTCGACTGGCGCCTTGCAACAGGCTGAACGCGTTGGTATCCGGGTCACTCACACCCCTTTTCTGGAACTCTCGGGGTATGGGGATTCATTCGATGCTGTGACCTTTTGGGCGGTGCTTGAGCATGTGATGGAACCCCACGCATTTCTGGCGCACGCACACCGTCTGCTCCGGCCAGGGGGCATGTGCATGGTTCTGGTGCCCAACTTGCATTCGCTGGCGATTCGTTTGTTGGGAGCACGCTATCGCTATGTCATGCCGGAACATATTAACTTCTTTTCTCCTCGCTCAATGAGAACCATGGTGGAGTCCACGGGAGAATGGGAGGTAAAGCATCTGGGTTCCATGCATTTTAATCCGGTGGTGCTTCTCCAGGACATGTGGCGTGGTGGGCACTGTGTTCCGGACAGCGAGCGAGCGGGTTTGCTCAAGCGAACCAACCGGTGGAAAAAACACCCTGCCCTGGGGCCGCTCCGGTGGGGGTATCGCTGTCTGGAAAGCCTGCTCAATACGCAGGTGGCAGGAGATAATTTAACCGTCGTTCTACAAAAAAAATAAACCTCAATTCAGACTTCCGCCAGAGGTGTCAGTGGTTGGTTCTTGGAGTGCCTCAGGGACATCAATTCGGTCATAGTTTGAATCTGTTCCTCCGAATTGTCTGCAAGGGTTGCCAGGCGACTTTTGCGCGTTTGAATCTGGTGGTCGATGAACCGATTCCGAAGCCGTTTGAGTAATTCCTCATATTGTCTCTCGCGACTCGGGATGCTGCGTGCCTCGGCCAGTGCTTCGGTAATGAAGGAGGAAGCTTCCGGGTGATCGCACTGGCGGATGATTTCGGGTGCTTCCGGTTTCTTGTGATTCGCATGAGCATCGAGTGCCCCTACGAGTACGGTTCGAACGATGGGATGCTGGATCCATGACAAGTCCAGATGGCTGAAAAGCCACTCCAGAGGCTCTTCTTCCTCTTCACTCAAAACCAACTTCATCAGCCAATATTCCTGGGCATTGCAATGGGGGAGTGGAGGCAAGGGCGCTGAAAGATGTGCTTCCGGCTCGTCGCTTGCCATCGGAGACAAAGACTCTCGTAGCTGAACCGCAGCCGACGGTGTTCGCGAGGCTTGCTTGAATTCCTGGCGTACGGCGTCGACATCCACGTTGAGTAAATGAGCGGTTTTCTGGGCATAGGTATCCATGATTACGGCATGGCGCGTTTTAGCCACTGCTTGTCCCATGGATTGAACGATGAGCATGCGATCCTTGTCCGTGTTTTGCGGGTGGCTGGCTCGCAGTCGTTGAAGAAGGAAATCAAAAAAGCCGTCGGCTTGATCGACCCGTTGTGAGAAGGCTTCGTGGCCGTGCTCCTGAATGTAGCTGTCGGGATCATGAGGGTGAGGGATCTTGACGACCCGCAAATTCAGACCCGATGCAATCAGATCATCCATGGAACGGATGGCGGCGTTCTGACCGGCCTCATCTGCGTCAAAGCAAAGGACAATTTCTTCAGCATAGCGTTTGAGCAAGGTCGCGTGCTGCAGTGTCAGTGCGGTGCCTTGAGGGGCAACGACGTTTTCGATCCCAGCCATGTGGCAGGCAATCAAATCGAGCTGTCCTTCGCAAATGATGGCCGATTTGGTCTTCAGGATGGCTCGCTTGGCCTTGTCGAGCCCGTAGATGGTATGTCCCTTCTTGAAGAGTTGTGTTTCGGGAGAGTTGATGTATTTGCCCACCTTGGTGTCTCCCTCAATAAGGCGTCCGCTGAAGGCAATGCAACGTCCTTGTACGTCATGTATGGGGAACATGAGTCGCCCCCGGAAACGGTCATAATAATCCTTTCCGGTTTGTTTTTGGAGGATCAAACCTCCTTCTTCCAGGAGTGGGATATCGTAATTTTTACCCCGCGACCAGCGTATGAGATGATCCCAACCTAGAGGGGCATACCCCAGTTGAAAATGCTTGATGGCTTCGAGTGAAACATTTCGAGACTGGAGGTAGGTTCTGGCCTTTTCGCCTTGAGGATCCTCCAGGAGAATCTGGTGCCACCGATGGGCAATTTGTTCGTGTAGCTGAAGGAGCGCCTTCTTGCGCTCTGATCGCTGACTGGTTCCGTGATCAAGGGTGGTTGTCAGTTCGATACTGGCTCGGTCGGCGAGGCGTTGAGCAGCTTCAAAAAAACTCAATCCTTCATAGTCTTTGAGAAAGTTGAAGACATCTCCGCCCTTGTTACAGCCAAAGCAGTAATAGGTTTGCCTTTGGGGGTTGACGTGGAAACTAGGAGTTTTTTCGTTATGAAAAGGGCACAATGCTTTCCATGTGCCGCCCGTGCGCTTGAGCGGTATGTAAGACTGAATGAGTTCAACGATGTCGTTTGCCTGGCGGATTTGTTCCACCAATTCCGGGCCAATGAACCCACTCATAAAACTTCAGGGATTGGCGCGCAGCCATCTTCTTGCCGTCGACGCCTCGATGGCTTGAGGGTGGTGTTGAATGATCTGCTGGTAGATGCTCCGGGTGCGGACCGGACGTGCCAGAGGGCCGGAATAAAGGTCTCCGAGTTGAAGCAGTGCGGGAAGATCTGTTTTATCCTGCCTGAGAAGGGTCTCCAATTCTCTTGCTGCATCGCGCAAATGATCTCTCTGCTTTAATGCCAGGGAAAGGTTGAACCGTGAATCCCGATGATCGGGCCGAATGGCCAGGGCGTATTCATAAGCACGCAGAGCCGTGTCTATGTCGCCTCCGCTCAACGCTGACAAGCCCATGTTAAAATAGGCCTCGAAAAAGTTGCCATCCGCATCCACAGCCTTTTGATAGGATTCGATGGCCTTGGCAAAATCCTGTCGCTGAAAAGCTTGATTGCCACGGTTGATCCACGGTTGCGCCTCTGCGCGGTTGCCTGGCGAGGGTCTGCCGGGAAGCAGATAACGGTAAGGGTTGTCTGTTCTGCCACGAGGCAAGGGGGTAACCCCCGGTGGCGGGTTTAGATCTTCCAGGCGAACGACTGTGGTTTCGCTGGCGGCGACGACGGGTGGCTCGTCCGGTTCAGCCATGACTATGGTACTCTCGGGAGTTGTTTCGTTAGGTTCGGCCAGCGCAGGGGCCACACGCGGTTCATGGTTCGCTGTGCGTTTTGCGATCGATGCGAGAGGCTTGCCAACATCCTCCAGAGTGACAACGGGTGCATCTTTCACCTCAGGGAGGGATTCTGGCGTTTCTGCTGGAACTTCCGGATCCGTCGTGGCGCTACCTGTATCGACCACCTCTTCAGATGGGGACGCTTCGGGAGTTTCCTCTGGGGTCAGCGAGAGTGTTTCGGGGTTCGAAGGCGGTTCTTGTTCAGTGGGATCCTCTTTGGCAACATCGCCTTCGTCGATGGCGACGGGTGGGTCTGCTGACTCCTCGGGTTTCGGTTTGGATTCTTCTGCTGTGAAGAATTGTTTTTCAAGCATGCTTGCGTGTTCCTTGGCGACACCGCCGAGCGGATGTTTTGCCGCTCTGAAATTAAACTCACGCAGTTTCTTAACAGCAAGGTCGGGGCGATTGAGGCCTGGGAAGGCGGTCATGCCTTGGTTCCAGAGAGCCGGCGGATAATCTGTCTGCACCTCGAGGGAAGCGTGAAAATAATTGTATGCCTCGCGCGGCTTTTTTTGAGACTGCTGGATCAAACCCATGAGGTTCAGTGCTTGTGCCGTGGACTGTTTTCCATTGCTTGTCAAACCTTCGCAGATGGCCTGCGCTGTGGGTAAATCCCCTTCACGCAAATGCGCTAGTGCGAGGTAGGGCAATGCCCTGGGGTCCTCCGGACGCAGCATGCCAAAGGTCTTGAACTGTTCAATCGCGAGCGAGGATTGGTCATTTTCCAGAAGAAGGCAGCCGAGATTGAAACGTGCTTGGGCGGCATTTTCGTCATGCTTGAGAGCTTGCATGAAGGCATCGCGCGCTTGAATATATTGCCCGTCTCGCTGGTAAGCTAAACCCAGGTAATTCCACGCACGAGCTGGAGTCGCCAGGAGTTGGGTGGCTTGTCGGAAGGAAGCTGTGGCTTTCTGGAGCTCTCCATTTTCTAGAGCTTTTTGCCCTTCGTAGAGGTCGTTGACCCCGGGTTTTGAGCAGCCAGCCAGGCCCGCTGAGATTACGAGCATCCAAAGACAGCGTTGGACGCTTTCCTTCAGGGACATGCCTGGAGCTTTAAGATGGAAAATGAGTCGCGGCATCTCGAGGTGGTTCAGTGGTCATTGACCGTTCCGAACCTATAGCCTACCAATAAAGTTTCGCCCATGGCAATCTTGGAACATCAAAGGCCCCATCCTTCTCCGACCCTGCTGGTTTCACGGGGGAAGCTC
>Ga0310343_10000083_pt1 | contig 37103 bp, 29 predicted proteins | sample HC15DNA2025_MG_FD_203519 | JGI IMG/M metagenome (GOLD analysis project Ga0310343, IMG submission 203519) | Marine microbial communities from station ALOHA, North Pacific Subtropical Gyre - HC15-DNA-20-25_MG | ecosystem: Environmental > Aquatic > Marine > Oceanic | place: Pacific Ocean: North...
ATCCAAAATACCAGCCTCTATCTGTGTTCTAAGTGTTGTATGGTTCGCACCTATTTTCCTATCTGCGTGGTTGTACATCTGCCAATAGGCGAGAACTCTTTCCAGTAAGGACAGTGACTCTTTTGCCTCTGGTGTTTCCAATTTAGACACATCCCACTTCATCTGTGTCTCATCATTGATGCGTTCTGTATCATAAATAATACCCAAATTGATTAAATGAGAGACCCAGAAAGATCGTCGTAGCTGCCAATAGTCGAAATTCATAAGCCGTTTCAACGAGTCAACTGAATTAAGCGTTTTCACTTGATTGCCAGTGTAAGGTAGTGTCCCAAGACCATTCACCAAATAAAACCTGTGTTTGTTCTGGTAGGCAGGTAATCTTTTATAGATCTCAAGGAAGTAGTTGTGAAAACTCAGTGCAAAATCTCTAGTGTTGTTGGTGATCGACTTGGCATTGGGTATATTATTCGGTCGATTCGAAATGCTGTCAATGAACGATGGAGTAGATTTATGATACTCTATTCCACCCATGTCGTGAATAGATTTCGGAGAAAACAAAACCTCTTCTGCTAAAATTACTTTTACTGGCGATGCATTCTTCAGCAAACTCACAAGACTAGCGGACACATAATTGAGCGATCTTTTCAGCCTACTACTAGTTTTTATTGGAGCAGCACCGTAGCTCACATACTCAGTTTGGTTTAGAGGCGCATTACCCAGCCGACGTCTGAGTGTCTCAAGGAAAATAGGAGCGCAAAGCATTCCCGTCTGTCTCAAAATTACACTCTGTTCGAACAGCGGAGACGTGGCTGCAACGTAACCAGATATGGGGTAGTTGGCAAATCCAAGTTGTTTCAAATCAGATACTAATTTAGATGTGACTTCTGCGGCCACGCGCATCGCGTGTGTATCGCCGCAGTCATACCACAGATACGCCGCGCCAGAAGACGTTTTCTTACTGCTCATGAACTCCTGCACTACCACGTCACGTCTTTTATTATACGTATGTCTCATGATGTTGTTCATCATAGCAGCATTATCTGCCCCACGTGCGGGGACGTCTTTATATCCGATCATGTGATCTGGATTCATAGATAACTTGGGAATCTCTGGATAGTCGCGAAGACCTATAACACCGTCTCGTTTTATGTCCGCGATCGTCTTTCCGTGCTTAGCATTAGTCAATAACGCGTAATTTCCAAAGAGATTCGCACCGTCACCGATGGGTGTATCTACATATGCAGTACCACCAGCCGGGTTATTCACTTTATTGCAATAATGATCATCACTATTTTCGCCGGGGTTCCCGGGAGTGTTTCCCATCAATCCTGGCAATCCATCTTTTGAGCGCTTTGCGTTGCCCCCGGGTCCCGCGCTGCGCACTGTATCTTCATCGGGGGTTGCCGCATGTACACCATTAGCCTGCCCGTCATATACGGGTAGCCGGCAGTCGAACATGAGACCCGCGGGAATCGAATATCCTGGTAACGCGCCACCAGCGAACGTGAGTGGTGCGTTACCATCCACGTCCCCCTCATCACCGTATGTCCGGTGCCCTCGTTGTCCTCCCACACGCGCAAAGAGCTCGGCGTGCGCGACGCTGTAACACATAGATACAGCCTCCCTTTTCTGATCCGCATTCAAGTTGTGTAGTCTCGTACTTACGTTATTACTATTCCCAGTTATTGGTTTCAGGAGTGCCCTTGTGAACTGTGCATGGTACTTCTTGATCAGCGCGAACACTGCTGAAACCACGAGCTCATGGGTATTTCTAAGCTTGCTGATGGCGGGATTGCTTGAACCATTCGCCAACTCGACATTCGATAGAAACCACGAAACGTAGTCCCATTCATTTTGACCATTAGAATTGCTATTGCCGAGCGCGAACTTGCCCGAGATTGCCGACCTTATCGATAAATGAACTCCGTTTTGGTTGATTTTGAACAAGTTATTGAAGTCATCTCTCATCTCAACTATAAGTTGCTTGATTTTGGTCATATTGACGTTGCGCATTGTTTGATTGTTAGTGCTATCGTTCCTCATGGCACGAGTTGCGTTAGAATCAGCGTTAAGATTGTATGTTCGATTGATTTTGGTTTTCAGCTTCTTGGTGTCGACTCCACTAGATGTAAATGTTGAATATATAGTTCGCAAATCCATACTAAACTTGTTTCTATCGAATTGACGTCCCGTTTTGTAGTTCAGTATTTCTCTGAAAACCATATCTACAAACAGCCGTGCGGGTGCCGTGTTCGAGTTGTAGTTCATGCGGATATTATTGTTGTTTGCATTGATCCTATTGTTGCTTGTCGTCTTTCCGAACCTCAGACGATTCAAACGCTGAAGAAGTGGGTCTATTTTTCTCAATTCGGGCCTCAGGTTCGTAGACGATTGAGACTGTGAACTTTTTTTGATAGCTCTTTTCGACTCACGTATTATATTATTTTGCGTTGGCGCTACGGCAACAAAAGGTTGGAATAAGTTTGCAACGTTAATGAATACCCCTTGTGTGGCCGTTCCCAAAAATGCGTTTGACAACACCATGATCTCTGAACCCACTGAGCTGTACGCAAGTGCACGATTATTATTCACGAGTTCAGCAACATTCATGCCAAAATGCGCACTGACAGAGTCTGGTGTGACCGATACCAGTACTGCTAAGCTTCCAAGTGATGCTTCCAGACTCCATAGGTTCATGTAATGATCGTTCATAAGCTTGGATAACGGCGCTGTGTACGTTGGGTGTTCGGTCCTAGTTGGATTATTGTAGGCGTCTGTCATGTGAACGAGTATTTTATCAAAGCCGGTCCCGCCAATTCGCAGATATGAGAAAGCAGCCCACACACGATTATTTTTACCTGATGCCCAATTCTGAAACTCCGTATTCAGAAGAATAGGGAGGATGGGACATTTAGACGCGCCGTCCCCTCCAATGACCTTTCCACCATGGGTATGAACTAGTTTGAAGACTTCTTGAAGATATCTTGCTGTCTGCACCGGGTTGTTCGTTCGGGTGCTCTTCAACTTTACTTCGTATACGGTAGGTGGTACCTGTCGAGGTATGCTGTTGAGTTTTTCATCGACATACCCTTGTATTTGCTCTGCAACAGCATCACACAATTCATTAAAGTTCTGTCCAAGACTTCCGTCAGTAATCTGAGTACTTTGAAGTGTGGTTACCAGGTTCACCAGGTATTTCATAGTATTACGTACATCGGTCTTTAATTTATCTTGGTGTGCTGGTGTTCTAATGGCAATGGCATTGGCGGCAGCACCACCCAAATCTCTAAGCATTCTCGTGAATTTGTAATTTCTTTGTCGAATCAAACTCTTCGCAAAAAAGAATTTCCCCCCTGGAGTAGTACGAATAATCATTGAGTATGAGTCTTTGTCGTTTCCATTAAAACTTATCTGATTTGTAGAAGTCGGGTTCATGTAAATGGCCATAGCTTCGGGTTCAATGTTTGAGTCTTTTTTGGCTTGACCAATCCGTGCTGCTAGGATCCGGTTAACCTTCCTCATATTCTGATTCCTTAAGGTGTTTCGGTAATTTGATACCAACTGCTTTCGATTTTCGTTCGTCTGCGCCTGTTTCGTATATAAGTTCAAAAACATCCTTACTTCATCTTCGATCTGTTGATCAGTCATAGCTGGTTTGTTTTCCCTATTTTGGTTGTTGGCCATCTTCTTATAAACACTCAGATTTTAAATCTCACATAGTTATAGATGAGGCAACCTCCAAAAAATAGCGCCCGAAAGGCGAACAAGAAACCCGTCAGAATCACAAGTAAGACACCCAACCAGAATAAAGCTAAAAGCGGAGTGGGTAATATGACCAGGTTTTCTAGGGTTTTGTTCGAACAAAGAGCAAAGGCGAATCAGAAAAGGACTCAAGCTCAAGCCAACAAGCTCACTCTTGCACCAACTCTTCGGGCCATTAAGCGTGTGAAACCGGTAGTGCGTGGGAAGCCTTTTGGCGAAAGAGTGTTTTGTCCGGCGGGATGCGAAACGGTCAGTGTGAGTTCGGAACCCATAGACGGTGGAATGAAGCTCTTCATCAAGTACCCGAGTGCGGAGAATGCAGCCAGGGCAAAAAGAGGTATTTCGATACTGAGATCAGACATAAAGGGTAAAAGGGTATTGCTCCAAGCCCTTCCAAAAAAGCAAAAACAAGCATGGAGAAAAACGGCAATACAGTTAGCAAACCACTCCTCGCCATCGACCATCGTTCTGAAGTTCAGTTCGATGCGTGGAGGAGGGGAGGCGAGACTACCGCCTGAATTTGCCAGCAGAATATTCAGTTCATATCCCGATTTCACGTCTCGGTTGACACAAGAAAATATAGTCGAATACTGGAAATTCTTCATGATGAATGCGTTTAACAAATCCAAAAATACGCCTCTTCAATTGAAAGACGTGCAGAAAAGATTGACGGACAGAGACTTGATATCAAAAGGAAGTACTAAGAACTTTCAAATTTACAAGCAGCCGTACCGAATTCTGCAAGCATACGCAGCCCTAATTGCAAAGATGGCCAACATGATAAGAATGAAAACTACCAACGCGGTGAATGTTGCCACAAAGCGGAATAACCGTTTGCGTGCTGAACGACGAATCATACCACCCAAGATCGTCATGCTGACGTACCAACCCACGGGCCAGGTCGCCTTTTACATCGAAGACAAGAGTGGTTCACGCGCATATTTCCCCGTCATGAACGCTGTAGATGACGCCTTCAAGTACTACAGAAATTTGAAAAAAGTGACTGAATTTTTGCGAAAAGTCGATAATTTTACAACTAAATACGGACCCAATACTAATACAAATAAGCACGTCTTTCAACGTGATCCAGAAGAGCCATGGCACTATAACCAGCGTATGTTTAGAACAAAGAATACGCCAACAAAAAACAGTAATTGGGAACAGGCAAAGAAAAACACAATGAAAATACGCATTGATGGAGACCCCGACCTGCTAAAGAATAGCCCTGCCTTCTTCCTTAAATTAACCCCTGCTCAGCAGACACAATTGGTTGCTGCGGTGAAAAATGGCACCGCTAACGAAAGGAAGTATATTATTCAAATCGCTGAAGGCCGTACGAATAATATAAGAGGCAATCAACTACAAGGCGAGCCGCAGCGGGGCTACAGCAATATTCTCCAGAATAACCTAAGTACTCTTCCTGCTATGGCTCTTATCCGACGATATGCGCAAGCTCACCGTTTGACGCCAGAGAAGGCGCGCGCAAAAATCAAATCCTTTTTGAAACCGATCGATGTAAGAGCAGTAACAGCAGCCCTAGCTGAAATTCATGATAAAGAGTTCAAAAACGCTATGCAACATCATATCGACCGTACTACGCGTCAGGTATTCACTAGGCCAATAGGCAATAATTCGGCAAACCCATCTGCTCCTTACGGTAGGCTGGTGACGGGTATGGTAGCAAAGGTCCGAAACGAGGATGAAGTCGAGCGAATTCTCGTCGGTAAAGGAATAGACGGGTTCTCGATAAAGCCGGCACCCAATCAACGAGCAGTAAGGCTCACATTCATGCAACAACCTGATTATGGTGACACTACAAAGATACGGAAGCTTAGCAGCAGCGGGGCAGGGCGGGAGGAAGTATACACAAAATTCTTGACTCATCTGAGTCATTCTCAGATTGCTCCGATTACTGTAGATGCCGTCGATCACAGGCAGGTCACCGACCTCCAAAGCATGTTGACGGGTACGAATGCATTCAAGCAAGGGAGGGCTTTGTGCTGGTTGAAATCGTTTGTGTTTGACCCCAAGAAGCAAGTCATATTTGGAGATCGGAACACGAAAATTGCGGACAGGCGGAAAAACATGGATGAGTTCGCGGCGAGGTTAAAGTTAGAACGGTGCTAGTAAGTACACAATACATACAATGCATGTCCTCTTGGTGGACGTGAATCTCGATTTGAAATATGACAGGTGTTTTTCATGTGGGTCAGTGTTGATTTGTTATTGTACCGTATTGTCCAACATCACACTCGACGACATTCTTTTCATGTTCTCCCTATTGGAGCACAAAGTTGCGCATTCGTGGAAGCGAACGGGACCGTCACAGTGCCACCGTATGTGTCTGCAGTGCCAGGCCGCCCTCTCTAGCATAAAGAGGGACTTGGTAGCGCATCCACTTCGCCGAAGACACATACGGTATCACAGAGAACATCTGCCCGACTTTTTGTCGCGTCATGGCCTCGGGACCTGGGTGTTCGTCTAAACCTCACTCATGGGTAGAAAGGCCGGGGAAACCTCCGGACTGCATGGTCGGGAGTGTGTGGTCACGGCGCCGATGTTGAATATGGGCGTCGGTATTTCAATGATGAAGTCTTGGTTGTGTTCGGGAAGGGGGGGCGTCCGAAGTGTGTTTTCTTCGCCCCCTGCTCGTGCGAGTTCGCTTTGGTTTCTGGTGGAGGTCACGGTCTGTGTGGTAGCCTCTACGCTCGCCATGGCGTGACGCAGGAACGTGGTTCCTTTAAGTATGGGACTTAGGGATCACGCCGAAGGTTCGAATGTGACCTGGCCCTTGAATTCGTACGTTTGGCCGGCGATGAACTGACCTAGGTTCTGTATGAACAAGCGATCCAAGTACAGAAATGTTATGCCATCTACACCTCCCTGTGTTTCTCCATCAACGGTAATATTACAAATAGAAAACTTTCTTTCAGCGGTGTTCGTTTCTCTCTCGATGATTCCTTGATTCCTAAAAAACGTACCCGCTCGAACCCGAAGCGTATCAGGGAGTCTGATCGAAATAGTGCTGTACGGTATTGGTGTCGCAGTACTGAAGTTGATTTTCAAATTAAGAGACACCACCACAAAATTGCGTGTATTGAAATATTTTGCGTGAGTCAATGGGTTCACTACCAACGATGCGTACGGGTCGATTACATCGGGTTCCCAAGACCGCCATGACGTCCTAAGATCATCTGCCGTCACGTTCGTCAGGAGAGCATTACCTTTATGGTAGGCCATCTTCTATCCTGGCACAAAAAAAGAGGCAAACGTTTTCCGCATTTGCTCCTTCAGAGCTGCATGAAAGGAGCATCCATTCAGGTCGACACGGTTGGCAAGCCCGACTATCGTCACCTTGTCTCCAGCTTTCATATCGACTTTCTCGTGGGGGCGTGCCATTCGCCCCGAATGACCTACGCGTTTCATTCGAAGCGAATCAATCCAGGGGATCAACTTGGGGAAGTGATCATGGCTGCCGCATACCTTGTGATGGGTGGGCGTGCCTCCGCAATGGAGTTCGATCCTCGAGGTAAGGTCGACATTCTCAGTGGACTCATTTCGAAGCCGTGGGCTCACGTCTTTCTTCGCCTTACAAACCCCAAATACCACGGTGCACTCGCTGAAGTAGTCGACGGGCAAGATTTCAGCAAAGAAAGGCTACAGGTGCGACTTGTACTCGAGGGTGAGACTATTCTTGTTAAGCAATCTGCCATAGTTATTGGGGAAAGGCGCTCACTTGTCATTTCCGAGGCGATTTTGACGATCGTTTCAATTCACATGCTTCATGTCAACGTCGGTCAGAGGGTTGAGCGCCGCAAGATTGTCATGGGCGACGAAACCATTGATGCCCTTGGAATATCGATTTACAAGTTTCATGAGCTCGTTCACATCATGGCGGATATGTTTGCAGCATCATTTGAACGTTTCGGTCCAGCCATCGCGGCAGAACAGAAGAAGGGCATGGATGCTCTGTTGGCAATAGTGAATGACTATCAGAGGCAACACGGGCGCATGCTGGCTGAGATATTCATGTTGTACAAGACGATATCGGAGGAAAGCCGCGCGAAGGTGAACAAGAACGCACTCGATATTACCGCATCGTTTCATGGCAAGATGGTGGACGTCAACGGAGAAGTCGTTATGAGCGATGAACAAAAGTCACAGGTCGAAAAAGTGATGAATGATTTCTCCAACCGGGTTGGCGGCCAGGTGTCCTAGTTTGCCGTCTTCGTCCGCTTGATTACCGGTCCAACGGGGGTGGTTCGGGGGGTGGTGCCTTAATGCACGGGAAGCATTTTGCAAGAACTGATGCTGTGTGTGGTGATATTGAAGAACATGCGATCGTTGATGCGCTCATAACAGCGTTGAGATGCAACTGGCCTCTTGCGGCCGAGACTATGATGTCAATAGTGTGACTTATTATACCGTCATCGATCATTTCAAGTAGAATACTCTCAATATGGTCGTCCATAGGTGTATCGACAACAGCACTCCTTACCAGCTCTATAACTGCAGCCTTTTTCTCGGGGCCAGTAAGGGTCGTCAACTCCACAATCTCCATCGCGTATTGTAAAACCAGTATGATGGAATCGGGCGTGATACTCATGTCCCCTAGCTTGAAATACAAGTCCTCCTTAGCCTTTTTCACTGTAAGATCCTTTTCGGACTCTGTCATATATGATGAATGAATAAAAAAATCCTCTACGAATAAAGGATGAATGTACCCACTGCGATATGCGCCACTGCGGCTTTTGGTGGCGGTATTACAACATCGTATTGGTTTTTCACAAAAGTTGGGCGCTGGCATAAAGTAAACAATTTATCAGATATACGTAGACCATATGACGCGGTTGTACTCTTGAAAAAATGCAGCGATAACTGTACATCATGCGATGAGCTAAACGAGAAGTTGCTGAAGTTAATGGAACTCGATGACCCATCCGATGAGCAACTGCAATACATTCACTCGCTGTACTGTCGTCCAGCCTGTGCCATTTCAGACTATTCACTGACAGTAATATGGGCTCTCATTACATGGAAATACCCTGCACGTGTCGCAAAGTTGATTCAGACTTAAGACTTCGACTTGCTGAACATAGAAAACCTTTTTGTTTTGGCAGCTTCGTGTAAAACCTTTCCTTCGATACCGTTTCCACCACCTCCACTACTCATTGCCATCAAACCTATGAGAATCACTGCACCTACTATCATCATCATCGATTCACCCACGTCTGGAAGCTTCAGACCCTCGACCAGCTGGTCGGTTTTAGCTTTACCCGTAGACTTCTGTGCGCTATCGACTATGGTCTTGACGACACAATCCGCACCCGCATCACCATAGTTATAAAGCTCTATTAGAGGTTCGTCCATTTCCGTACAGTCCATGATTCCGAGATTGAATTCTTTTCGTTGCACTACATTCGATTCGGCTTCGGCTTTGCACTTCGCCTTAAGAGTATTCAGTACTTCTTGACGAATGTCCTGGTTAGAAACATCGACGTTCATACCTAACGCTAGGCCGTCAACTGCTTGCTTGGATTCCTTATCGAGGTCTGCGCTTTGAAGCGCTGAAATGACAGTATCTAAACTTGCGTTTGCCATAGAGTAACACTTTTGATTGAATGACAGTGGACAGTTTTTCCCATACTCCCAGTTCACAACAATGTCTTGAGTACAGTTGACTCGTGCACTAGCTACTGCGTCCACACTTGCTTCTGTGGAAATTATATTGTGAATTTTCTGTGTCGTAGAACTTGCGTTTCCCATGTTTGTAATTATGAAAGAAATAAAATGATCTTAAAGGGATTATCGTTTTACGGAGGAATATGTCTTCGGTCAGTTCTTCAGGAAGGGCCATTCTGAACGGCATAAAAGAAGGTGGATATCCAATGCAAATAGGTTACAATAAACAGGTCGTTCATACGGCTGTCGATGGAACGGTACAACTCGACACCATGTTTGTTTACGGATTCGTGAGCAGACGAGCGACTGGAACTGTGGCTGGAGTTCAAGTGGAAGTGAGCGTCTTAGACAAAAACAACGGAGAATATGTACTATCGGTGCTTACTCTTCCGGGATTACCGTGTACGTCACCTACTATCATATTGAATGGACAGGTGAAAAATAACGGTGCCAGATTGAGGGTACGAGCTATAGATGGTGAAATAGGTGTCTTCGGTTGGTATAACAGAAGCACCATTAGTGTGCCACCATCCGTGAACACACTGATAGGACAGATGTCATTGGGATATCAAGTGATTGCATTCAGTTCGGATGATGAAACACGAATAATCGATACAACAACACCGCTGACCTTTGTAACAACATCACACACAACAACAAACAGAACATGTCGTGCCACACTAGGTACTGCCGCAGTAGGTACAATAAAATTCATCGTCATGTCTGGAAAAAGTCCTGCTGCGACAACGGCGTCAGAAGGCAATTTCACCGTCATACCATCAGCATCCAGATTCCCCTCAGGAGAAGAAGGACTTCCAACTGGCACATTGACATTTCAAGATATCGGAGATTCTGCAATACTTGTCTGGTCTGGAACATTATGGATGTTACTAGGGACGGGTGCAGTGGTAGATTAAGTTATCTATCATAAATGATCAGCACGAGGCGGGCTTAGAATTTCGTGAGTGCTAGGTACGATGGCTTCTGATCAAGACAAAAATCAATTATGATGCGTTCATGTATTAAAGGAATTCTACCAGGACTTGATATATATATGAAAAGAAAAGGTACTATAAAATTCATAGATCTGAAACCAGATTCGATACCGCGGAACTGCAGTCAGATAGTAATCACACAAAACAAAACAAAGATTGTAATCAAAAGCGACAATGCAATTGTTGACAGTAGTGTTGCGAACAAACAAGAACTCATAATGAAAAAAATCAAAGCATTCTTTGACGAAGAAAAAAACTTCAACAGAGTCAAACCTCTACTTTTGCAAACATGCAAATTGAGCTTACGCTTATTGGATTGGAGCACCACAAATTGGTCGAAGAAGAACAATATAGTGTTGGTCACACATAGAAATGGGTTCGAGGAGAGAATAAACATGTACTTGGATTACAAGGCACACTTGAAAGCTTTTTCAAAAAGAAGCTTCGATCCTTTCTGTCGCAGAGAGAGAATCATGTTGAAATTTGCATGTGACAGTGAGGAAAAGACTTACATATCAACGGCAGCACAAATGAATTTTTTCAAATGGGCCATTGAATCTGGAGTGCTCGACTACTGTGAGGCACATATACATGAAATAGAACAAGATATGGTATCGAATTTGCGAGTCAAAGTTCACGAACGGGAAGATAACATATCGAAAAGAATGGTGTGTACATCAGGGTCTAGAAACATCTCCTTGAGTTAAAAGCAGCTTAAAAGTAATGCTCACGTTCACAGAAAGATGAGCATCACTATCGAAGACGTTCATGCCGGAAATAAGCTTCTTCCACTGAACACCCTTGTTGAAGTAATGGCGGGTGAAGATGAATTTTGGTACGGAGAAATAAACGGTTACAATGACAAAGAACCGATAGTAACTTACATTGAATGCGACGAAGATGGTATCTATTCATTTCAAGCAGACTCTTTCGAAGCGCCGAAGGAGTCGGTGAATTCCTTTCATTTGATTACAGATAAGAAGTCGAAACGAACTGCATGGACACAGCTAGGGTTCTCTTACAGAGGAAGAATGGAAATCGTTTCATTAGATGACCTTGATTCGGAGGATTCTGACGAAGATTGGGTCCCTGGTGTTGAGGAAGAGGAAGAGGAAGAGGAAGAGGACGATGAGGACGACGAGGACGACGAGGACGACGAGGACGAAGAGAACGAAGAGGACGAAGAGGACGAGGACGAAGAGGACGAAGAGGAGGAGGACGAAGAGGACGAAGAGGACGAAGAGGACGAAGAGGAGGAGGACGCACCAGTTTCCAAAAAGCGACTTAAAAAGAATTAAGCAGTATGGTTACAACTGCATAGAATGAAAAAGTTTGTCTCTCTTGCAGACATAAAGAAGTCTCTCAATCGTTTAAATGAGACGTCCTGCGATCTTCAGTGTTTGCCTTGCGATTTGAAGGACAAAGAACTCACTCGATCTTTTTTCGAGTGGATCGTTGAAAGTGAGTATGATTTAACTACTGCAATGCACCAGGCGGATGCATGGGTGAATCAAGATGATCAGAAGAAGACATACATACAACGTTTCATTGATGGTGAATTGAACCATTTTTTAACACTTCAGACTTGGGCAGAACAAATTGAAGATGGTGACGATTAGAAATTAGAGAACGTGACTCTGCGCCAATTGTTGTCTTGAATACAAATATACAAATATTGTGCGTCCACAGCAATCTGTCCCTGAGTCCCCGTAGCCGAACTGTTTGTGGGTGTTGTCATTTCGAAAAAAAGACCCGCTGTACTGATAACACCTTCTACAGTGAGACGCGCCACGTTGTCTATAGTAAACTGGCCACCCGGACCAGTGTATAGAATATCAGTAACAAAAAGTTTTCCTTCGACTGTGAGATCTCCCTGGAACACTGCATCATCTTGAAATCCAAACGATTCGTCAGGATCATTTGTTGTGACTTGCTGAACAAACAGCGTATGCACACTGATTTCAGATGCAACGGTATTTGCAACCGACAAAGTATCTATATGAGACGTGGAAACTGATAAGAAGTTGAGAAACGTTTCACCCCCCACACTCAATTGTTTATCCTGACCCATATTCATTCCAGTGGACAAGAACTGTACGTCAGCAAGTGAAAACTCAACCTTTCCGGCAACAGACAGTGTATCTTGTCCACTTATTTCAACGTGTTCAAAAAATGCATTCTGAATGGAAAGATTTCCTCCCGAAAAAGTGTGTACAAAAAGGGTGTTCGTAGATACTACAGAACTAACTGCATTTGCAACTGAAAGTGTATTTGATACTATATGCTTATTGACAGACAGATTCTCAGAAACGGTAAGATCGAATCCTACCGACATCGATTCCAGTACAACAATTTCACCACCGACAGAGAGCGATGGTATCTTCTTACCACCAGTCAATGCACTGGAACCAAGCGCAGGCGTGTGAATTACGGTTACAGCACCCAATTCGTTCTCTGTGCTTACTCTGAATACCTCCAGCGGGGTCATGTAGTTCAGGAAAGGAGATGAACTCGACACCGTAAATCCATTCACCTGACCCACTGAGCTGGCGATACCCGCACTGTTGCTAAATGTAGATCTGAAGATTTGGCCACCACTGCCATCGTCTACTGCCTGTGATGTCTGTGTGAAACCGACTTCACCTCCAGTAGTCTTCAGCACGACAGAATGAGGATACCTGAGATCAACATAAAAATGGACAGCATCAGATGTACCGTCAATTGGGTCCGTCAGGATAAAAGTGTTGTCGGATCCCACTTCAGGAGTCATTATCATGTTTGCAACAGACAAAGAGCTTGATAAATATGCTTGATCTTGAACGGAGAGTGTCGAGAGTACCTGGGTGCGCCCCACGATGTCGACATCGCCTCCTACTGACGCGTGTGTGTTGAGTGTAAAATCGCCTCCGACCGACAGGGTCGAGAGCACCTGGGTGCGGCCCACGATATCGACCTCGCCACCGATCGAGGCCGCACCGCCCAGCGTTGCATCGCCTCCGACCGACAGGGTTGAGAGCACCTGCGTACGGCCTACGATGTCGACCTCGCCACCGACCGATGCCGCACTGCCCAGCGTTGCATCGCCTCCGACAGACAGGGTCGAAAGCACCTGGGTGCGCCCCACGATGTCGACCTCGCCACCGACCGATGCCGCACTGCCCAGGGTTGCATCGCCTCCGACCGACAGGGTTGAGAGCACCTGGGTGCGTCCCACGATGTCGACCTCGCCTCCGATCGAAGCCGCACTGGCCAGGGTCACATCGCCTCCGGCCGAGAGGGTCGAGAGCACCTGGGTGCGCCCCACGATGTCGACCTCGCCTCCGATCGAAGCCGCACTGGCCAGAGTCACATCGCCTCCGGCCGAGAGGGTCGAGAGCACCTGGGTGCGCCCCACGATGTCGACCTCGCCTCCGATCGAAGCCGCACTGGCCAGTGTCACATCGCCTCCGACCGAAAGAGTAGAAAGTATTTGCGTACGTCCAGTAATATCAGTTCTTGAACCCACGGACAAATACGTTTCTTGACCAGCGATTCCCAATATCATATCATGTCCCACTGAAAGTGCAGTGATTCCTGCCAATACAGTTGACCCAAGGTCTAGAGAAAGTGGAGCGGAATCGTTTCTATCAATTATAGATATGATATTGGACTCGCTTTTATCGGAGGGAAGTTCGAACCATTCTATTTGGGTGCCCGATGGTGTTCTAACGAAAAACTGTCCAGACTCGTCAACCGAACTTACAGTGATCCCCGAGCTAAAAATCACTGGAATGTTCTCCCCATCCAATTCTATTTCAACGCCAGTGTTGCTGAGGGGTGTCGTCAAGAAATATCTGTTGTGTGTGCGCGTTCGGTCTAATATTAGGTGTCCAACCGACAAATCCCGACCACCCGTGATGGTATCGCCAACCGATAGCCTGTGTTTCATTGTAGTTCCCCCCCCAATACTCAATCTCTCATTCACGGTTTGCAGTCCTCTGATAATCGTGTTTTGCGAAATTTCTACACTACCCCCAATGCTCACGGCGCTGTGCAATTTAGCATCATTTAGAAGGTTGAGTTTATCGTGTAGAGTTACCTCCCCAAGAAAATCAGATGTTCCCCCGACGGATAAATCGGTTTCAAGTGTCAAGTTCTGTGAAATTGACAGGTCGTTCGCGACTTCTAACCTTCCTACAATTGCTGTGTCAGATCCGACAGATAATCTATTCAAAAACGCATCTGCTCCAACACTAAGGTCCGTTTTAACACTCACCGCATGAAACTCCATTGCTCCAACGACCTCAAGATTATCAAAAAATGCATTCTGACAAGATACACCCGAACCTGTGATGCGACCAGTTACATCAAGCGTAGAGTCCATAGTGACGGCTTGCTGCACCGACAGCACATCTTCGATCGTTACTGGGGATACGAAATAACTTGCACCATTCACGCTCAGGGAATCACCGATTGTCACACCTGCATCGAAGGTGGTGTCGCTACCGATGCGGACAGTTCCTTCAATGTCTACATTACCACCCACCGAAGCGGCATCACCCATGAAAACAGACCCACCAACCGATAAAGTCTTGTTGCCGAGTATATCACATCCCACGCTAAGGAAGTCATCTGAAAGACCTCCGATTGTGACATGCTTATTCAGATTCACGTTGTCATTGACACTCAGTGTGCCCAAAATGCCAACCTTTGCGCTTGCATCTGAGAATAGGGCGGTGCCATCAACTACCATATCGAAGCCGACTGATAGAGCAGTGCTGATTACTACATCACCTGCGAGGGAGAGGGTTGGTATAATCTCACCACTACCAGGTGCAAAGATGTCCACTGCATTCACGGTTGCTAGAGGGTCGTGTATTACGGCACCGTCGGCAACACGAACCACTGTGAAATCTCCATTCCTGACATACCCCCTTGGCATCACTACCACAATATCAGACGGGGTTTGAACTGGTGTCGGGGTCCCTACGGTATACTGCAAGTTCACAACAAACTTGGATATTGTAGAGTCAAATGTAATGGCGGATGCAGTTGCAGTACCATCGGGGGTGAATATGATATCAGTTCTGCCCGATTTCCTGACAGTAACTGACGTGGGTTGCTCATCAAACAACAACTTGAAAAGTACATCATTATCAGAGTCTGACAGAGTCAAAATAGGCTGAGATAATGTGAATGTGTTCACACCATCTAATGGTGTGACAACGAGCATGTCGGCTACCGAAAGTGAATCCTGAATGGTTGCGTGCGATCCAAGACTAAGAAAACCAGCTACAGTGGTGTTTCCACCCACTGATGCATCGGTATTGAGAGTGAAGTCACTTCCTACCGAGAGGGTCGAGAGCACCTGTGTGCGGCCGATAATATCGACCTCGCCTCCGACCGACGCATGCGTGTTCAGTGTGAAGTCATCTCCAACCGACAGGGTGGATAGAACCTGCGTACGGCCCACAATGTCGACTTCGCCTCCGACCGAGACCGCACTGCCTAGGGTTGCATCACCTCCAGCCGAGAGGGTAGAGAGAACCTGCGTGCGGCCAACGATGTCGACCTCGCCTCCGATTGACGCGTGGGTGTTGAGTGTAAAGTCGTCTCCGACCGAGAGAGTCGAAAGCAGCTCAGCACTACCTACGATATCGACCGCACCTCCAATGGAGGCAGTGGAGGACAAGTACAACTCACCGGATGCAGATAATTGTTGAATCCTAAGATTGCCGACACTCTTCACGTGGTTTGCTGGGTTTGGATCAGATGTGATGTCGAAGTCTTCGTAAAACGCGAAAAATGCTGGCGTACCATCGTCTGCCGCCGCTTCACGAAACATTCCAGACTGGTTTCCCGACTCGTCTCCTGAGCCGTCCTTTATGATTTTGACACCACATAGAGCTTCTCCGTCGCCAATTTCAATAATGGGATCTTCAATATCTATCTGTGAAGTATTGATCGTAGTTGTTGTACCTTCCACCACAAGATTTCCGGCGATACTTAGATTTCCCTGAACCTTTGCAGAAAAAAAGGTCAGTGTACCGGTTGAGAGTGCGGATACAGTTGCAAAAGATCCCACAGAAATGCGCTCACAAATCATGCCGACAGAGCCTCCAACAGACAGTGAATCATTCACAATGGCAAATCCACCCACTGAAAGATCATCTTCGAGAGTAGTTGAACTTCCGACATTCAAAACAGAAGACAGACGAACGGCACCCCCCACACTAGCCTTTGTCGCGACAGTTACATCGTCACCGACCGAGAGGGTCGAGAGGACCTGCGTGCGACCCACAATGTCGACCTCGCCTCCGACCGACGCGTGCGTATTGAGTGTGAAGTCATCTCCGACCGAGAGGGTCGAGAGCACCTGGGTGCGACCCACGATATCGACATCGCCCCCAATCGAAGCCACGCTGCCCAGAGTTGCATCGCCTCCGACCGAGAGGGTCGAGAGCACCTGGGTGCGGCCCACGATATCGACATCGCCCCCAATCGAAGCCATGCTGCCCAGAGTCGCATCACCTCCAACCGAAAGGGTAGAGAGTATTTGAGTACGTCCGACTACATCCACCTCCGAACCAAGGGACACATTTCCGTTTACAAACATGTCGCTGCCTACGTTGACATCGCCCTGTACGGAAAGCATGTCTTCAACAAAGACATAACCATTCACGCTCAACTGGGAACTCACTCCATGGACAGAAAGTTCATTTAGCGTTGTTGTACCCGAAATAGATGAATCCCCACAGATAGCGCTTGAAACCGACAATATGGGAATCTCGACCGTCGAACCAAGTGCGCTGAACATGTTGACAGGAGATTCCCCATTCTTTATTGAAGTAAAGCTCAGTCTTTCATTTGACACGGTAAAATCTACTGCTAGACTTAAGCTACTATCCAGCTCCCTCAAAGAGAGTGATTTGATTCTTAAATTTCCACGTCTGGCAGGATCAGTTGCCGAAGGAATCACTGGTGGTACCGGTACTGATGCCATCACGATATTATATGAGAAGAAAAAAAACTTAAAGACAGCCCACTCGGGCTGTACGCTGTACGAGACATGCCTTCTACGTCGTTACTAGTGGATGAAGTGATAGATCCGCCAATGCCAACTCAAAGTGCACACCGCCTCGTTACACCACGCGTGAAGCAGGCAGAAGAAAAGGCAGTGGTGACCTATGATCAGTGGCTTGAAAACGAAGAGGATTATCTACTGGATATATACGCACATATTCAAGCTATGAATCTTCAGGGGGGGAGACGAGTGTTTGACAAGGACACGTGCTCTTTCCCTCAGTTCTGTACGATCGCTTACATGAACAGCTTCAAGTACAAAAAGAAAGATGCGTACCTTTATAACGAAAATGATCTGGCATACGAGAATGCAGACGTATACGTTTTCGAGTAAATGTTGATTGGATTCAATTCAATAGAATTTTCAACTTCACACGCCACAGTCCCTACATTTTTGTTGTTAATTCTTCGCTGAACGAAATGAATGTGGTTGCTATCTTCGCATAGATGAGTCGGAACTTTGACATTGTCATCGCTGATCGGATGAAGAGTCATGTGAATATGACTCGGACCGTTTTCAACCAATTGAACCATGGATTGAGATGTAAACTCACCATCGAGAACATTTCCTAACATCATTGGAAGACGAGAGTTGACCTTTACATTCGCGCCAGTCTTTTTTGCAGCCATATAGTATAAGTCCTTGTCTCCAAAGGTCAAATTGAAGTAGTACTTATAATTCTTGCATAAGTGAAACAGCATTCTAACGAAGTCTGTGTTGGACTCTTTGTTTATGTATACCAAGCCTGATTCAAATTCTTGAATGTCAGAGTCAACGTTGTGTAATTTGTATAGAAATGACGTTGTGGAAGACTTCTCGTGACGTTTGCACTTAAAGTGCCATATATCAGAGAAAATGAACAAGTCGCAATCACGAGTTATTGATTTCAATGGATTTTCTATCCACAATATATCCGCGTCACATAATATTATATTCTTGTAATTTAATACACACATTGCGGCCAATTTTATTTGATAACCACGTAATGTATCAACACCACCATCAATCATGTTTATGAATTCAGTACAATCCTTGATGTTCAAAAACCTGAGCGACATGAACTTAGAAAATTCCTTTGTGAATTTTTCGATTTCCTGATCGCTTATTTCATCCGCATGAACAATAACAACCGTCGCATCATTGACAGAAAACCCAGTATTCTTAAGACTATGCAAATTCACCCATAATTGTAGCATTAAATTGGGTCCCCCGGCGCATATTGCGACACATAGGTCGTGAGTCGGGGGCGCAATCGAAAGGGCAGTGCATTCCTCGCTGCATCTTTCAAGCATGTGTTTGTGCAGACTGATCTCTTGAACAAACCCAATGACATTTCTCATTTGTACACTAAGGTTGCTCTGCTTCGCATAATTCATTAATTCTTGTGAACCAAGAGCCAAACCACATTGTGCCATCAGTGTAGCAGTTTTCGGTTTGTCTTCTTCCGATAGAGAATTGTGCAGCAACCTCAAAATACAAGATGCAGCAAAGAATAGGTTGGCGTTCATCAAATCAATGCAATGTTTCATTATGTCATTAGGAGTTTCCGTTTTCGCGGACTGCAACGATCGTAACATTTGTAATTTCGCGAAATTATCTTTTTAAGTAATCACGTATAATCTACCCTATCACATCGACGGCAACCCCTCGAACAACCGCCTCGACAACCTGCGCTGCGCGAACCGCAGCGAGCAGGTCCGCCACTCGTACGCCACGAATAAGACCAGAGGGTCGAGCGCTCAAAGGAGATCCAAGCCCCTCAGAGGCCGCACGAGTCTTGGGGTTGGATTCAGGCAGCATTTGTGCGTGTTGCAGTGGGCGTAAACACGCGTAGGGGCGAGTACGAGTTCAAGTGGGCGGAGGCAAACGAGGTGGCCGTGCTTCCAGACGAAATTTGGCGCGATGTTGTGGTTTAATTTCTAGTCTTATTTGCGACACACATTAGTTTATATTAAAAGTTTACAATGCGATAACTTTATAATGGACAAATTACAGGCTGTTCTAAACTCCATTCTCTTTGTGGACAAATTCACTCCACCCAACACTGCTTTGACCGATGGAGCAAAACATATTCACGAAGCATTTTGGGACGACAGCTTCAATCGAAACCTACGCCTAGAGGATGCCGAAATAGAAATACGTTTGGGAAAGGCTCCACCATCAGGAAAGGGGTCTTTCAACACAAGCATACCGGAAAGAATGTTCAATGTAATGTGTGAATCTCTTCAGTCATACACGCAATGGGACAACAGCTTTCAAAAGCGGGATCTTGTAGGTTACTTTCCAAACATCGATGAAAGTATGAGAGCAGTTCAGGATGAAAGCGGTACAACAGTGATTAGCAAGCAAAAGGTGTTGCAGGCTGATTTTGTTGGAAAGGATCTTCCGTTTGATTTTAGACTCGCAGTCAACTTGGAATTGAAAATAAATGACAAGGTCAACATAAATACCGCCACACGAACTGTTGTCAGAGACAGAGTATCATATTGTCTCGGAAACATCAGATACGATCTAACGAAGCTAACACATGCAAATGGCAAGAAAGAGTTTCAGGTAGAATTAGAAATCATAGATCCTCCCGAAATTCAACTAACGTGTGTAAACGCACAAGAAATCACATTAGAAATCCAACACCGACTGATCAACTTGATGAACGCATGTGAGCCAGTCAGATCATTCAATGTGGAGTTGCTTAGAAAGCGTCACTTCTGAGTAGTTTTAGTTGTAATGAAAGAGTAAGAATATGGAATGCAGGGTGTACCAAGAAGATGAACAATGGTACTGTACATATGTACGAACGTTTAGCGCAGTTTCCTCATTTCTTGGTCTGTGTTGTTATATAATCGTTGTCGTACCAGCTTTGTGTAGATTACCACTCTTACAGTGAAATAAATTCCAGCACATTTTAAGTATAATGAACACAAGTCATTAAATTTTAGGATGCTATAATATAATGACTGAAACGGTGAAGGAGTTTGCTAACATGGGTCCAGCGGTGAAGGAAAGACTACTCGGTAATCAAGTGCAGTGGCTTCAGGGCATCGCAAAGGGTCCACTGAAGTTGGACGACTGGCATGAGTTCGTAGCATGGGCGGTGCAGATGGAAATAAAGGACAAGGGTGTAACGGAAGTTGACATTCCTCAGCTGTATGCGATCTGGTTACGAGCAAGCATCACGTTCATCGAGATGGGCAAGATCATTATGCCTCCTCCCAAGGAACCTAAACGACCAGAACGCGCATGAGTGTGCGAACGAAGTGAGTGTGTAATGTGTAAAAGTTTCATACACCTATAGGTAATGGGATAGTCATGATGAAAATCCTGATAATCAATGACACGAAACAATGCAATGTCGTTACAGCCCGAGCCAATATCGATTTACCCTCAAATTTAGCCACTGAGGAACCGGCAGTTATGAACACTGACAAATACAAACAATTTATGAACGTTTCAACTTCAGAGTCTCTTTTCAACATCAGATCATCTGCGATAAACTCTGTGTAAAACATGTAGATCAATGCAAAGCTTATTACTATTGATAATAAAAGGGTGAATCCTCTAGAGAATGCACTCGGGGGTGATGGAGGTTCTGGTGTAGGCAATGGACTTATACCCTCTGACATCTACTAAGATAATACATTTAAAAAATGGTTTATTCACCTACGGAATTCCATATGCTTTTTCTACGGAACAAACGTCAACCTTTCACTTTCTTGCTGGCCTCCTTTACCGGACTTCTACCGGCACCATAAGAAGCTTAAAAACATTATCAACTGCATATCATCAGAGAATGACGGACGACACAGAGTTTACTGGCCCTGGTTCTGTGAGCAAGGTGTTCGAATGGCATCTCAAGCAAGAATTGGATGCATCTGGAACAAAACCAATCATCATAAAAGCGATTTCACCGAAACCAAAAAAAGCCCGCTGATTTTTTTTGTATGACAACTAATAATGGAACAGATTATCGAAAAGCTAAATGAACAGACGAACAAATCGAATGTCGATGCCCTAGAATTGACAGCTCAAAAAGGTAACATACCATTTGCGGGGTATAGTGAAGAACACCCATATGTTCTCATGAGATGTGGGGGAATAAAGGTTTATGATGATAAAAGTAACGTTGTTGTAGGAAAAATTTATGAGCAGCCTGATGTTCAACCATTTGAAAAGTGAATCGAACTACTTAAAGAGAAGCAATCCAACTCATGTACGACATAAAGCCCGGTTAGCTCAGTTGGTAGAGCGCAGGACCTTTAATCCTGTGGCCGCGGGTTCGAGCCCCGTACCGGGTAATTTGCCGCCCGTGTAGCTCAGTGGTAGAGCATAGCACTTGTAATGCTAGGGTCGGGGCTTCGATCGCCTCCGCGGGCTAAATCCTCTATAGCTCAGTTGGTTAGAGCGTGCGGCCGTTAACCGCGAGGTCACCGGTTCGATCCCGGTTGGAGGAGTTGAGTCATGGGTCTTTTCTCGTTAAACAAGGACCCAATATGCCTCCGTGGCGCAATGGATAGCGCACAGGACTTCTAATCCTGGGGTTGCGGGTTCGAGTCCCGTCGGAGGTAATTAAGGAGGAAACAACCCGTCAAGAATCGCCACTCCCCTATAGTCTAGTGGTCAGGATATTCGGCTTTCACCCGAACGGCCGCGGTTCGAATCCGCGTAGGGGAACAAAAGAGGAGACAACCTCTCTAACAAATCAACACACGCACACGTGCCCGAGTGGTTAAGGGGATGGACTGCTAATCCATTGGGCGATGCCCTCGCGCGTTCGAATCGCGTCGTGTGCGCTTGACGCAGTGCTTTCTGTATTTTCCTGTCAGTTCTCTTTTCTGCAATTCTTTGAAACATATCGGGAATTGAGATAAGAAGTCGTCAAGACATAGTGGGCAGTAGACCTCAGCTGTCCAGTTGTCAATCGAAAATCTATCTGGAACAATATTCCCAGCTGGATACATACAACAAATATCGCAAAACGTCGGGATCTCTGGAAGTTCTGGTGTATGCATTTGTAGTTATGAAAATATAATACTGGGCTGAAACAATTAAACATTTGAAAAACGCGATTGTCCAATTATGACATTATGAATGCGTTCAAGTTGGTTTTTGTAAATCTTTCCACCGTCATTTCCACCCATTGATGCCTTCACACGATCTTGGTGATTCAAAAATGGCAAATGATCCTCTTCCATGGCCTCGCCCTCTAAAATTGTACTGTTGTCGTCGTAGAGCTTTTCCAAAACTTCATCCCTTGGACGAAAGTCCCATTGCTTTCTTTCATCATCTGCACTCACCACCACCTGATAAACTGCCCTGTTCATATTTGGACACTTTACATTAGCATTGTCTGGGTTACGTTGTTTCATTCTAACCATATGAGCCACGGCACTCTCAGGTTCGTTCAGCAACGAAACGATCTCAGAATGTGTCAAGTGCGATGTAGTCTCGTGACCAAATACATTCACGTTCTGTATGTTCTGCTCTACGACATACTTATTTGTCGTGTAACGCGGCTTCTTAGCCTCCTGAATCAATTGATCGATTTGTTTATCCTTGGCCCTCAGTTGTTCTTCTAGGAGAGAAACTCGTTCCTTCAACTGCTGAGATTCACCTGCAGATATTGCGCCACATCTTTTCTTATGTGAAGACCAATTTCCCCTGTGACTGGTACTGTACCCACACTCACACACCCTGGCCTCCTTGTAAAGTTGCGACATTTACTACTACACTAACCCAACATTTAAATAGTTCTAGAACTGTTGTAGAACCTTTTTTAATTTGGAGAAGAAAGAGAGAAAGAAACCACTAGGGGGGTCCTCCTCCTCTCTTCACATCTTATATTAGAAATACCCTTTTTTGTCCAATACATCGCTGAAAATATAAGGACCAGTTGGATAAAATTCACAACATTTTATAGATTTTTAAATATTTACATTGTAAGTATGAGCGCGTACAAAATAGGCGACACATATCCTCCATCTGCACCACATCACATTGGTTCTCCCTCCCAAGTAGAGTCAGAAGCAAGTAGAAGAATTAGAGTTGTACAGATGAGAAACGATCACAGGGCAGACTTTTCGTATAAGTTAAACAAGCTCAATGATTTTGTTATCATACGTTGGGCTTTGGGTAAACGCAGACCAATTGAAAAGTCAGATTTGATGAATGTGAACCTGCATAACAGATTGTTAAGTATGTTAATTAATGATGGTGTTATGGATGTTAGAGACTTATTAATTAGAAAAACACAACTTTTTAAAAACACCGACAATATTCTAAGAGCAGAAAAAATAAACTATGGAGATGGATATGTTTATAACATAACAAATGTGGAAAAATTCAGAAAAGAGGTTAAAAAGTACGTTGAAAAGTACATAAATAAGAAATATTAGCGGCTGCAAGTTTACCGCTCAGACAAGGAAAATGGCGACGGTCCCCTTGATCGTGTTGCGATGGACGAAATCTCGGAGGCGTCGATCTGCCGTGCTCGCAGCTGCTGCGCTCTGCTCATCGTGAGGTGCACGGACTCGCTCGCTGCTTCCGACAGCTCAAACGACTCGCTACAGACGGTCGAGATTTGCGACGTCGGCTTGTCTACTCCATGCGCACACTTGAAACGGACGTCCATCAGAGACTGCAAGTTGATAGGTGTCCCGCTTCAAACATTTCCAGAATATTTTCCACTTCTTCTATGACCGGCCGTTCTAGAACTGTTCTAGAACTGTTCTAGAACTTTTTTGGTTCTCCTATGGGTATGTCACTAGGTATTCTCCTTGACAAAATTCAAAGAATTGTCATAAATTTCTAATTGAGAGGGGGGGGGGAATTTCTCTTTTGAAAAAAGTTGAAAAAAAAAATTGAAAAAAAAAGTTGAAAAAAAAAATTGAAAAAAAAAATTGAAAAAAAAATCATAGGGTCTAAAAATTGCCATGGTGCGGGTAAACTTCTGGTAAGCAATTGGAGTATTTTCTGATTCAGCATAATTAGTCTGTATGCTGAACGTACAATACGTTTAGTATCGGCACTTGCACTCGTCCCCCTTAGCACAATCTTTCTCGTGCAGATCTCCGAAGAAGAAGACAATCTTCCATTCATGTGCGACACGAGTGATACGAGGTGTTTGTGTCAGAGGCATTGATGAATGAAACATACGAGAAAGAAAACTGATGCCAATTCCAACACGCTGTTCGCCAAGACGGTAGTGTAGCTCTCCGCCTCCAACAATTCTCATGCTGCTCGGGACGTCTGATAATAGAATGACGACTGTCTGTTTTATGTTGAAGTTGTAGAGATCATCGCCATGAAGATCGCGATGGACGTTAAATCTAGATTTACCAAAACGAAGCACATGAATGTCGAGCAGCTTGAAATCCGGTCGCAACAAGTGACCCCTTACCTCCCCTAAGACGTCAGGTAGTGATGGAAACGTGCGATACAAGTCGGATATCAACTCGTGTTTCTCGTTCTCCATCTCCCAAAACCCTTTCGATACACCGAAATGTCTCGAAGTCTGAACGCCTCCAGGAAACACCGTTGTTCTTTTTTTAAACTCCTGTTCGTGCTCTGGCTGCTCCCCATACGTCATCCCACGAATGACGTGGCGAATACAGCTCCTGAATCCGGTCTTAAAGGTCATATGAACACTTCTTGCCAGAATCCATGGGGATTTGGAGTCTGTCGAAGGTCTCAAGAAATCCGCGTCTGATAAATCGTCTGGAAGAATCAGCTCTTCGAGTGGAGTGTTGACGTACGAGCTGCATACGATCAATTGATTGTCTGGAACGAGTAAGCGCTTTCCGTCCTCTAGGCGAATGTGTGCCACCAAAGAGATCGGACAAAAGTCCTCCAAAATGGCAGCAGTCACAACTCGGGGTCGGAAGAATAACAATGGGCAACCGACAACAAGGGGTGCGCTCATTACGGATCGAACGAGCTCTTCGGCATTCTGTGACATAGCCGGAAGAACCACGGATCCACTTTGTTCAATCAACATAGCCAACGCCTGTGAGCTAGCAAGTTGACGCTGAAGCGCCGCCGCGTTCTTTGCTGACAAAGCAATCTTCTGGATCAATCGGGAGGATGGACACGTTTGCCTGCAGTGCAAAGAATGGGCGGCATTGTGTGCAAGTTCTTTCACTTCGCGGGTTTCCTCTGCTGAGTGCGGCCGCTTCTTCATTATCGTGAACGGGATCGAGTTCGTTCGTAGCGAATGAACCAGTTGTAAAGATACCCCCTCATGGGAACTTGAAAAGAGTATATCACGTGGGAAAGCAGCCATACCACTTAGCGCATCAAGGACGTATTCACATATTGAGTCTGTCCTCATGTTAAATATGTAGATGTCGGTACCGACATTTACTCTTACTTTGATTTACTATTTGATTTCTTATTTGATTTCTTATTTGATTTACTATTTGATTTACTATTTGATTTACTATTTGATTCACTCATTGGAGTGAGTCCCAGCTTCGAGAGCCGGAGCATGTTCGCCTCTGTGACCCTGGGGAAGAGGTCGGAATGTTGAGGACGCCTCCTCCTTGTAGGAAACATCGCTTCCAGAAAATATGGATCAGGGATGACAATTCCTATGACATTTTGTGTCCTGGCACGTTCTTTTTCTTCCTTCCATAGACGTCTACGAGTTTTCTTTCCATCATATCCAGCCTTTAGCTGTGTCACTAATTTTGTTGCTATGGCTCTTTCATGTGGGGTAAAACTTCTGTAATTCCATTGGTCTCGTATTCCTCTTGGCCTTGATTCCTGCCATGAAGTCTGACCTTGCGTATGAGGATGCATGGACCCTTGTCGTCGAAGTGAAGGGCCTGGTATCATATTATGTATAATGAGTACACATTATTAAATCCAAAAAGGCAACGGGAAATACAAACGCGCGAGCTTCAGTAACGAGCAAAAACGAACGAGCAAAAACGAATCGAGCAAAAACGAACGAGCAAAAACGAATCGAGCAAAAACGAACAAAATTGAATAGTAAATAATAATTGTCGGTACCGACAATTAATCGAGGCGAACTACGTTCCAATGGTAAAATGTCAGTACCGACAATTAATCGAGGCGAACTACGTTCCAATGGTAAAATGTCAGTACCGACAATTAATTGAGGCGAACGCAAAAAACGAAGGAACGCATGACAAGCGTGCCGCTCATTCCTGAACCCATCAAGTGGTATGATGAGACGAAGATGGCGTTCGAGCTGACGCACGCCAAGGTCGGCTTCGAGTACGTGCAAGAGAAATTGATCAATGGCTGCCATGTGGTCGTGCGCTACTCTGAGTGTACGTTCAAGAAGCTCTACCAGCACAGGCGCTGCGTCGTCATGAAAGGCATTAAAGGCAATGTGAAGGAGGTTTCGTTCATTACCGAGTGGATGAACGACCACAACATCCGGAAGTACTCGGACTTCGGCATCTACCCCGACCCGGAAGGTCTCCGCTCGTCTGACAACAAATGCCCCGACGGCGTGTACAACCTCTCTGGAGTATCTGTGGAGTACAGACCAAGAAAAAGAAGAAAGTCATCCGGCTACTGTCATACTAAGTGAACGGAGCACGGCACAGTGGACATCTCTTGTCGCGAATGGGTGCCAGAGGCACAAGAAGAAGCACCCAAGGATGTAGACGAAAGCGTCAAAACGCTTGCCACCCTTCAGGCAGAACTTGCCATGCAAAAAGATGCGAACGCTGAAATATCTAAAACTGAAACAGAAGAAGACGATAATACATTATATTACATTGGTGGTGCCGTGGCGGGTGTGATTGGACTGATGATTATTACATAAAATACACTAATTTAAATATTTGTATTTTGAAAATGACAACGTATACTGTTATAGACCCTACAAACCAGGAACGCGATCTCATGTACAAAATTGAATCATACCTTTCGGAAATGACATGGCCAACAGTATTATCAGGCTCGACAAGGCGGAACATTGGTTCGACAAAAAGGCATGCTTTCTGCCTAGGTTCCGTTCGAAGATTGGACGTTTTCGGAGAACTTGTCCACAGTCAGTACAATAAAAAACACCCTTTGCTCCTTTTAATGCTGAAGAAACTCATGTCACTCAGAGATCCAAATTTTAAATACACAACTATTCAACTCAATTCAAACTTACAGACAAAACCGCATTACGACAAAAACAATACTGGGATCTCATATTGCCTCGCACTCGGTAAACACACTGGTGGAGGACTCGCTCTCTATTCAAATGGTGCTAGTGACAGTGTGCCTAACGTTGTTAATAACAAGCTAAAATGGGTGCAATACGATGGTAGTAAGATATTACATGGTAGTGCACCAGTCAAAAGTGGAAATCGGTACGCCATCATATATTTCAAATGCAAACCTCGCTATCGAAAAAAATAAAGGGTGGCTCAGATGGGTGGTCTTGTAGGTCAACCAATCGTAGACCCCTTACCGATCGGCTCGGACCAATCCCGCGTCACAATGTCTGTGCAACCGATAAAGTGCCTAAGTAGCTGCGGTCGCGTACCATTTCTGAAATGTCTTTGCGACCTTCTGGACCCTAGTGAGTTTGGTAGTACCAGAGGTGGAGTAGACCCAGCCATTTCTCAGGAACTCGTTCTCGATATCATCATTCGATGCATGTAGAAGAAATAGTATGATTTCTTCAGAAGATTTCCCCAGAAGTTTCTGGAAGCTTGTCGTGGCATTGTAGTAATCTGTCATCGATCTGTATTCGCTGCCATCCTCTTTCCAAAACCATTGCTCGAATGCACCCTCCAAATTGTCAATGGTCCTAAGGCGCATATTACGATGCAACGTTAGCTGCTCTTCGTTCTTGCGCTTGCGTCGTGCAGCAAGTTGATGCTCACAACCATGCTGTTCTGCGTACTCATCCTCTTTCATGCCAGGGGGGAGATAGGGAGAGATTTTCTTCCGTTCATTCTTCATCTTCTTGTCATTTTCCAAAGGGCGTGCCTCCTCCTCGACCGACTTGCATGCCTTTGTCGAAGCAACATCGTGCATTGTAGCATCCATGTCATCGATGACAGACTCCTCGTCCTCGAGAGTAGCATCCATGTCATCGATGACAGACTCCTCGTCCTCGAGAGCCTCATTGGCCTCTTTGGCCTTGGCCTCCTCCACCTCCGCCTCCTGTGATAGGACCGTGTTCATCGACTCCTCGCGCACGACGTCGTCGCGGCTCTTGCCCGAGCCCGAGCTCACCTTGCGGGCCTTCTCCTCCGCCTCCTTGGCCTTACGGGCCTTCTCCTCCGCCTTGGCCGCCTTCTTTGCCGAAAGGCAGACACAGCGTGCATTTGGGGCGTCATGCCAGTCTTTCCCGTCGCCCTCCTGCCAGACCACGCTCGACAGGTGTGGGTAAGCGGCGGCCTTGTCCGTCAGCAGAAGGTACCCTTCCGCCTTTACGCCAACAGAGTCGCCGCTTTGCACGAGCCAGTTTCCGTAGGCATTCTTTGCAATCCATCTGTCCTCGCTCTCGTGCTTCCATACCGACTGGCCATACGCCTTGCGGTCAGGCACCAGCCAGTACAGGCCGAGGCTACTCTCTTGATGCCGTAGCTCGCCGCGAAGCGACAGCGCGGCGGGTGGTAGCAACGCCTTGCGTGCCTCCTCCTTGCGTGCCACCTTCGCCTCCTCGACCGCCTTCGCCTCCTCGGCCGCCTTGCGTGCATCCTCTTTCGCCTCTTCATCGCTTGCCCCTTCGAGTTTCCTCATGTTCACGTAGGCTTGCTTGAAGCCATACCACTGTCCATTGCGTTCAGCTTTCCACATCTGCTCCAGATCTTCCTCCGTAGTTTTCCAGTGGACCTTCAAATAGTTGGTATTCCAAGAACAACGTTCAAACGCAGCCACAGCTTCTTTGTGCTCGTCATATTCAATATCATCGATGTATGAAGGACTCTGCCATTTAACGTTGATCTTCTTTGAATCGATATGACGAGTGCACGACATCACCTTGTATTTGAGGTAGGCGTTGCCGAAGTCATATTGCTCTCGCGCGAGCGTGCAGAATATCTGAAGAGTGAAGAAGTCTGAAGGGTCTCCAGTTGCATCTTTGCAAAAACGTTGAATCATCCTCGAGTACCTGTTCCGACATGTATCGCCTTTCGCAAACTTCTCCGGCATCACTTCTTTGATGCGACTCCAAGGCCAATCGTTGTCGTCACCCAGCCTAGGGTCATCCTCCCACTGATCTATGGAAGGATTGAAGGCATCATAATCTTTAGGCCAGCCATGTTTTGCAATGGCACTGATCAACTGTTTCTGCTCCTTCATCGTCCAATGTACAGATTTGGCTGGCTTCAACGAATTCATCGCTGACTTGATAGCCTCTTCTCGCTCCGCAGCCATCTTAGCCGCCTCCCGAGCTTCGCGTTCCTCGAATGCTTGACGGAATGCATCTCGCTCCCGAGCAATTCTTCTTTCCTTTTCTTCTTCTTCCTTGCGAGCATTCGACTCCTCTCTCGCACTCTGCTTAAAGGCTTCCATTTCCGCTCTCTCTTCCGCTCTCTCGCGGCGCCTTTTCAAGATCTTGTTGCGTATCGATTGGCCATGATGCTCGTGAGTGTAAGCGTCCTTGAGAGCAGTGACGAACTGCAAGATGTGCCTGTCGCCCCCCTTATCTGGATGAAACTGGAGAGCGTATTTCTTGTACACACGACGGAGTTCCTTCTCTGGATCGCCGGCGTCGAAGACAACTTGATAGGCTTGGTCGATTTGACGCAGCTTCTCGAAACACTCTTGCGGCAGATCTCGCGCCTCATCCAGTGTTTCCCATATGTAATAGGGGTAAGCACTCGAATTCTTCACGATCGTGGCGTTCAGTGCCTCCAGTGCCTCCATGCTTTTGTGGTGCCGTGCGTCCTCGCGTCACTTCAGGGGAACTGTGTCGTTCTCCTCGAATCGAGCGCGATAGGGGCGTTATCAATGCGGAACAAGTTGAATTTGACATAATTGTCGGTATCGATAATTATCAAAGTGTCCATACCGACAATTACGCAAACACACATCCAGCGCCCCTCGTGTCGGTTCGGAACGTTCCACGACAGTTCCCGTGTGGTCCGTTCGTATGGAATGACACATTCATATTCCAGCACACGAGCCGAACACACGCAACACATGTCCTCCACTACCGACCAGCAGCTTGTCGTGCAGAACAACCAGCTTCAGGCAGAACTTACGGCTGCGATTGGGCATATGCAGGAGAAGGACGAGAGGATCAAGGAAATGAAAGAGGCTATGAAGGAGATAATCGTGAATAACGAGCAACTGCGCGCCGGCGTTCAGGATGACCGCAACGACAAGAACAAAGCGAGGGACGGTGAGAGCAAGTGGATGGCAAAGGCAGAAGCATTGCAGAAGGACCTAAAAGACGAGAAAGACAAAAAGGAGAAACAGATGGATGTTGCCACGGCAATCGCTCTGCTCGAAAAACAGGAGAAGGACTACATGGTCAAATTCGTCGTGTTTTCCGCTAACAGAAACGTCTTTGAAGAGGACGACCCCCTCACTGACATTTTCAAGGGTCGGAAGGCTCGCGGATGGTCCTCTCTCGACACTTCGATCGTCAAATTCATCATTGAGGCGCTCGCTTCCCCCAACGAAAGGTTCACCCTTCTTATGTACCACAAGTACATGGCTAAGGTGAAGGCCGAGGACGACGCACGCAGGGCGGCCATTAAACGCGGCCTCCCAGGATCTGCGCACTGCAGCCCCGATCCCAAGAAGCCGAAGGGCGGGGTAGACTTTGGCGACTCCACGATGTAGATGATTTATTTCATCAACGCTGAAATCAAAGTCGGAATGCGTGAGTCATATGATCTGTGTATCTACGATTTCCTCTCCGGAAATGAAGACAGTGTCCACAGATGGATCAATGACGAGTACAATGGAATCTGTGTTCAGTTGAGTACTGACTCCATTGTGATCAAGGGATACTGACGTCTGTGTGTGAAGTACTATGTTGAACAACTGTTTTCCCATAGATCTGTCTATTGCAGGTAGACATACAGGTACACCCTTGTGACTAGATGAAATAGGCGTTCGTGTAGTAACTATTTGTTGTAATGTAGATTGAGTATCCAGCATGAAATTGTGAGCGACGCCGCTAGGAACAGAGTTTAGTAGTGAAGGCTTACATACCGCTATGGGATTTTGAGCGTTTGAAGTATTCAGTTTTTGCAATCTATCTGCGATCGTGTCGTGAAGCGAGAAGTCTTGGTCTGTTTGAGGGGCTGATGCCCTGGTTTTCGTGTGCGCTTTTATTTTATTCATTACACCCTTCAATCGTGAAACGTTACTCAGAGTGCTGTTTACATTTCGAATGTAGTCGTGATGTGCCCTTTCAGCTTGACTCGCGCCTTGAATGGTAAAGTTTTGAATATACAATCTGCTGTTATTTCGTGTGCTTCCTGCACTTAAGAATACATCGATGACTTCTGACAATCTTACCATGTAACCTTTGTTCGGAGGTACAGTCACGAGCAGCGTCGATGGATCATCTGTCTGTATTGAGAAGCTAAGGCTTGGTCGTATTCGCGTATTCCAACCACTCGGCCAATGACTTCTGGAGGTCATGTTGACAGGATCTTGGTCAGACAATGGCATCCACGTATCATACAACAAACTTATGGAGATCGTAAATCCTAAATTTATGAAATCGGCGGTCAAATTGTCTATTCCAGAGATGTTCACTTCTACCGGTGTATGCACGAACAGTATATTCGGTGATGACAGATCGACACCATTTCGTAACAAAGATGATGGAAAGGTCAGTGATAGGTCAATATCATCACTAATATTGAACGAACTTGGACTTCTTTGTTTTATAGTTATAGTGAGTGTATCATTAGTGTTATTTACTATTGTAGTTTCGCTTGTAATATTTGTGACACCCAGAGACGATTGAAGACTGTTTATGATGTGATTGGCAATGACATCTGATGATGCGATCAACTCATCATCAACAAATAGCATCGCGATTGTAGTGTCACCATTCCAAATGTCTCTTTCTATTATCTGGGCGGTATCTACAGATATATATGATTGAACGGCATTTATAATAAAGAATGATGATGGTGGTGTCGCCCCACTCAGAAGAAAATGAAAGCCGGAATCATCACTGGCAGGTAAACTGAATCCGATTTCAATAGTTTCACTTATGTTAAATGTGCTGCTAGATTGTTGAGGGAATTTGATGTGCATCAGTCCTACTGATTCGCGCGTTTCAGTAGTTACCGTCAGAGCTGAATTACTCACCATAGCGTTCCACGACTCATTGTCGGTCATGAACGCATTTTTCACTGCATTAGTAAAAAGCGACAGCGCAGAACTCGATAGCAATGATGTATCTTGCCATTCGTCATCGTCTATTTCTACAGTAATGACTACTTCAGACAGCCAAAAATCCTTTTCCGAATAGTTGACCGAATCGATAGTAGTGACTCTTAAATTGCCGGGAGACGGATATATAATCTGAACAAAAGGATGTGTGACTGGTATTTCGCGTCCGCTGCGAATAACAGAGTTCGGAAGGATGTTACTCACTATCAGTCGCTCAGGGTGTTGTATGTCGATACGTTTACCAATGTTGATTGTCAATTCCTGTTCAGAAGTTTTAATTACAGCTGCCTCATCGATGGCAGAACCCAAACCAATATTATTTGTCACGATGAACTCTTCGTTATAAAATGAGGAGTCGTTGTTTATGTTGAATGGCGCACTTGTGAAAATATCAAGTACGCGGCGTAATTCACTTTCATCATCAATCCATGTTTCGAACCTAAGAGTCAAGACGATTGAAATAGTTTCAGAGCTAAGTTGTGATTCCGTTATAGACTCCTGATTGTACATACTTCCATCAACTAAGCATTCTGAGAAGGAAGGGTCACGAGGAACAATCTGAAACGTGTCGGTAGAATATGTCACTTCTCCAGACTTGATTTTGAAGCGAGCCTCATGTGGTTGTGATACGTTGAACACGACCGGATTCATTCGAAATACCAGTTCATTGCCGAATTGTGATACGGTGGTTTTGAGTCCGGTATTGATGATTTCATCTGTAGACTGAAATGACACAGAGTCGACAATAACATCGTCACTCATCAAAACACGAAACTGAATACTGTTGAACCAGAATACGTAATCTTCGTATATACTGCTTGAACCCGAGTGAATGATAGAGACGTCGATATCTTGTGACGTATCAGTGTTGGTGGGTGCTTCTGACACAGAAGAAACCGAATGACTTAGCCCTGTCGACTGCATTGTCATGGAATATATTTGCTGTTCGTCATCGTTATCAGCTATTATATCGTAAGTAAACACTGTACCTTGCTGTGTAGTTATTGATAGCAGTCCAACCTCGGATATGAAAATTACATTATTGTTAAAAGAGATGTCGGAGCTATTGACGCGAATGGATTGTATCATATTCAACGGGTCTGCTATTTGGTAGAAATTTTGATTCAGGATGGTTAAGCTCATTACCTGTTGATTGTGATCAAAAAAGTATTTAAAGACAATCCGCATATCGCAAACACATATGAGTGACGTACTGAAGAACACACGCCTTCTGAATCCATCGATGACAGGTACGATCACTCTGGATGGTGCAGATATTACACAAAAGTTGAAGGAATTGTTAGCTAGCGGGGGTGTTCCTGACGTGAAGAAACCGGTCGCAGTTGACGACAGTAAGGTTCGCCTTCTCACTGCTGAAATCGAAGGATTGAAAAGTATGTGTAAGCAATTGAGCACAAAAGTAGATACTCTGACCAAGGGACCGCCCGAAGAGCCACCGGAGCAGGCACCCGAAGAGCCACCCAAGGAGCCACCCAAGGAGCCACCCAAGGGGTCATCCAAGCCATCCAGAGGGAAACAGATACTATAATCCACGAGAGGCGGCCGTTATGATTCGATAGCTGTATGCACATACATCATTCGTGCAAGTATCACAAGTTTATTGTTTTTCAAAAAACTAAGGTATCGAACCGTTTTCCCATGTATGAAAAAAACATGCAAAAAATCTGCCAAATAAAATGTAGTTATTGTAATAACAATGAGTAGTTACAATGACAAGCCATATCAGCCAGCATATGGAAATCCTGGTTTTTTTACGGCAGCACCAACAGGAAGTGTAAGTGATCCGTTCGGAAAGTCTATGACACTGAATCCCGAGCAGTCTCAGAGATATTCGAGGAGGATTTTGGTAAACACAAAGCACATCAAAAAGGATTCTGATGGTGTATATCACGCAGACATTCGTCCTGCCAAGGGGGTTGTAGCTGTGAAGTTGGCGTATGCATCCATCCCGAGGTCGGTCACAGTGCGTGTAGCACAGCTTGTGTTGTACAGTATCCCCATCAGACAACTCAACAGCACAAACAGTACGTTATCCGAATTGTATCAAAAGTATTGTAGACAACAACTTCTCAATAAAGACACCTCTCATTACCCATTTTTCACCCCCGGTATCCATTCAACGGCCACTTCTAGCGATGCTTCTCTGCGAATCAACAATGGACTCGATTTTGATTTCCGAAAGGGCACTGACAGTGGAATTTGGATCGAAAACGTAGACAGGACCACAAGCATTCCATACCATTACGACCCCGACTACAATAACATGAGAGTCGACATCGATACGCTTACGGTGCAGATACCCGAAGAGGTTGGAATCACTGAGCTAGGCAATGCATTCAAAAACGCACTTCAGAACCATACCGGTGTCGAGGGTGATAAGAAGAATTCCATGTGGCAGTACTTTGGCATTGGAGTTACGGACACCGGGTTTGCGGTGGAGATGGACCATGACAAATACAATCCATTTTCAACGTTTGCTGCCTTTTTACCAGCACACGAGTCTTCTACCATAGCGTCTCAGCTGGATGCCACGACCGGAACAAGCACACCATCAACATCGGGTGCAGGATTAGAAGAGGCACATACCGGCCGTGATACGTACATTGCATTGACGACTCCTGTCAGTATATACCTGGATAAGTCGAGGGACGCTTTCGTTGAATACCAGGTAATCGAAGGTTCTGCAAATGCACCAACAGATGTCACAGGGACTCAGACACAAATGACACGCATAAGATCTGCAACTACAAATAGTGATGAAGAATTTGAATTCGTAGTGAACATACCTACTGCGATCTCTAGTACCATTTACTCAATATCGTTTCCGAATGACGTGAAGCTTGAGAATATAAAGAAGGTAGAGACGACACGAATTATTGAGGCAGAAATAACAAGTACTAGCAATGCTCCTTCGTACAATGTAGATTACTACAACGGAACGCCTGATGACTTCAGTATTGGAGCTACATTTACTCTCACATATCTTGTCCCAGGTTCATCATCTGCTACCAATGTTACAACCTCGACACACAGTATAACTGGTAAAAATGCGTCGTCAGTCACTTTGAGTCAATCACTACCATCAGATGTGCCCATTGGTTCGAGGTTGTTGATTCATGCAGGTTCACAGAGAGTGAGTTTGTCACAAATACAAAAATCATTTCAGCGCAGTCGCGATATTAGGTTGGGACTCCGCTGGCCGGGTAGGTCCGAGGACGAAGACTTCACGATTCATGGAAATTATGAGTATTCTTCTACAACCGACATGCAAACGATAACTACTCTATCTACTGCTCCCGATATTTCGACATACAATAGTGTCATGACGGAGAGTGAGCTGGAGGACACGTATGTCCCGTCGGCAGGAAATGGAATCGAAGCACAGATGTTGCCTATTCATAAGATCAACGATGCAGATCAATCCGACGAGATGATGTTTTGTGGTCATTTCATGAATGTGACTGCGCCCTCGCGACTTACTGGTGCCTTAAGCTTCACGCCTAACCCTAATCCTGACCCCGTAAATGACCCTCGTTCTTTGAACACATTATTTGATCCTCCCCCTGTTGCATCGAACCTTAGCTATTACAAAAATGGTCTAGGATGGGAAACAAATGTCGTCCATCAAGCCACAAAATACGTGATGCCCGCCTTCCCCAAGAGGGATGACAAGACGTACAATGTTGTCACTGGTTCCGTAGAGGGTCTGCCCGACGTTATGCCCCTTGTGGCTAGAATCTTAAACAACCAGGGGGGGTCAACCCCGTCGCCATTCTTTGATTGCAAAGATAGCTCAGGTAACATTTCAGATTATTCAACTCACGTGTTCAACGATGCGGTTCATTTTGAATCGAAGTCTCTAACTCAGTCAAATGCAATAACCAATGATGTCAAGTACAAGAACAGCATCGTGATCACCATCGGGAGCGAGCGATACGTAGTGAAAAAGGCATACTACATCTCAGTCCTGAAAAATAAAACACTGTACACTCTCGACATGAGTTGTCAAAACGGAGGTGCACTACTGTGCCCCTTAGCATGTGTCGACCCGTCAAAACCCAATCATCCAAATATGGCACAGGCTGCCATGTCCTTTTACGAAACGAATACTACCCCTGCTACCGAGGTTCGACCAACTGCTCAGTCCAAGTATTTCACCTGGTGCTTTGAGCTCGACCGAGAGGTCTTGCTGCCAACTGGGCTATCGACACAGGCGGTGCCATATCGAAACGAGG
>Ga0310343_10000084_pt1 | contig 36845 bp, 31 predicted proteins | sample HC15DNA2025_MG_FD_203519 | JGI IMG/M metagenome (GOLD analysis project Ga0310343, IMG submission 203519) | Marine microbial communities from station ALOHA, North Pacific Subtropical Gyre - HC15-DNA-20-25_MG | ecosystem: Environmental > Aquatic > Marine > Oceanic | place: Pacific Ocean: North...
TGAGCGTTGACTGGCAGGGCCGCGTTTACGATTGGGATTTCAATGAAATGATAGACCTACCTTTGGGCGGAAGAAGTTTGATATTCATCTGGGATTTTGACCCAGATAAACTTATAAAAGATACGATAGCGTTGGTAGACCATTGTTTTGTCTGTACGGCCGGAGGCGGTTCCAGGTGCAGTGGTGCCTTTCAATGAGTGGTCTAGAAAATGGTTTGGAATTGTCTGTCTAAGTTTGACACGAGCTGAATGTCCAGAACTGTGTCGTAGTCAGTAACTTGAATCGTTAATGAGAACGCTAGCCCAGATTGCTTTGCTTACCTTTTGGGGGCTGTTTGCGTTCGGATGTTCCGAATTCGGAGAAAAGGCACCAAAAGCAGGGGGCAAAAAGTCGGATTCCGCGAAGCGGGAAGAAAAGATTGCCAAACGCGAGGAGACAAAAGAGGCATCAGTTCAAAGGGAGCCCGCAAGAACTAGACCAGCTGTGCCTGTCAAAGTATTCAAGGTGTCGGAAGGTGAAATCACGTCGTCTCTGGTTTTCGACTCGGTGCTGGAAACTGAGAGTTCAGTGGAGATTTTCGCAGAAGCCTCTGGCATCATTCTTGAGGTCCTGGTAGAGGAGGGGGATCGGGTGATCGAGGGCCAGATTCTCGCTCGCATGGAAAATGAAGAGGAGCACGTCGATGCTGAAGAGGCGAAAGCCCGATACGAGCACGACAAAGCGAATTTCCGACGAACTACTGAGCTGCACGCTCGCAAGCTCATAAACCAACAGCAGTACGATAATGAGAAGTTCGGTCTCGAGCAGTCTCGTTTACGATTTGAGAGAGCGAAAATCCAGCTAGAGAATACAATCGTTCGGTCGACGGTAAGCGGCGTGGTTACCGAAAGGGAGGCTCAAGTAGGTAGACGAGTTACGACCAACGGCAAGCTGTTCGCGATCATGAATCTCGATGAACTCTTCGCCAGTGTGAATATACCAGGGCAGCATTTGTTGAGCATCGAGCAAGGACTGCCTGCGATAATCGACTCAGAATTGATTGAAGGCGTTCGATACGAGGCCTTTGTCAAGCTGGTGAGCCCAATCGTCGATCCTGCCAGTGGGACGTTTAAGGCGAAAGTTGCGGTTGCCAGGGTGAATGGCATGCCCATATATCCCGGAATGTTCGTCAGCGTAAGGGTGATAGTAGACACGGCTGAAGATGCCGTGCTCATACCGAAAGACGCCATCGTTCACGAGGGGGATCTGAAATACATTTATAGAGTCAATAAGGGCAAAGCTGAAAAGATATTACTACATGAGGGCTATTCCAGTGTAGAATACGTTCAAGCAAACTCGGGCGTTAGCGAGGGCGAATTTATTATCGTTATGGGGCACAGTGCCCTGAAAGATGGCGCTAATGTGAAGATAGTTAGAGATGCGGTAGCCGCGGAAGAGAAAGACTCTGCAGCGGCGGATTCATCGCAAGGTTGAAAACCGGCGGTTTCGCTGTATGTATTCGACTAATTTATTCGAGCATAGGGCCTGAACATGCCTGCTGTGAAAAAGGATTCCCATTTCGCAATAGCGACACGCCGTCCTGTTTCCGTTCTAATGGTGGTATTGGCTGTCTGTGTCTTTGGATATGTATCCTATCAGAAGTTGCCGCTCACATTGATGCCGGATATCTCGTATCCGACTTTGACGGTTCGTACCGAATATCCGGGCACGGCTCCGCAAGAAGTGGAAGCCCAGATTTCCGAACGTTTCGAACAACAGCTCGGAGTTGTCCAGTATCTCAATAAGATCACTTCAATTTCAAGGGCTGATCAGTCCGATATTCTCTTGGAATTCGCATGGGGAGCGGACATGAGCGAGGCTGCTCAATCGATCCGAGAAAAGCTCGATCGCTTGCGGTTGCCTCGAGATGCAAAGCGACCGCTCATTTTGCGATACGATCCCACTTTGGATCCAATTATGAGGATCGGGATGACGGGCCCATATCCCCTCGATCAGCTACGTATATACGCGGAGGAAATCGTGCAGAGGGAATTGGAAGGGGAGGAAGGCCTGGCTGCCGTGAAGGTAATTGGGGGTCTTGAAGAGGAGTACCAAGTGAGAATTTCAGAAGACAAGCTCGTGTCTTTGAATCTGGATATCGAGACGATTAATACGCGTTTGGCTCAAAACAACGTAAATCTGCCGGGTGGTCGATTGGAGGAAGGCAGAATTCGGTACGCGATTCGCACGCTGAATGAATTCAAATCGATGCAAGATATAGGCTCAATTGTGATCACCCAGAAAAACGGGGTCAACGTCCAACTCAACGATATCGCGGTGGTTGAGCGTAGCCACAAGGATATCGAGATTGAGACTTTTGTAAACGGGCGGGAGAGCGTTGAAATCGAGATCTACAAAGAAGCCGACGCCAATATCGTGGAAGCCGCAAAAGGCGTTCGCGACAAGCTGTATGGCACGCAGAAACAGCAAAACTATTTCAATCGAGACGCTATTGAAGCTCGGGAACAACGTAGGGCGGAAATCAGACAGGAGGTCAGAAGTGGAAAAATGAGTCTGAGCCAAGGCCGCCGCGAGGCAGCAACGGCGGAGCGAGAGGAACGCTTGATGACCGACTACGTGGCTTACAAATTGCCGGAGGGATGCGAGTTGCAGCCTCTCACGGACCAGTCGGTATTCATCAAGCAGTCGATAGACGAGGTAAGAGGCAACGCGATCGTGGGAGGGGGAATAGCCGTATTTGTGATATTTCTGTTTTTGAGAAACGCTGGTCACACGGCGATCATTGGGATTACAATACCGGTATCCATTTTGGCGACCTTCGCTCCCATGCAATTGTCCGGAGTATCTCTTAATATCATATCCCTAGGCGGATTGGCCCTCGGGGTAGGGATGCTGGTGGATAATTCCATCGTCGTGCTGGAGAGCATTTTTCGTTGCCGGGAAGAAGGCGATGATTTCGTCAAATCGACGATAAGGGGCGTTTCGGAAGTAGGTGGCGCGGTGGTTGCCTCGACGCTGACAACCATATCGGTTTTCTTTCCCATCGTCTTCGTGGAAGGGGTGGCTGGCCAGATTTTTGGGGACATGGCCCTTACGGTCATATTTTCTTTGATGGCATCGCTGGTTGTGGCCCTATACTTTATACCCATGCTGGCGTCTCGAAAGTTTGGGGACAAGGCGGATAGCGGTGCTAGTGGATGGAACACTTTGTTCAGCTTGAGTTTTCTTGGGGAGTCCTGGAGAAAGTTCTCTACTTCGCTCTCGGATTACCATGCTCTCATTAAACGATCTTTTTGGCCATCTGGAATTCTTTGGTCACTTTTCTATCCATTGGTTTTTACCATTCTGATTCTGACTCTTCCCTTTCGGATTACGATGTGCTTGGCTGGGAAGCTATTGGCGTTCTTGGCCTTCTTGATGATGTTGATAGTGGTGGCGTTGGCCTGGTTGGGAAAAACGCTTTTGTGGATCTTGTCTCCATTTCTTAAACTTTTTGATCGAGTGCTTAGCGGTCTCGTTATTCTGTATAGTCGACTGCTGGACTGGGCTCTCAATAACAAATTGTTCATCGTAGGTGGAGCGTTTGCCGCTTTTGCGGCAACGATAATCTTTGTTTATCCAAAGCTGGGAGGCGAATTGATACCGAAGGTGCATCAAGGGGAATTCAATTTCCGTGTTAAGCTACCGGTGGGAACTCCTATCGAAGAAACGACTTTGGTCGCTCAGGCAATCGAAGCAGTAGCCCTCGAAAGCGGGCATGTCGATCGAACGGCTCTTCTCATTGGCAGCGACGGAAGCGCTTCGGCTGAAGCGGACGAGGGTGAGAATACAGGAACGATTACTGTAGCCCTAATCGAGGGAGCGGACGAGGTGACTGAAATGCTGGTCTTAGAAGAAATGCGAGACTTCGCTTTGGGTATTCCGGATTTGGAGGTTGAAATCAGCTATCCGGAGCTCTTCAGCGTCAAGGACCCGATAGAGGTGGAAATATACGGGCATGATCTTGATGATATGAAGGTCGCTAGCTCCATGGTCGTTACCGCAATGAATGGGATACCTGGAGTGGTGGACGTTCGATCGAGCATCCAAAAAGGGAACCCCGAGGTCCAGGTGATCTACGATCGGCAACGCTTGGCTCAGCTTGGTCTGCCGCTACGAGCTGTCGCCGAGCTAATCCGAAACAAGATACAGGGACAGGTGCCCACAGAGTTTCAGCAACGCGACCGGCAAATCGACATTATGGTTCGGTTAGATGAGCAGGATCGGATGAACTTGAGCGACCTGCGCGAAATCGTCGTCAATCCGCGCGGAGAGGTACCCATTCCTTTATCCTCTGTAGCTGAATTGCTCGTGCGCGAAGGCCCTAATGAAATTCGCCATCTCGATCAACAACGAGGCGGCGTCGTTTCGGCTAATGTTGAAGGGGTCAGTTTGTCTGAAGCGACATTGATGATTGAGGAGGCTCTTTACGATCTAGAATTGCCATTGGGGTTTGAATACAATGTCACGGGTCAAGCGGCAGAGATGAAACGGTCAAGCGATAGTCTGATGTTCGCGTTGGGATTGGCGATATTCCTGGTCTACTTGGTCATGGCTAGCCAGTTTGAGTCGCTTCTTCATCCGTTTATAATCCTTTTCACCGTGCCATTGGCTATTATCGGGGTCATGCTTGCCCTCTACCTGGGCGACTGGTCACTAAACATCCTGGTCTTCATCGGACTGATAATGCTAGCCGGGATTGTGGTCAATAATGCCATCGTGCTCGTAGACTACATCAACAACTTGAGGCGAAGCGGAAATGAAAAAGCGCATGCGGTTAAAGCTGCGTGTATGGCCCGTTTTCGTCCGATTCTCATGACGACAATGACAACCGTGCTTGGTTTGATTCCAATGGCCTTAGGTCTAGGGGAAGGTTCGGAGATGCGGGTTCCCTTAGCCATAACGGTAATCTTCGGGCTGACGTCTTCGACATTTCTCACCTTGGTCGTCATTCCCTCTGTCTACCTGCTCGTGGATCGAAAAAAGATCGAGATGGAACCCGATATCGAGGCTGAGGAATCGGGAAGGTTGGTGGAAGTTTAAATAGAGATGCCAGAGAATCAGAGCAGTCTACTTCCATCAATTTCCGTGAATCGCCCAGTCACGGTAATGATGGGACTATTGCTGGTATTCGTATTGGGAGCAATCGCCTACAATAAAATTGGGATAGAGTGGTTTCCTGGAGGGTTGGAATCAAAGCGGTTGATGGTTCGGGCGGACTATGAAAATTCGACCCCCTTGGATACGTTGGAAAAAGTAGTCGAGCCAATCGAAGATATACTTGGAACGATCACCGGTATAGAGCGTATTCACACTAGAGCGTATTCAACTTCCGGACGGGCGTATGTCTACTTCCATAACAGCGTCGATATGGATCGGGCTTACGATGATATCAAGGATCGTATGGATCGAGTGCTGCCGGAGTTACCGGAAGAAGTTGAAGAGATCCGCGTTTACACATACGACGAAGACGATGAGCCTATATTGTTTTCCGCTCTTACGCTAGGGCCGATTATCGATAATCCAGAGTACTTTATTGAGCGGTACATCGAGCCCGCGCTGCAAAGGATTGATGGTGTTGGGGATGTGGATATTAAAGGGGACGCTAGTCGAGAAGTGCGAATCTCGTTAGATCAAGAAAAGCTGAAGGCCCACAATATCGATGTCTATGAGCTATCTAGAAATCTTCGCGACGAGAACCTGAATCTGAGTGCCGGTAGAGTGATGGAAGGCGGGCAAGAGTATATGGTGAGATCGGTTGGGCGAATTGAGGATATCAGCCAATTGCAGGATTATATCGTCGACAGGGAAAAAGGCGTAAGAATAAAGGATCTGGGTGAGGTCTACATAAGTACCCTGGAGAACTACAGCACATGGAGGCTGAATGGCGGGAAGTCCTACGGCGTCGAAATCATGCGGTCGGGTAACGCGAATATCGTTGAGATAAGCAAGGCCGTTAACCGTGTCTTTGAACGCTTCGAGAATTCCAGGCGGTGGGATGGCATCCAGTTTCGTGTCTTTAAAGATCAGGGAAAATACATCCTAGAATCGATGAACAATCTTAAGATGTCAGCCCTTTGGGGAGGTGTTTTTTCGTTTATCGTCTTAATTTGCTTTTTGCGTTCCCTGCGTATCACATTGACAATTACGCTAGCTATTCCTCTTTCTCTTTTATGTTCGGTGACCGTGCTCTATTTTATGGGCTGGACGTTGAATATTCTCACTATGATGGGCCTGTTGATTTCCATAGGTCTAGTCGTCGACAATGCGATAGTCATGGTCGAGAACATTCATTCTAAACGGGAAATGGGTTTGGGCCCAAAGGAGGGTGCTCTTAAGGGAGCGAGCGAGATTTCCTTGGCCATAACCATGTCGACGATGACAACTATGGTCGTTTTCCTTCCTTTGCTTTTGATGGAGTCAGGCGGGGAAATACGTTTCTATTTCCATCGCATTGGCATTCCTGTCGTTTCAGCTTTGGCGGCCTCATTGACAATCGCATTGTTGGTCATCCCACTGGCTTCCAAGATCTTTGTCGTAAAGGGGGCTAAGGAAGGGAGATCGAGACGAGGAGGGCTCATTAGCCGGTTTTATCAAGTTTTACTGGACCGAACACTCAAAGACAGAGCATTGGCCACATTTATTCTGTTAGCGATTATTGGAGGCACATTGTATCCTATTTACAATGACTGGATTGAAACCCGAGATCGAAGCAGTAGTTCGGGCAGAATATCGCTCAGATTTGAATTGCCGGCAGGAATTAAGAAAGAGGAAGTCGCCGAATGGGTCGACTACGTGGAAGCCTTCGTAGAAGATAATAGGGGTCGGTACGAGTTCGATAGCTATACTTCGTACTTCAGTAACTCATCAATGTACCTGTATCTGAATATGGCTCAGGAAACATTGAATTGGCAACAAGTGGCTATCAGGTGGTTTCTCGAAAAGATTGGGAAGGGTCCAAAGGAGTCGATGAGCCGTGGAGATATCATGCGGGACATTGGGGAGCGGCTAGAGTTGCCACCCGGGTTGACGATGCGCTATAGCTACAGTAGTTCAGGTGATTCCACTCGGTCATTCTATTTAATGCTTTATGGCGACGACACGGAAACGCTTTATCAGCTTGGCGAAGAAGTTGTCAGGCGAATTTCTACCATCGAAGAACTGGTCGGGCTTGACTTGGAATTGGAAGAAAACAATCAGGAATTGAATGTCGAGCTGGATAGGGAACAAGCCCAGCAAATGGGAATCAGCACGCGCGATGTTTCCAATAGCATCTCTTATGCAATGCGCGGCTCGAGCGTCGGCCGCTTCTATCAGGATGGTCGACGAGACATTAATATTGAGGCTCGATTACAAGAGGAAGATCGCGAGAACTTAGAGGCCTTAAGCCGGCTGACGTTCATGTCTGATAGCGGCAATGAAGTGCCATTGCAGTCGATATCTGAATTGGATTTTCGAGATGCGGCTCGCTATATACGGCGAGATGATCGAAAGACCTCTATGCGTATTCGGGCATTGATGGAGACGGATGACGTTCGAAGAACGGATGCTCAGATAGAATCTTTGATGGAAGGTTTTGAGATGCCTCGTGGCTACCGTTGGGATCGTGGTGCTAGTTATTATCAAATGGATAAAGAGAATCAAGAGGTCCGATTCGCCCTTATCATAATATTCGCCTTTGTCCTGTTCCTGATGGGTATTCTCTTTGAATCTTTTGTACTGCCGCTCGCGGTGATAGGAACCGTTCCCATAGCTGGTGTAGGTGTTGTGTGGATGCTGGTTGCTTCAGATACAGCCTTCGAACGAATGGCAAGTGTCGGGGCCATGATCTTGATCGGCATCGTAGTGAACAACGGAATCGTTCTAGTTGACTTGTCTCAACGACTCATGAAGCAAGGGCTATCGAGAAACGAAGCGTTGATTGAGGCGAGCAAACGTCGATTCCGACCCATCTGGATTACGTCTTTGACTACGATTTTCGGCATGGTGCCAATAGCCATTGGAGGTTCAAAGGTAATGGATATGTCCTATGCTCCGATGGGCAGGGTGATCATCGGCGGATTGCTCCTATCGACGTTCCTAACACTCATCGTAGTTCCGCTCTTCTATACGTTTCTAGACGATCTGCGGAACTGGTTCATCAGAACGGTGGGTTTGATGGCCTCCGCTAAGTCGCAAATCGTCGAACAAAGTAGGGTGTAGCCGCAGTAGACGTCGCCACTGGATAAAATAAGCTTTGAATCGACTCACTCTCTATTTGGAGAGGTAAGCTAGGAAGTAGCTATTCTTGAGTTCCGTTCACCAATCGATGAATACCGAGAGGATTATCATCCTTCAATTCGTCTGGCAATCGATCTTGAGGGCTCGCTTGGTAAGCGATAAGTCGCGTAAATCGAGTGATGGCATGCGTGCCAACCGACGTGCTCCGACCATCCGAGGTTGCCGGAAACGGTCCTCCGTGAACCATTGAATGGCAAACTTCGACGCCGGTTGGAAACCCGTTGTAAACTATGCGACCGACTTTCCGTTCCAGGATAGCAATGACATCCGAGAATTCGGCAAGATCCTCGTCAGTTCCGTGGATGGTTCCAGTGAGCTGGCCCTCGAATTTCTCAAGGAGCTGCAAGAGCTCGGATTTGTTGGACCATCGGACGATAGTCGTTCCCGGGCCAAAGATCTCCTCTCTGAGCGAATCATCTTCCAGGAATGTATCGGCTTCAGCGGTGAATACTGCCGTTGATCCCAGGCAGGCCGGATTACTTGAGTCGGAAGATCCGGAAACCAGAGTTTCAACTAGCTCATTGGCATCCAGCTTTCCAATGCCTGACGCAAAAGCGGTCCGTATCGAGGCGTTCAGCATGACTTGGTCGGAAGTCCCCCTCATCTGATGCGAGAAAGCCTGGACGAACTGATCGCCGGTTTCGCCCTTTTCGACGAGAACAATTCCTGGATTGGTGCAAAATTGGCCGACACCCATGGTAGCGGATACATGCAGATCGCTGGCTATAGAGTCGATATTACCCTGGAGGGCTTTGGGAAGTAGCACAACGGGGTTTACGCTGCCCATTTCGGCATAAACTGGAATCGGCTCAGGTCGCCCTGAAGCGATTTTCATCAACGCAGTTCCGCCCGCGGTCGAACCTGTGAAGCCCACGGCTTTTACTGCTGGATGCGATACCAATGTCGAGCCGACAGTCCTTCCGCCTCCAAAGAGAAGGCTGAAGACCCCGTCGGGCATCCCCGTCTTTTCCGCTGCAGCCCGTACTGCTTGACCAATATATTCGGCAGTGCCTGGATGAGAGGAGTGAGCCTTGACAATTACGGGGCACCCGGCCGCCAATGCAGAGGCTGTGTCGCCCCCGGCGGTAGAGAATGCCAATGGGAAATTGCTGGCAGCGAAGACGACTACCGGCCCCAATGGGCGTTGTATCGAACGAATGTCGGGCTTGGGAAGCGGATGGCGATCAGGAATGGCTGTATCGATCCTGGCCTGAACCCATGAGCCCTCCTCAACGACACTAGCGAAGAGTCTCAATTGACCGGTTGTGCGGGCGGTCTCCCCCTTAATGCGGGCTTCCGGTAATCCGGTTTCTTGCATGGCCCGCTTTGTAAGAGTATCGCCTAGATTATCGATTTGGTCGGCGATCTCATAGAGGAAACCGGCCCGCTCTTTTCCGCTTTTTTGACTGTATTCAAGAAATGCATGCTCACTCAAGCGAGCGGCCTGTTCGACTTCTTCGCTAGTAGCACTGAAAATCGGAGGATCAAGTTCCTGCCCGTTTGATGGATCAACCGCTCGTATTGAATCGGTTCCTTGGTTGGCATTGGAGAAACCGATGATAGATCGGCCGGTGACTATTAGGAGGTCTTCAGTTGGCATGTTGTGAATCGTAATTAGGCGGGGGGATGGGAGAATCGAAATGCGGCTCTCGTTGAATTTAATAGTCCTCTGAGACTGACCTCGAGAGGGTGGGAATGCAATAGCGTTTCGCTGTCCGGTTATATTCGATTATCTAAATTGTAGGAGCGGGTTTATCCAGCGATTGAGAGCATTGGCGAACAGCCCGAAAGAAAAATCGTGGCATGAATTGGCTGCTGCGCCGCAATCTTAGTCATGTTCTTAGATCTCGGGCATGCCGAGGTCTTCGCAATTCAAACCCGCTTTTGACATTTGAGCGTCGTTAAGCATCTGGATCCCATTTCCCTGCCTAAAATTATGGTTAAGGTGTCTCGGTTGGAGTGAGGGAAAAGGCTCCCGTATGGGAAAAGTTCTGGTTGAAAAAAGGATCGTTCACGGTCATGAAAGCGGTGCTCTCTTCCAAGCCGCCTTTGTCCAAATGTATTTGAACCTTGTACCAGGATTCAAAAGGGAAAAAGAAATACATTTGAATCCTATCCCCTAGGTCGTACCAGCCGTATTCGCAATTCAAGGGTTCATCTGGATTGAATCCCGATGTGAACGTTCCAGAGAAATCTTCTCCTAAGACAACCGTGTGGGAACCGAATCCGGATTCAGCGGGCAATTCGAAAGTGACCGTAAAGCCAGGATTCGACTCCGGCCAAGGAAGCCCTAATTCTGAATAGTAGTAGAATACGGGTTCACCTCCGCTTTCGGGAATTTCGAAATCATGTTCGATCGACTCGGGTGTTTCCGCCGACCAAAGCAGCCGCGTAGGGCCTTTCACGTTTTGAAAATCGGAAGTCTGGTAGAGGAAGTAGTCTCGAGTCTCAGACCGGGGAAAGCTTACGCTAGCGGATCCGTCGTCACCAATGTCGATTTTTGGCTCAACCGGGACTTCGAAAGGGCGCAAGTAGCTGGCGGGTGAAAATGCTTCCGCTGCTTCTCCGACCCGTAGAATGGTCACCGATTTGATGGTTATGGGATTTGTGGGAGCTCCACCCGCACCGGTGGGGGCCAAACCAATGGTCTCGACGACCTCTATTCCATCTACGACAAGTCCGAATACGGCGTGTCGGCCATCCAAGTGAGTAGCCGTTTCTGAGGAAAGCGTTACAAAAAATTGGCTGCCGTTCGTGTTGGGACCGGCATTAGCCATAGAAAGAATACCCTTAGCATTATGTTTTAAATCGGGTTCGATCTCATCTGCAAAGGAGTATCCAGGGCCATCGGTTCCAGTTCCATCGGGAGAACCGGCTTGAATGACGAAATTTTCGATAATTCGGTGAAACGTGATACCATCGTAGAACCGCTTATTTTGGGCCTCTCCAGTAGTATCGTCGAAATGGGAAATGGAATTTTCGGCTAGACCGACAAAGTTGGCAACGGTTATGGGCACTTCCTCGAAGTAGAGTATCGCTGTAAATTCGCCCTCTGAGGTGTCAAATGCGGCGTAGAGACCGTCCTCTGAGGGTTCGAAGCCGCTCGCCTTGGCGAGCCTAGCGAAAATCAGGAATAAAAAGGCGAGGAGACGCGATGGTTTTCGGGCCATGGGTGTAGTTTCGTAGTTTGCGTGATGGCTGGATTCAATAGGAGCGGTTTTTCGCATCCGAACACCACTATTTGAATCGGCTTTGGTTTGATTTTCAGAACAAATCTAGCTGCGCTTGTTCCTGTCCCCCTTTGTTGTAGTCGCTGGCGAACGCGGGAAATTCAGGAAGAGTAGGATTCAATTTTCGGAGCTGTTGGTGAATTTGCCGGGCGAAATAGGGTGCATTAGCCTCGTTGGGACAGTGGGCGAAAATATAAGGCTGTTTTTTCTCAAGTATCCATTTGTTTATAATTGGGACCCACTCTTTGATCCATTGGGCGTTAGCAGAGATATCGTTTTGGCCAACGAATCGCAGAAACGGGTGGCTGCCCAAGGCACTTTTGCGTACAGGGGTTTGAGGCTTTCTGGATTGGGCGGACCGTTCGTAATCGTCTGGCGATTCAGTCGCAAAGAGGGGGCGACTATCGAATATCACTTTATCCATGCCGAGTCCTGAAAGTAGACCATCCAGACGTTTCTCGTTTTCACTATTATCGTACCAGGAAACGTGCCGCGCTTCGACCGCGTATTCAAAATCCTTAGGCAGCTGCTCGAGAAACACCTTAAGCCGACTATAGCTATTGGCATTGAAAGACGGTGGCAGTTGCAGAAAGCTGGGCCCCAAACGATCGCCGTGAGCCAGAGAATCGAGTATCTTTATAAAAGCGTCAGTTTCCGTTTCTGCGTCGATCAAGCGTCGTTCGTGGGATATAGCCTTCGGGAACTTCGGGCAGAATCTGAAGCCGTCCTCTGATTCGGCCATCCATCGTTCTATAGTCGATAAAGGGGGAATGGCGTAAAAAATGGAGTTGGCCTCGACTGTATTGAGTATCTTGGAGTATTGTCGAAGCAATTGGCTCGAATCGAGAGTCTCATCGAAAACGCTGCCCGCCCAATCGCGGCAATGCCAGACGGGGCAACCGAGATGGTAGGTGGCGGATTCGTTCATCTAAAGGCGTTTTGCGAAAGTTAGCCCTTGCCGTACACTTCTTCTGGATCAAAAAGCGGGTCGCCCCCATCGAACACCAGTTCCCCTGATCTAGAATCGAGCTTTCGGTAAAAGCACGAACGGTATCCATTGTGACAAGACGCTCCAATTTCTACAATCTCCGCTTTGCAGAGGATTACGTCTTGATCGCAATCAGTACGAAGCTCTACTAGCTTTTGGACCTGTCCAGAGGTTTCTCCTTTGACCCATAGTTTCCCGCGGGAGCGGCTAAAATAAGTCACTTTTCCCGTCTCTATAGTGTGTTCGAGGGCCTCGCGGTTCATGAAGGCGAACATCAGCACCTCGTTGCTCTGGGCATCTGTAGTGATACAGGGGATCAAGCCATCGGCATCGAACTTGGGCTGGAATCGCAGCCCTTTCTCGATGGCCTCTTTGGAAGATCGTTCGTGTAGACAGCTCTTTGGCATAGTCGCAGGAATGAATCGAAGACTTCCAAAACTGTAAAGCGCTGATTGCTCAGGAATAGGGCTTCATTATACGTATTCCCGAATTTCAAGAAGATCCCGGATGACTGGGATATTCGATTTACGGTCTGGGCTAGTGGAGAGAAGTAGGGCATGCCAGCGAGAATCGCTTGCTCCTTGATAATCTTGGCTCAGATGGTCCCCGACATGAAGCAACTCGCGAGGCTGCATACCTATCTCAAGCGAGGCGAATTCGAAAATTCGGCGATCTGGTTTCTCGAATCCAACTTCGCTGGATATGAAGAGATGACAGAATCTTGAATCCAGATTGTGATCGGTTACCACGTTCCTGACTCGCGAATCCCAGTTAGTCAGAAGAGCGATCTTGATTCCCCGGCTTTCGAGAAAGTCGAAAGTAGCGAGGGCTTCGGAATTCAGCTCCCATCGTGAGCCTTTGGCGAATTCGTTCCAAAGGGTATGAAATAGATCGTCAAAGTTTTCCGGTAGTTCCGCTAGATCTTGCACGACCTTGGCGACAAGGGAACGCCAGAAATCCCACTCCCTACGATTGGGATCCTCAATTGACCAGTCCTTCTCCGCCAATCGAAGGGAGGTAATGAAAGCGGCATCGAGTACATTAGGCGCAAGGTTTAAGCCGAAGTTTTCCATCACTTCGCTGTAAATGGCTCCGACTGAGGGTGATGGGAAAAATAGTGTGCCGACGGCGTCAAAGGTAACTCCGCGAATAGAAGACAATGGCTTCATTCCCCGTCCATTTTTCGTAGGAGGTCGTAGCTATAGATTCCTGTATTGTGACCATCTGAGAATTGAAATCGGAATGCGTAATTACCCACTTGAGTCCACGATTCGATAGTGACCTGGGAGTAATCCTTGCTTTCTTCGCCGCCATACTGATTCCCGAGAATATCTCGTTCGCCTGATACTGAGGCACTAGGTGAATTTGCCCGGAGCGATTCGGAAGGAATATAGCTTTCGCGTCCATCTTCCCAATGGATCGCCAAGTTTGTACCAATCAGTTGCATGTTTTTTGGCGGAATCATCGGATCGAACAGTAGAAAAGGAGTCTGCAATTTCAATGCAAGGCTTGCGAATAATAGGGGTTAATCGGTTCGACCGTTCAAAGTAGCGGAGTGCTACCGTAAAAACCCCGCTAAACCCAAGAGGCTTGGGGATTTATTCAAAGTTAATTCGGGAAGAAGTGGCGAAAGATTTTGACAAAATGGGGAGAAATGGGGAATTTTGGGGGATATTGTAGAGAATTAGGATAAATGTCTTCCCATTCCAGAACGATCTACGTAGGCAAACATCTTCGTAATCTAGACGCGAAGAATCGTCTAGCGATTCCTTCGAAGTGGCGTTTTGATGGGGACACGGAAGATGGCTATCTTGGGCTCCCTGATCCAAGTGGCTGCATCTTGGTTTTGCCGCCCCAGCAGATCGCCAAACTTTACGACAAGATTGAGAACCAGCAATTGAGCGATGAAGACGCTCAAGATCTGCAAGACAAGTTGTTCTCGCAGGCGACTTTTTTCAGCTGCGACAAACAAGGCCGCGTGAATATGCCTGAGGATTTGCTTGAGCATGCAGGCATTGCCAAGGAAGCGATCATCATTGGCCGAATGATCAATTTCCGAATTTGGAGTTTGGAACGCTGGACGACTATCGATCCAAAATCGAACAATGAAGACATTGGGAAACTGATGAAACGAGCGAACCTCTAACCCGCTGATTATTATGACTAAGAAGGAATCGAACCGAATATCATTTTTGACACCCTTGTCCCGATTGGTTGGCGCACGCTATCGTGAACAAAAGCTAGGCCGTTTGCAGTTATTTGGGATGGGAGGCACTTTTGGGTACGGGATCGTTAGGCATTGCGACAGCTGGAACGTTGGTGAAGATTCTCCCGACCGGCTAACCAGTAGGCAGGAGATTAGGGAAATTGCCGAAAAGCGCCGGGAGGAAGCGGCTCAGCGAATGGCTGTGAGCGACAGGCGATAGGGATGATTGGGCTGGCTGATAGCCTTGTATCACATATTCCGATGGAGGGTCATAAGCCAGTCCTTTCCGAGGAGACCATAGAGCTTCTAGCTCCCCACGATGGAGGCTATTATTTGGATTGCACGTTTGGGGGAGGTGGGCACACCCGCCTCATACTAGATACTGCTGAAACTAGGGTACTGGCTCTAGATCAGGATCCCGATGCCGCCCAAAGGGCTAGAGAGTTCAAGGTGCAGTATGGGGAAAGGTTTCATTTCCAACGCAGAAATTTCGCGGATATCGATCAAATTGAAGAGGGTCCCTTTGATGGGATTCTGTTTGATTTCGGGGTATCTTCGTTTCAGTTGGATCAAGCTAACCGTGGATTTTCCTTTCGTGGAGACGCTCCTTTGGATATGCGAATGAATCCGGAATCTGGTGAGCCATCGGCTGATGAATGGCTGGCTAAGGCAAGTCGACCTGAACTGATCGAGGCGATCAAGGATTACGGAGAGGAGAAAAATTGGCGTCGCATCGTTGACGCTGTCATCGAAGCTAGAGCTAAAACGCCGCTTAACACAACAAAGGCGTTGTCGGAACTTATCCTATCCTGCATTCCGGCAAAGCAGTGCTACGCTTCGAAAATCCACCCAGCGACGAAAGCCTTCCAGGGCATTCGCATTGCTGTTAACAACGAAATTGAGAATATCGAGAAGGGATTGCCAATCGCGTTCGAGCGGCTCAAGCCGAACGGCAGATTGTGCGTGATCAGTTTCCATTCACTGGAAGACCGGATCGCCAAGAATCTGTTTAGGCTGTGGGCGGGAAGACCTGCTCCTGGCGACAATCGACCTCAAGATATGCGTTCGCGACGAGCTAATCTACTAACTCGTCGCCCTACTCAGGCCAGCGATAGGGAAATTGCGGCCAATTCGCGGAGCCGATCGGCGAAGCTCAGAGCGCTAAGTAAAGCGGAATAATGAAAAAGTACTAATTAAAGGATTGGCAGGATAATGAAAAATAACGCTACGCTTGAAGAAGCGCTAAACCGTCATTTCGTGGCTCTAGCCACTGATCATCCATTGGAAAAAAGGCTCTGTGGCTTTCAGCAATTTGAAGAGTTAGCCTCGGTAGCACCGGGTTTCACGGTAGGCTCATTTGAAGATTAGTATCCGATATTAAGAGACAGATTTACCATTCCCCTAAGAAGCAGATGAACAACAGAAATATAAAGAGCCGTACAGCCAACCGCATACTGAATCAGATTATCTTATATTCGGTCGCAATGCTGGCTTTGGTTGGCGGTTTAGGCATGATAACGGTTTGGCTCCGGCATCAAACGTCAATAACCGCGAATAATCTGCAATCAATTGAACAGAAAATTGTAGAGGAACGCCGGATACATTCCCAGCTTGAGGTCGAACTGGCAGTTGCCATGTCGACCGATCGATTGTTGGAATTGAATCGAAAGCACAAGTTAGAGCTCCAAGAACCATCTTTTACGCAAATCGTTGATGTCGATGAGAATGTAGAAAAGAGGCTCTACGATAAATCTGCCAATGCACTTTTTACGGCTACGGTGCTATCCGGCAATTGATGAGCCAATGGTGAAGAGTTTTGCCCCCCGAATTAGGTTTTGGACAATCGCCCTAGTCATACTTGTTGGGTATGGGGCGATTGGTTACAGGTTATTCGAGCTCCACGTTATTGAAGCGCCAAGACTGATTGAAGAGCTTGAAAGCAACCGCTTTCGGCTGATCCCTTTGAACTCCAGAAGGGGCGACATATTCTCTTACGACCTGAATGGGGATCGAGAGCTATTCGCTACCAGCAAGACCTTGCTGGAAGTTGGCATTGATCCCGTCGCATTGAAGAGAGGGGATTTAGCCAAACTTCCGCAGCTCTCTCGCCTTATGGGGTTGGACCTAGCTAGAGTTGAGGCGGTTTTCGGAACAAGAGATGGAGAATTTGTTGGCGGTGAGACCACTAGAAGAGATCGCTGGAGGCTCTTGAGTAGAAGAATTGAAGAAGAGGACTATGATAGAATCCTGGAGCTGGGTATCTCCGGGTTGTATGGAACGCGTAAATACGAAAGAGTTTACCCAAAGAATTCTTTGGCGTCCCACATTATCGGCTTGGTCAGACATGATGGAGAAGCGGTCCTAGGCGTAGAGCGCGAATTCGATTTCTATTTGAGTGGCCAACGGGGATGGAGAGAATCAGAGGTTACTGCCGGTCAGGAGATGGCCCAATTCCGCCGCCGCTACGTACCTCCTCGGGATGGTATGAGCCTGGCTCTCTCGATCGATCCCTACGTGCAGCACCAGATCGAGCTCGAATTGGCGGATATTGCGGAGAAGTTTGATCCAGAAACGGCATGCATTATCGTTACGGAACCTTACAGTGGTTTTATTCTCGGTTTGGCGAATTACCCGACTTTCGATCCGAATCGGTATACCGAATTCGATGAATCGGCTCATAAGAATAGGGCGATGACGGATCCCATAGAGCCGGGATCCACATTCAAGATTGTAGCGGCGAGTGCGGCTCTGGAAGAACGATTAGTTTTGGTAGACACCTATTTTGACTGCTCCATACCCACTTTGCAAATGCCCAGTGGATATGTGGCGAAGTTACCCAAGGATTGGAAGCCTTTTGGAATTTTGACCGTTGAGGATATAGTAGCGAAGTCGTCCAATAGAGGTGCTGCCCAATTGGGGGCGCTCGTAGGTTCGAATGGATTCTACGACTATGTACGGAAGTTCGGCTTCGGAGAAAAAACGGGTTTGGATGTTGGGATCGAGTCGCGGGGGATTTTGAATCCAGTTCGCAAATGGGATGGTCTTACTTTGACGCGGATGACCATGGGACACGCTATCTCGGCGACTCCATTGCAAACGCATTACGCGACGGCGGCGATAGCGAATGGAGGGCTACTCATGCGTTCGCAAGTCGTATCCAGGATATTGAACACGGAAAGCAAAGAGGCGGTTAGTTTTGGGCCCATGGTGAGACGACGAGTTGTTTCGAACCAAACTTCGCGAACTATGTCAGAACTCCTTGTGAAAACCGCTTCAGAGGGAGGGACGGCCTTTAAGGCCTCGATACCGGGTTATCAAGTCGCGGGAAAAACGGGAACGGCCCAGAAAATCATTAACGGCCGTTACTCTTCGCAGAGTCACATCGGCTCGTTTTCAGGGTTCTTTCCTGCGAGCGATCCGGAACTCGTGATCACCGTGATCGTCGATGGATCTCATAGTGGTATGCCGGTTTCTGGTGGTAGTGCCGCTGTGCCAGCTTTCAAAAACGTAGCGGAAAAGTTGATACCGTATTACGCGATTACGCCCGTGGATCAAGGTAGAGCTTATGCTTTGGGAAGCGGCAGCCATTAGCTCGAGAGGCGGAAGCAAAAGATGGTATCAGCAGAGAAAAATCGATCCAGTGGAAAAAAAAGGAATGGGGATCGTATGGAAAATACGATAAAAAAGAAGCAAGAGGGGAGAAAGCTGAGTGCTTTGCTGAAGAGGAGTGGAGCGAAGCTAAAACGAGGTTCTTCTGATCCTCGAGTTACACGGCTGGTCATTGATAGCCGACGTGTCACTCCTGGAAGTCTCTTTTTCGCTCTGCCCGGATTTCTAAGAGATGGTAACGCATTTGTGGATGAAGCGCTGAATCGGGGAGCTATCGCGGTTGTTTCGAATGTCCCGAGAAAATTAGGGCTCTCCAAGGCGGTATTCGCTCAATCTGACGATCCTCGGCTCACCTTGGCGAAGGTAGCCAGGAGATTCTACAGGAAACCAGACCGGGATCTTGAATTGGTGGGGATTACGGGAACCAACGGGAAAACGACGGTCGCTCACCTGGCCAAGTGCTTTCTTTCTGTGGACGGCTCTAAGACGGGTTGTCTAGGCACAGTAGGCTATGATCTGGTTGAACGGGTGCTTCCATCATTTAGGACGACGCCGGAGGCTCACGAACTTTGCGAATTGCTTTCTCAAATGAGAGCGTTCGGTTGCGATCGGGTCGCTATGGAGGTGAGCTCACACGGCATTGATCAATTGAGAGTGGCTGAATTGAGGTTCAAAGCCGGCGTTTTTTTGAATCTGACTCGCGATCACCTAGACTACCATGGAGATATGGAGTCCTACTTCGCGGTTAAGCGGAAATTCATCAATGGAGAGATTGGCCCGTCGCCTAAGCGTTTGGCGATCAATGTGGATGACCCCTATGGGCGCAGGTTAGCCGATGAGTCCAGGGAAGAACGTGTGCTTACATTCGGACTTTCGGAGGAGGCTTCCTTGAAAGCGACCGATGTAGAGTTGGCTCCAGATCATTCGCTCTTTACTTTGGAATACGAAGGGAAACGTTACCTAATTCGATCTCCCTTAATCGGTAATTACAATATCAGCAATACATTGGCAGCACTATCTGCTGCTATACTGCTTGACCTGGATATAGAGAAATGTATCGCTAGTTTAGATACATTTAGAGGCGTCCCGGGAAGGATGGAGCGTATAGCACACGGTCAAGCGTTTGAAGTGGTTGTGGATTATGCCCATACGGGCAATGCCTTAGAAAACGCTTTGCGGATGCTCAAGGAGATCACTCCAGGCCATTTGAAGGTGGTATTTGGCTGTGGTGGCGATCGGGACCGAGGAAAGCGTTCGGAAATGACCGCGGTGGCAACATCACTCGCAGACTTTAGTTGGGCTACGACTGATAATCCCCGCTCTGAGGCCCAAGAGCAAATTTTTGATGACATGCGGGGAGGCATAGTGAATGGCGGAAAGATCGATTTTGTGCTGGATCGGCGACGGGCGATTGAGGTTGCTCTGAAAAGCGCTGAGCCTGGCGATTGTATCTTGATAGCGGGAAAAGGTCACGAACCTTTTCAGGAATTTGGAGATACCGTTGTGCCTTTTGATGACAGAAAGGTTGCGAGGGAGCTGCTCGATCTGATTAAGCTTGGTAAACGGATTTGAGAATGCTGGAGTTCGATTATCAGGACCTTGAAGATTGGAGTGGTGGAGAATGGGTGAATGCACCGCCAGGGGAGCGCGTACTGGGTTTTTCCTATGACACTCGCAGGCTGACTGCTAGGGATATGTTTGTGGCTTTGAAGGGTCCTAAGCGTGACGGTCACAACTTCATTAAAGAGGCAAAAGATCAAGGGGCGGCGGCTGCACTGGTTAGCTCGCCCCGCATGGCTGTTGAACTGCCTCAACTTGTCGTAAAGGACACTCTGGTTGGTTTAGGGAATCTAGCGCAGGGGTACCGCAAGGGTGGCTCGGCTACCATAATTGGAGTAACGGGGAGTTGTGGCAAGACTACATTCAAAGACCTCTTGGATTGTTTGTTAGGAGAGAAACCGGATGCTTGGAGCACGGAAGGCAATTTGAATAACCGTATCGGAGTACCGGTTACAATTTTAGGAATACCGCTTCGTGATTGCCGGTATGCGATTGTCGAGGCAGGCATTAGCGAGCGAGGCGAAATGGAAAGTCTATCGAGCATTATCGATCCTGAAATAGCTGTCTTTACTTCCATTGGTCCTGCCCATCTTGAGGGACTAGGAAGCTTGGGAGGAATAGCGGAAGAGAAAGGGCTATTAGCCAGAAAGGGAAGATTGCGACGTGTCTATATGGGTGAATCGTGCATTCCCTTTATGAGGGAATTGGCGGGCGATTGCGACTATCAAGTTGTGGCAGAGAGGGAAGAAGGGCATCGAGTGAAGCGCTTCAGTAGTTCCATTTCTGGCGACTCCACGCGAATATCCATCCAAGGGATCGACCGGGATTTTGTGGTAAACGGAATCGGAGGGGGCTTGGCTAGCAATGTGGTCCTGGCTCTTTGCGTAGCCTTGGATCTCGGAGTTGACGCTTATACGCTAGGAGAGCGATTGCGACAATGGAGTCCGAGTAGTATGCGGGGGGAATGGAAGACGCTGGGCTCGACGCGGATTTACTTGGACTGCTACAATGCTAATCCGCAATCGATGATCGACGCGCTGGAGACGTTCAATTGCTTCTCGGTAGGGACGGACAAGCGCGTTTTCCTCCTGGGCTCAATGGGGGAGTTAGGGGAGAGCTCCGACGAATGGCACCGACGCGTGGGTGCCTCCCTAAATCTAATGAATAATGACATCGCGGTAATAATTGGCGATGGGGCAGCGGCCTTGAAGCAAGGATTTGAGGACGCTGGACGCAGTGGGAGAGTAGAGCTAATTTCACGCGTTGATGAGGCCCAACAATATCTGTCGGGTTTTTCTGGAGACGTATTCATTAAAGGGAGCAGACGTTACGAATTGGAATCAGCATTGAGATTCCTCGAGCGATCCACGGAAACAGAAAAAGCGACATGCTGAGCTATTTAGCGCAATACGAGGAGGTCTTTGGACCGCTACGCCTATTAAGATTTCTAACGCTCCGCATGTTGCTAGCATCGGGAACAGCCCTTTTGATCGGGTATCTACTGGGCCCGTGGCTCATCAAAGCCTTGAGGCGCTTAAGTTTCCAGCAGAGTTTTCGAACGGAATCGGAAGTCGGGAAGCTCGCCAAGTTGCACTCCGGAAAGAAAAACACGCCGACAATGGGCGGATTGCTGATTTATGTGTCAGTAACATTCAGCGCTCTTCTCTGGGCTCAGCTCAATGTGTGGACGCTCACGGCGCTGATGGTCTACACGAGCCTGACGGTGCTCGGCTTTCTTGACGACTATCTCAAGGTATCCAAGCGAAACAGCAAAGGGTTTCCGTCCAAGGGGAAGGTTGTTTGGCAAAGCCTAACGGCGGCGATCACCTTACTGATGCTGTTGAATCATCCACTCAGCGCGGATAAAGTTCAAGAGTTGTGGCTGCCATTCATCAAGAATGCGGTGGTCGAGCAAATGCCTCTATGGGCTTTGTTCGGCTTCCTTTTTTTCGTGCTAGTAGGTTCGAGCAACGCCATCAATGTCACCGATGGCGTTGATGGCCTGGCTATTGGGTGTACCATTACGGTGGCGATTGTTTATGCTATCATGGCATACGCGGCAGGAAATGTCATAATTTCAGAATACCTATTGATTTCGAATATACCGGGAGTTGGCGAGTTGGGTATTCTATGCGGAGCTATGGTTGGCGGAGGGCTTGCTTTCCTCTGGTACAATGCCCATCCTGCTGAAGTTTTTATGGGCGATACGGGTTCTCTTGCTTTGGGTGGACTCGTAGGCGTAATAGCGTTTATGACTCATCAGGCAGTAACCTTGATCATCGTAGGGGGGATTTTCGTGATCGAGACCGTCTCAGTGATTCTTCAAGTGTTGTCGTTCAAGAGTACGGGGAAACGGATATTCAGAATGGCTCCGATCCACCACCACTTTGAATTAAAGGGTTGGGCTGAGACTAAAGTTGTTATAAGGTTTTGGATACTTTCTTTAATTTTCGCATTCGCGGGCTTGGCTACGTTGAAAATCAGATGATACGGCACGCTCATTATATTCCCACTTGGCTGGAAGAAAGTCTAGAATCTCCCGTGGCGATTCTGGGTGGAGGTGTCAGTGGCATTGGAGCGAAGTCGCTAATTGAAAGCCTTGATGGTCAGGCTAAGATTTACGACGAGAATTCCAGCCGAGGAGTTGGGGAGGAATTTCTGGAGGAAGATGCTCGACTTTCTCAACTGGTGGTAGTTAGTCCGGGATTCTCTCCCAGACACCCTTGGATCAAATTGGCCGAAAGAGGGGGCTGTAGCGTATGCTCCGAATTCGACCTCGGTGCATCTCTTTGGAAGGGCCCCATCGTGGCTGTAACCGGCACCAATGGAAAAACCACGCTAACCGCCTTTCTCGAACATGCCTTCAGGCACTCTGGGATCGAATCGTTTGCTATGGGGAATATTGGCCGGCCGGTGTGCGATATCCTTTTAGGGGATTGTAACTCAGAGGCTATTGCAGTCTGCGAAGTGAGTTCTTTTCAGGCAGAGCTTTCGACCCGATTGCAAGCGGACTACGTTCTATGGACAAACTTTGCTGAGGACCATTTGGACAGGCATGGAAACATGGACTCGTATTACAAGAGTAAATACAGACTAATATCCAATATGCGGGGTGATTGCGTGGTTGTGGATCAGTCAGTATCTAGTTACGGAAAGCGTTTAGGCATGAACATCCCCAATGCAAAGATTCTGGAAGTCGCCAATAGAGAGAATCGCGAGCGCGTAAAGGGTACCGTATTCGAAACTGAACCTGAGGTCGAATCGTATATGATGGCCCGCTCGCTATGGTTATCGCTAGGACTTAACGAGAACAGTCTTGAGGAAGCCGCCCAGGACTTCAGGAAAGACCCTCACAGGATGGAGTTCATTGGCGTCAAACATGGTATACGCTTTTGGGATGACTCCAAAGCGACCAATTTTCACGCTACACTTTCAGGTCTAAAGCGATTCGAGCAGCCGGTAATCTGGATAGGGGGAGGCAAGGATAAAGGTGGCTCAATCCGGTGTTTCGCCAAGCAGTTAAGACCGCATCTAGTACATGCGATCCTGATGGGGGAGACCAGATTCTCAATAAAGAGGGAATTGGAATCCCTCGGACTGGTGGCCCATGGGGTTGGGAGTATTCAAGAAGCTGTAAATTTGGTTTTAGAATTAGGTCGAAGCGGAGACGACGCCTTACTTAGTCCTGGCTTCGCGAGTTTCGATATGTTTGAAAGCTACATAAAGAGAGGAGAGGTTTTTCGGGAGGCGATCGGTCTCCTAGACTCAGAAAGGAATGCGAACAATGGTTGATTTTTATAAGAAAGAGAATGGCATCAAAGCTGCGAGATTTGGAATAATTGTAGCGGCTCATCTTGTAGCACTTGCTGTCGTCTACCTGATGAGCGGATTTGGCGATACGGGTTTAGAGCGTAAAGGCTTGGCTACCGCCGGGGCTAATGGAATAGTTAATTGGTCGAGCGACTCACCTAACGCTCAAGCTCCTACGGTAACGACTGCGAGCATTGATTCGAGAGCGGCGAATGTGTCTGGATACAATGCGGAGGAAGGAGGAGACTTGGTTAGGGCAGTGGTTCCCGAAATTTCTAGTAGGGAACGATTCGCTCCTAGGCGGCCAAATGGCGGTCAGGCCCAAAACGGTAGCATTAGGTCCGCTCCAACTAGAGGGACCTCAGCTCAATCCATAAATAGAGATGAATCCGTGTTGATTCCTCTCGGAGGTCCAAGTATCTTCAATAACCAGCCATCGAGCACAATAGTTCCGATTCAAGCGACCGATATAATTCGATACACGATCCAAAGTGGCGATAGTTTGTGGGCTATATCCAAAAAATTCGGAATCTCACGTGATGAGCTGCAATCTGTGAATCCAGGACTCACGGTAAATATTCAAGTGGGTCAGGTCATCAATGTGCCTCGCAGTGCGTCAGCCACTGCAGCGGTTTCTTCAGACAGGTCCTATCAAGCTCCGGCTCCAGCGGTTACACAAGGAAATGTCTATACCGTAAAAAGCGGCGATGTTCTTTCCCGTATAGCGGCGAATCAGGGTGTGACGTTGAGCGAATTGCGTTCCGCGAACCAACTTTCGGGCGATTTGATCCGCGTTGGCCAGAAGCTAGTAATTCCTCTGCCCGAAGGCGCTATAGGCTCGACGGCTTTCCAGAGACGCGGACAAGGATTGCAGGTTGTCGTGGCTCCGGGAGACAGCATTTTTTCCATAGCGGAGAGATACAACGTTGTCCCCAGGGACATCGTACTGCTAAACAATATCCGAGACCCGGCCCTCGTCAATCCGGGACAGACACTTTTCATTCCTAGCCAGAGCTCTCAAAGTGCCGGGCAGTCGAATCCAACTCCCACCCCTTCCCAACCTACGCCTAGAACCACTCCTTCGACTCCCAGTCCACCACCGGAAATAATCCCTGAGGATCCTCCATTGATGCTTCGCGATGAGGATGATTTCCTCCAAGACGAAGAGCAGATTGAAGAGCCGGTGATTTTTATCGATAACTGATAGAGGTTCATATTTTGGATACGAGAGACGATGGGTAAAGGCAGACCTAGAGCGGCCCACACCGGGCACGTGGGCGTGCTAAACCCGGCTATAGCGATAGCGGTATGCGTTTTCGCTCTCGCCATGCTGGGAGCCTCTGTTCTTTTCAGTGCTTCGCTGCCTGTGGATACAAAGGACCCCTATCGAATAATCGAGAAGCAAGCACTTTGGATGGGAATTACTTTCATCGCGGGACTGTTAGTGCTTAAGGTCGATTTGGAATGGTCTCGAAAATTCGTGTGGCTGGGTTATGGGCTTTGCGTGACTGGCTTGGCCCTAGTTCTAATTCCGGGAATAGGCTCGTCTATAAATGGAAGCCGCAGCTGGTTCCGTTTTGGCCCTTTCAGCCTACAGATTGCCGAATTTGCCAAAGTGGGGCTCTTTTTCTTCCTGGCTCACTATTACAGCCTTATTCGCAAGGACTCGGGCACGTTCTGGAAAGGATTTATTGTCCCATGTCTAGCCATTGGACTGGTAGTCGGCTTGATCATGCTGCAAACGGATCTCGGCACAGCCCTCATTATTTCCATGGTTAGCTTCTGTTTACTCTATTTGGCGGGGGCTAACGTTTTCTTATTGGCTGGATCATCACTAGCGGCGCTCGTGCCCGTTGGTTTCCTGATATCCAAAGATCCCGAGCGCCTAAGCCGATTGACGGCATTCATGGATATGGAGGGAAATAAGTCGGGTGACGCTTATCAGGTATGGCAGGCGATACTGGCTTTCGCGGCGGGCGGAATAGAGGGTGTGGGACCGGGAAACGGTAGGCAGCAACTGCGTTCGCTCCCCGAGGCCCATACCGATTTTATTTTCGCAATCGTTGGCGAGGAATTTGGACTGATCGCGACTATGGCAGTAGTGGTCGTATTCATGGGATTGTTCGTAGCCGGAGTCGCTCATGTTAGAAAGGCCCCAAATACCTTTCAATTCCTCTTGGCCTCGGGTTGCCTGTTGACGATAAGTATTCAAGCATTGGTCAATCTGGGAGTGGTGACTGGATCCTTGCCGACAACAGGACTTCCCTTGCCTTTCATAAGTTACGGAGGCTCGAACTTTTTGGTGATGGGGATATGCGTGGCGCTATTGTTTAATACAAGTTTGGCGTGGCAATCTCCCGCTCTCAAGGATTCCAAGCGGAAGCTCAAGGAGATTTAAGCATGGGTCGCGCTCTAATCGCATGCGGTGGTACAGGAGGGCATCTTTCGCCGGGAATCGCCCTTGCTCAAGAATTAATTTTGCGCGGATGGAGTTGTCGTTTACTTATTAGTAGCAAAAAAGTAGATACGAGATTGATCAAAAAGTATACGGAAATAGAATACGATTCAATTCCGGGTAGCGGACTTAGCTTTCGCCCTCTTGGACTTTTCCGCTTCGTTCGCGATTTCATTAAGGGCTATCGATCGAGTTTGAAACTCCTAGAAGCATACACGCCGGATGTCGTGATCGGATTCGGAGGTTTCATATCCGCTTCCAGCTTATTGGCTGGGGCAAGAAAGGGGGCGAAGATAGCGATTCACGAAGCCAACCGCGTCCCGGGTCGAGGGACTCGACTGACTAGTCGAATTGCTGATCGAATTTACTTGCCAGAAGGAGTGAGCTTGCCAGGGAATCGCGCCGATCGGGTTAGCTTTGCAGGTATACCATTGCGTTCCGAGATTCAACCGTTGGACAAACAAGCGGCTAGACGTTCCCTTGGTTTGAACCCTTTCAGAAAAACTCTCTTAGTCTTCGGAGGGAGTCAGGGAGCTCGTTCATTGACGGAATGGTCGATGAACCATGCGGAACGGCTTGGGCAAAACGGTCTGCAGCTGATTTGTCTTGCGGGCTTGGGCTTCGCGAGCGAACGAGGAGCGGAAGCCAGGGGAAAAGACAAGTTACCCATTGCTCGTTTTATTGAATTTAGCGATGACATGCCGACCTTATTATCCGCGGCGGACTTGGTAGTTTCCAGGGCAGGAGCTGGTAGTCTAGCGGAAATTGCCAGATGCAGGGCACCTGCGATTTTGATTCCGTATCCCTTTGCCGCAGATGATCACCAGGCTCGAAATGCGGAGTGGTTCGAAGAACAAGGTGGTGGAATACTTTTGGCCGATCCGGACCTTGAGAATCTGATTGGAATAATTGAAGACTTGATCGAGGACGATTTGAAACTCGAGACAATGAGAAACGGATTGCTATCAATCGATGCGGACAATTCGAGATTCGGTATCGCAGATAGTCTAGAAGCTCTGATATCGGATTCGGTATCCACTGGAACGAATACAGCCGCAGGACAACGGAGTTGAGATGAAAGACGAAATTGCCGTAACAAGAATTCATCTCATTGGGATTGGCGGCTCGGGCATGCTTCCACTAGCCATTATACTAAAACAGGATGGTTATGTGGTGAGTGGCGAAGATGATAAGCTCTGCCACAAAGCCCGGGATATTCTTGATAGGCACGAGATTGACATATCTAGTTTGAGATCCTTACAAAGTTCGGATTCCATTAAAACGGTTGTTCGTTCTTCCGCTATAGGAGATCAGCATCCCTCCGTTATCGAAGCTACAAAGCGAGGGTGCCGGATTTTAGCCCGTGGCGAGCAGCTAGCGGAATTCGTCAATGACAAGCGAGTGATAGCAATCGCTGGATCTCATGGTAAGACATCTACTTGTGGAGTCCTCGTAGATCTCTTGGAGAGCCTGGGGGTCTACCCGTGTTACCTTATCGGGGGCTTGTTTTCTGACGCAAAGGATCCTGGACGCTGGAATGAATCCGAATGGGCTGTGATCGAGATAGACGAGAGCGATGGGACGATTGAGGCATTCGCCCCAGACGTAACGATTATTCTGAACGTAGATCATGATCATCATGCTTATTACTCTCGGTACGAGGACTACTTGGCGAGTTTTCAACGATTGCTTAGCAGGACCAAATACAAGACAGTCTTGACTGGCGAATTGAGAGAATTGCTAGGAAGTAAGGTCGATGCTAAGAAAATCGTTTGGGCCGATGAAGGGAATTTGCCGGAGATCGAATCGGATCAGATTGGAGCCTATAGCCGGCAGAATCAGAGAGCGGCTTTAGCGGCGCTGGCTGCATTGGAATTCCCATTTCCTGGATCTTTCCGTATGGAATTTACGCCGATTGATAGGCGTCAAGCGATTCTATATGTATCGACGGAAGTGCTCGTCTTTGAGGACTACGCCCATCATCCGGTCGAAGTGCGAGCCTTCCGCGAAGGATTGAAGGAAGCGTATCCTGGCAAAACCGTGGTAATCTTCCAGCCTCATCGATATTCGAGAACCTTCACGTTGAAATCCGAATTGGCCGACGAATTATCGACATTCGATTACGTGTACTTAATCGATGTATACAGTGCTTCCGAGTCCATGATCGAAGGTGGCACGGGGAGGGATTTGTTTAAATGCCTTTTTGATAGAACCAAGTATTGCCAATACGTAGACAATCGTGAAGAATTATTGAATACACTATCTGAAGAGGTCCGTGACGGTGAAAAGATTAATATTGTTTTTCTTGGCGCTGGAGAAACGAATATACTGGCTAATGAATTTGCCGAAAACCTCAAATCCGGAGATCCGCGCTGGGGTGGTTTCTTTGAAGCCTTGGGTCCAGTGGCGTCACCGAGTACGGTTTTGAGGCGAAACGAGCCGCTTCGGAAAAAAACTACGTTGCGAGTAGGAGGAGCGGCTGAGATGTATCTTGAGCCAGGCTCTGAGAAAGAGCTCTTGGCTGCACTTAAATACTGCTCCGAAAATCGGATACGGGCATTCCCTCTGGGGAGGGGGTCGAATCTGATCGTTCCAGAGGATGGTGTTAAGGGCTTGGTCATTCGATTGACTGGACCGAACTGGAAAGGATTTCAACGTATTGATGATAAGTCTATCCGCGTTGGCGCGGGTTTGCGGATCAAGGAACTCTGCAGCTTAGCCTGTCGACACGGGCTCGAAGGATTTGAATTCTTGGAAGGAATTCCAGGGAGCGTGGGTGGTTCTCTTCGGATGAATGCGGGAGCCATGGGTGGCTGGATATTCGACTTGGTTAGCAGTGTGCGCTTTGTGAAACTCGATGGGTCTATTGTCGATGCGAAGGCCGAAGATCTCAAGGTAGGCTATCGGCATTGTCGGGAACTCGAAAATTCGATCGCCATTGAAGTCGTGATGCAATCCAAGGCATCGGGCCATAAGGAAGCGGATTTACGACTAGCTATTGATGTTTACCAATCGAAACGCAAAGAGAGCCAGCCTCGTGAACCCAGTGCTGGTTGCATTTTCAAAAATCCAGAGGGCGATTCAGCTGGACGGCTTATTGAAGACCTTGGTTTAAAGGGTACGGCCATAGGTGGGGCTGAGATTAGCCAAGTCCACGGAAACTTTATCATAAATCGCGGTGGAGCCTCGAGTGAAGACGTGATTGAACTGGTCAACCTGGTTCGTCGAGAGGCGAAGGAAAAGCGACGGGTCGTATTGGAGCCAGAAGCGATATTGTATGGCAACGATTGGAGTGAATTTTTATTATGACAGAGAACCCTATTGTAGCGATAGTATACGGGGGCGTCTCTAAAGAGCGATCTGTGTCGTTGGGTTCAGGTCAAGCGGTTTTCTCTGCCATGTCGGAGTTTTGCCAAGCCGAAATGCTTGAATTGCAAGAGGCGAGCCTGCCTGACGAACTGGACCCGCGTCGGCATTTAGTCTTCTCGACTATGCACGGGACATTTGGCGAGGATGGAGGTTTTCAGAAGCTCCTGGAAGCAGCCAGCATAGAGTATGTAGGCTGTGATAGCGAAAGTAGCCGGCTGACTTTCGATAAAAGTGCCGCTAAGAGCGTTCTCGAGAAGGCGGGTGTTCCTGTATTGCCGGAAATCGTTTTCGAACGGGATAATCCGCCTGACTGCACTGAAGCTTTTGGTATACTGGATGGCCCTGTAGTGTTAAAACCTATTAAAGAAGGGAGCAGTCTCGGACTTGAATTTGCTGATTCGCCATCTGAGCTGGAGCCTTTGCTAGAAAACTTGGCTTTTGAAACTTGGATGCTCGAAAAACGGGTTATCGGGCGGGAAGTCTCGCTTGGCATGATCGATGGCGAGGTCTTGGGAATCGTTGAGATTCGCCCGAAATCGGGTAAATATGATTTCGAGAGCAAGTACACGAAAGGCAAGACCGAGTTCGTTGCCCCGGCTCCGCTACCAGAAGCAATTGCTGATCGCATTAAGGGAATCGCTAGAGATTCTTATCGAGCCTGTGGCTGTAGAGACTATGCTAGATTGGATCTTATGATCGATGGTTTAGATCGGCCCTACGTTTTGGAATTGAATACCATTCCCGGAATGAAGGAGACGAGTCTCATGCCCTTGTCAGCTAGCTGCCAAGGCCTGAATTTCAAAGCGATGTTAAAATGCATCATTGAGCCTGCAATCTTGAGATTTCGATCTAATTATTCAATCTGTTGATATGGCTAGGAAAAAAGCGGCAGAAGTTTCTCGAAAAACGAATTCCTGGAAAGACATTGAGCAGGACGTTAAGGCGAAAAGCATTAGCAAAACCGCTTTCAAGAGAATCCTGTTGTCGCGTTGCCGCGCTGTAGGGGCGATTGTAGGAGCTTTTCTGATCCTCGCGGCTGCTTTGAAATTATTTGTCATGAACGAAGACCTCTCGGTTTCGCTTTCAAAGGCGGGCCGAGCATTGCCGATTAAGGATATACTAGTAGAAAGCTCTGCTCTACCCAGAGATTGGGTACTTGAATACCTCGATTTGAATGACAGGGAGCTGGACTTGCTGGGCTTGGATATAGGCCAACTTAAGACAAAACTAGAAAGTCATCCTCAGGCGCTTTCAGTCGAAATAGCTCGTCAGCTTCCAGATGCGCTATTCATTGCCGTCAATGAGCGTGAACCCGTTGCCAAAGTGCTGGTGGAAGATGTCCGAAGGGGACGGCTAACCTTGCTAGTCGATCGGTACGGAATAGTGTATGAAGGAATTGGATACGGAGCGAATCAGATCAAGAGCTTGCCCTATCTAGACGGGATACGCCTGAGGCGATTCGAAGGCGGTTTTGAGCCTTTGATTGGTATGGAGCCTGTCGCGAATCTCCTTTCTCAAGCCAGGGAAATTGCTCCCCATCTTTACCAATCTTGGAAAGTGGTGTCGCTAGCCGAATATCCCAGATTGATAGTGAAGAGCGGGTATGTTCGGGAGATCGTTTTCCAGAAGGATGAATCGGATTTCAGAACCCAGCTTTCTCGATTAGACTATATCGTCGACTACTACAAGAGCCACGCATACAGCCAGGTGGCCAAAGTGGATTTGACGATGAATAGTCAGGTGCCTGTCGAACAATCCCTTGTCGCTCGCAGATGAATACAACGTTTATTGAACTGTGTATAGATCCAAGATAATTGCAGGGATTGAAATTGGCACGAGCAAAGTCTCGGTATTGATAGGCGAAATTGCCGAAGGTCGAAGCTTGAACATAATTGGCCTGGGCCAGTCCTCATCAAAAGGAGTCCTGAAAGGGGATATCGTTGATTTTCACGAAGCCAGTGACTGTACGCATGCGGCTATTCTTTCGGCTGAAGAGCAGGCGGGAGTGAAAATCGATGGGGTTTATCTGGCTGTTGGAGGTAGCGATATAGAAGGGTTTTCGAGCGAGGCCTCAGTTAATGTCACATCCGATAGCAATAGAGTTACTAACGAGGAGATCGAGCAGGTATCAGGATTGGCCAAAGCTAGAGAGATTGCCGAGGACCGAGTGGTAATACACCATTTGCGACGGCCTTACCGCCTAGACAACCGCTCAGTCGACGCCCCCTTGAATATGGAGGGAGATCGATTGGAAGCCAATTATTGGACGGTACACGGTAACGCTCGAAAAATTGGTGATGCCATACATATTATTAATGGCTTCAACCTCCATGTAGACGATGTAGTTTTAGGAGCTTTAGCAACAGGATCAATCGTTACCACTGAAGAAGAAAAACGAATGGGGTGCCTAGTTATCGATATTGGAAAAGGCGCGACCGATTTTGCTGTTTTTCAAGGAGGGCGATGTGTTTTGGCCGGATGTCTGCCTTTGGGGGGAGATCATATTTCTAACGACCTAAGCATCGGCTTGCGAATGCGATTGAAGCAGGCGGAAAGTATCAAACACCGGTATGGTTCGGCTACTGTTGAACATAAAAACAAGGGTGAAAAGGTGTGGCTTAACAATGATTTCGAGATTGGGGATCGCCCTGTTCGGCTTTGGAGCATCGAAAAGATCATTGAGCTCCGTATTACTGAAGTTTTCCAAGTCGTCCAAAAAAAGCTTGGGACCTATGGCCGTTCAGAACGACTGTCAGGAGGAGTCGTACTTAGCGGAGGAACCTCCCAGTTAAGAAATATCGAAGCTTGTTCAGAAGCGGTTTTTGGAACCCACACGCGAAGAGGGGACAATAGCGCACTGGCCACTGGGGAACTGAGGGATCCTCAATATAGCGTAGTGATCGGATTACTGAAATACGGGCTACAGTATCAGGCGACTGGAGACGAAATTGAAGGAAGGCAATCTGGATTGTTCGGGAAACTGAAGCGGGCCCTTTCAATTGGATAATTAAGAAGGATCTGAAGTGAAGGAATCGGGACAGATATCTATGAAGGTGATCGGCGTTGGTGGCGCTGGCTCTAATATTGTCGATAGACTTATGCTTAGCAATCCGTCCGGAGTGCAACTGACGGTGATAAACACAGACCATCAGGCCTTAGCGAATTCGCCTGTTATCGATAAACGTTGTATTGGCGAATCCATAACGAGGGGTTTAGGAGCAAGCGGAGACCCCGAAATCGGAAAAGAGGCGGCATTGGCGGACAAAACTGAGCTCGAAGTGATGGTGAAAGGAGTTGATTTGCTTTTTATCGCGGCAGGCCTAGGGGGTGGAACGGGAACAGGTATTGCTCCGGTATTGGCGGAGGTCGCAGCTCAACAAGGCTCTACCGTAATCGCATTTGTAACCCTGCCGTTCACAATAGAGAGAGCTACAAGGGCGAAAGTGGCGAAAAGCGGTCTAGGGAATTTGAGGCAAGTCGCGAATGCAGTTATTCCTTTGCCCAATGACTTACTCGTCCAAGTAATTGACGGGAATGCATCGCTGCTTGATGCCTTCAGCCAAGCGGATGCCTGGATCGAAAAGGGAATTACTTCGATATGGAAAATGATGAGTAAGACAGGGCTGATGAATTTGGACTATTCTCAGCTTCGCCAGGTATTTTCTAATCGGGCCGGGAAAACTCTTTTCGGCCTAGGCGAGGGAAGCGGCGAAAACGCGGCTATCGATGCGATCGAAGAATTAAAGCTATGTCCCTTGCTGCACACTCCAGAATTTTCGAAAAAGGCTGACCATCTTCTAGTTAATTTGATTGGTGGAGCTAATCTAGGAATCAGCGAGACTCAATCGATTATGGAGAGTGTCACTGATGCCTTCGGGAAGGAGGCGAACGTGGTAATGGGAGCTGTTATTGACGAGTCGTTGGGCGATAAAGTAGAGATTTGCGTCATCGGCACCAGCGATATGAGCGATGTATCTATCGTTCGAGGTAGGAAGCGGTCCGTGCCTATTCCTAAAGTTCCTGACTTAGAGTTACTAACGACAGCTGCTAAAAAGGAGAATCCTAAGCCAGTTCACAAAAAGCGAATAAAGATACAACAGGATGAATTCGCCTTTAACGAAGGTGAACCCAGGGGCGAATTCGAAGATACTATGGGGTATATTTTTGAGGGCCAGGACCTCGATGCCCCGACCTACTTACGAAGAGGCGTTAAAGTCCCGGTTTAGAAAGAAAAGCAGCTGTCTCTCGATCGCTGTCTTTTGAGCATCAGATAGGGCCTGGGATGGTTTTTAAGACGTGTGCATTTATAGTATGTGGTGAGAATGGGATTGCCCGAGGCACTGATGCTTCGTATGGAATCGAGGAAAGGCGATTTCCGCCATTCTTCGCTGGGATCATTGGACCCAATACTCCGTGCTAAATATACGTTCGTGACGTATGCTAATTCGAAAAGGTCTCACTAGAATTGCTCTTTGTAACGATGTCTTTGATCCAATCGAAAGCGGTGCAGTTCTATCGAAAAGATCGCTATCTCGAAGCAGTTCGTTCCAGTGCGGATCAGAAAGCCGTGTTCGCCTACCATTTTGAGTCGGCCCACAAGAATCGGGCATTCAGTCCGCTAGCGTCGCGTACCAATGCCAAAACGTATTGCATATCTTCGATCTCAGTTGATTCAAAATTGGCCAAATTCGAGTATCGGGAGGTAGTTCGCCTTAAAGGGAGCTTGCACTCGCCCGTGTATATCGAGCTCAGGCTACCAAACGTTATCACTCCCGCTCCAGGGAACTGACTTGCTGATAACGTAGGTTGAAGGGTTATCCTTCGTTGGTTGGTAAGTCAGCTTTGGAAGCAGGTTTTTGAACGATGCCCTTCTTGATGAATTGCACGACATCGTCCTTCTCTTTGAGCCGGATGTTGTGATTCGACCCTGTATCCTCACCAACGTAATCGGTGACTGAAGCGGCCATTATTGGAATGTATTCCCGAAGATCGTTATTTTCGTCGAAGTTTCTGACCTGAACGCTCCAGATTTCTTGCGGTGGTATATCAGAAGACGTTGTAATTGTGTTTTCCTTGGCGGTTAGTTCGAGGTACTTCTCGTTTACAACGACGGATTTGAGCCGTTCTTCATAGCCGATTAGCTCTTTGGATCGGCGACCGGGCACGAGCACATTATAAACGATTGTCCGCCCGGTCCTAGGGTCAGTTTGGGCTACTTGTTGCATGGTGTCCGGATGCTGAATGGTGGCGAATACTGGCTCTTCCACCACTCGATATTCTTGTCGTGGAGGCTCCATCCCGTAGTCGATCTCGATCACCATGTCCGCGTCCTCTGCATTCAAAGCTTCATACAGCCCTTTTCCCGAGAGGGCGGTTTTGATGTAATCTACCGTCTCCTTGTACCGTAGATCGTTGGTATCCGTCTCAGGATCTCGTGGGATTATGATGTAGGATTCCGCATCCGTTATTGAAGGATTCGAAATTGCGTCGACCGCCATCTCATAGGTTGTATTGCACCCAACAAGCAACAGAGCCAGAATAGCCCCGAGTGTAGCGATTGATCTGACTTTCGAGGATGTCATTCCAGTTATTCGGTTTGCTTGTTTGATAGTCGTTGGTCGAGGCCAGGCTAGAGCTCGGTCTGTTTAGCAAGAGCGTTGTTCTGAGCTTCGAGGGCGGCGAGCTCTTTTTCCAATCGGTCGATCTCTGCCAACGCGTCTTTTTCCCGCTGCACCATTTCGTCCAAGGCCTTCTTCTTGTCGATTGCGTCTTGTCTGCGTGCTTGAAGCACTTTTAATCGTTCTTCCGCAGTTTCCGCTCTGCCAGCCATTTCTTCAAGCTCCGCATCGGAAATTCGGAAGCCCTCGGCGATCTCCAACTCTTCCTGTAAGGCCACTTTTTCCTTCTCGATGGCCCGCTTTTGCATGGCAATCGCTTGGTTGTAAGCTCGTTGCTGGGCGAGAGTGTCCTGTCGCTTGCGCTCCTTTCCCTCTTGCACCGCTCCAATTGCGGCTCCGACGGCTCCGCCTGCGGCAGCCGCCGCTGCCACGCCGCCCATGTCTTGGCCAGTGATTAATCCCCCCACGGCTCCGATTGCCGCGCCGGTACCGGCACCCTTAACTGTTTTGGAGGCTGCGGGCCCGGCGCATCCCCATTGAAACGCGAGAATGGACATTGCGATGATCGCAGAACCTGATTTAAAGAGTTTTATGGAACGATTCATACTGGTTATATATCTACTCAATCGCTTTGTTTATTGGATTCGCTATTATTGAAGAAAAAATAGACGGTTTTGGGACGATTGTAAATGCGGTTTGTTGCTCCTGCACTACTTGAATCCATGATAGACAAGGATTCGTAAAGATAGTCTCAAGGAATGCTGGATTTAATTTTAAGTCAGGTTAAATTGTCAGAATTGAAAGGATGCCGCTCAAGGCGTAAAAAAGTATGAAGAAAAAAGGGTTGTTGTCGCGAGATTTTATCGTCCAGGCGGCGGGATTATTTATTTCCATCGTCGTGATTTTATCAGTCTACAAGTACTACATTTGGCCGGTTGCTGAAGACATTGAAATCACAAACAGCATTCAGGCGAGCCAGAACCCGGATGGCGTTTTCATTCCAAAGAAATCGGTCACGGTGATTCTCAAGAACTACGAGCAATTGGCCTGTTTGGTTCTCATGATGTGGGCGATGATTATCATCGTCTTCAAGTTCACGAAAGTATTCTCGGAGCAATCGATGTCGGATCATCAATTTCTCAAGATTTCCCGCGGGGAGCGCATCATTCCGGAAGACGCATTGGCATATTACAAAGAAGTGGAAAGCCAGGTTAGGCACATACCGCGATTGCGAGGGAAAATTTTACCAGAAACGATACTATCGGCGCTGCACCGGTTTGATGCGACACGTTCGATTCAGGACGCGGCCCATGCCGTCAGCGAGCGTGCTGAAATGGCCCACGAGCAGTTGGAGTCCGATCTTTCTTTGGTGCGGTATGTTGCATGGGCAATCCCGTCTGTGGGCTTTATCGGAACGGTTCGAGGCATCAGCGAAGCCTTGGGTCAGGCTGACATGGCGATTCAGGGCGACATCAGCGGAGTGACCTCCAGTCTGGGTCTCGCCTTCAATTCAACTTTTATAGCTCTGCTCTTGAGTATTGGCCTGATGCTTCTTGTGCATTTGCTACAGTCGCGGCAAGAGACCCTGATAATCGATATTGAGGATTGGGTGACCAAGAAAGTGATAGGGCTAATGAAAACGCCGACGAGCGAGGAAAGTGCGATAAGTTTTACTTAATAG
>Ga0310343_10000086_pt1 | contig 36771 bp, 46 predicted proteins | sample HC15DNA2025_MG_FD_203519 | JGI IMG/M metagenome (GOLD analysis project Ga0310343, IMG submission 203519) | Marine microbial communities from station ALOHA, North Pacific Subtropical Gyre - HC15-DNA-20-25_MG | ecosystem: Environmental > Aquatic > Marine > Oceanic | place: Pacific Ocean: North...
GATTTAACTTACCGTGGTGTAAGACAAGAAAAAGAACTTACAAGTCTTAAGTGATTGAAACATTAGAGATATGTTTAGCATCTGCTATCTTTCTCACAATCATAACTGCTGAAGTTCAGTTCCTATATGGAAAATAAACACAGGAGGGTTGCATCCCTCCTTTTTTTATGCTATAGTGATTGAAACAATAATATTATGGACAGAGCAAAATTAAAACTGATGGTTCGTAACCTAGAGTTATTAGTTGATGATATTAAAGCAGAAGTTTTTTCTGATGTGCAATCTTATGTTAGTCCACCTCCAACCATCACACAAGATTATGATGAAATACTAGAGGACGACGATGGCTACCCAGATTAGCAGAGCAAAACGACTAGTCAAAATGCTTGAAAGATTAGTCAAACAACCTTATCTGTATGATGAGGAGCAAAATAAATTAATTCGTGAACAACTAGAAGTTGCTAAAAATGAATTAGCAAAAATTCAAGAACAATCATCTAAAGGATTTAAATGAACGTATCACTTATAAGTGTCTCACCTGATGCCGAAAAACATATGGCATATTGTGCTCGTGTGAGTAATCCAAATAATCAGGACAATGAAAACTATGCAGGTTTATTAAGATACTGTATCAAACATCAGCATTGGTCTATTTTTGAACAAGCATTTATGACTCTTGAAATCAACACAACAAGAGGACTTGCTGCTCAGATATTAAGACATCGTTCTTTTACTTTCCAAGAGTTTAGTCAAAGATATGCAGATACAAATTTGTTAGATGCAAATATTCCTTTACCAGATTTAAGAAGACAAGACACAAAGAATCGTCAGAATAGTATTGATGACATACCAGAGAAGCAAACTAAATTTTTACAAGAGAGAATAAGACAATATTTTAATGAAGGTATGGATTTATATAATGAATTATTGAGAGAAGGTATTGCAAAAGAGTGTGCTCGATTTGTTTTACCACTTGCAACACCAACTCGCATCTATATGTCTGGTAGTGTTCGTTCTTGGGTTCATTACATTGATCTCCGTTCTGGACACGGAACACAAAAAGAACATATGGACATAGCAAATGCTTGCAAGACCATATTTACCGAACAGTTTCCAACTGTATCGGAGGCTTTGCAATGGGTCTAAATAGTACACATAACTTTATAATTATATGGCAACCTATCCTGTAGTAAATACAAAAACTGGTGAACAAAAAGAAGTTGTAATGAGTGTTACACAATGGGATCAGTGGTGTTCTGATAACCCTGATTGGTCAAGGGACTATTCTGATCCCTCTACAATGCCAGGTGTTGGTGAAGTTGGAGAGTGGAAAGATAAGTTAAGAAAGAGTAAACCAGGTTGGAATGATGTTTTAAAGAAAGCATCAAAATCACCAGGTTCAAGAGTAAAGACACTTTAATCAAATGCCAAGAAAAAAGAAGACTAATGGGGATCAACCCATAGGTATCGGTTTAACTACGAAACAAATGAAACGTAAAAAACCGATTGGAAATACTTACCTTCTTGATATTGAACCTATCACAGATAATCAAAAGAAACTTTTTGATTCATATGCAGAGGGAAAGCATCTAGTTGCATATGGTACAGCAGGGACAGGAAAAACATTTATTTCCTTATATAATGCTCTTGCTGATGTATTAGATGAAACAACACCATACGAAAGAATCTACCTTGTGCGTTCTTTAGTATCAACTCGTGAAATTGGTTTTTTACCAGGCGATCACGAGGATAAAGCAGATATTTACCAAATACCATACAAAAATATGGTAAAATATATGTTTCAAATGCCAACTGATGCTGACTTTGAAATGTTATATGGTAATCTAAAAGCACAAGAAACAATTAAATTTTGGAGTACATCCTTTATTAGAGGAACTACTTTAGATAATGCAATCGTAATAGTAGATGAATTTCAGAATCTTAATTTTCACGAATTAGATTCAATTATCACTCGTATCGGAGAAAATAGTCGAATTATTTTCTGTGGTGATGCTAGTCAAAGTGATTTGGTAAAAACAAATGACAGGAATGGCATACACGACTTTCTCAACATATTGCGTAAAATGCCATCTTTTGATATAATAGAGTATGGCATTGATGATATAGTTCGTTCTGGACTTGTCAAAGAATATATTATTTCAAAACTTGAAGTTGGTCTTTAATGTTTAATCATGTAGAACTGAATCTTCCCAAACTTTCCAGAGAAACTATTGACGGTGTTCGATACTACTCTGTACCTGATGAAGATGAATTAATTAAATTAGTTTCGATTACATCTGTTACTAGTCACTATAATAAAGAAATTTTTATTAACTGGCGAAAAAAAGTAGGTGATGAAGAAGCAAATCGTATTACCAAAGCAGCGACCACCCGTGGCACTGACTTTCACACACTTACAGAGCATCATTTATTGAATGATGAGAAACTTCCAAAAGTTCCTCCAATATCTAATTTTCTGTTTAATGTAGCGAAGCAAAAAATTGGTAATATAAATAATATTTACGCTTTAGAGGGTTCTCTCTACAGTAGGCAACTAGGAATTGCTGGAACAGTCGATTGTATTGCGGAATACGAAGACGAGTTAGCGATAATAGATTTTAAGACTTCAAAAAAACCAAAACCCAGAGACTGGATTGAACATTACTTTGTCCAGTGTATGGCATACGGTTGTATGTTATATGAATTAACAGGTATATCTGTTAAAAAATTAGTAATTATTATGTCCTGTGAAAATGGAGAATGCATCGTCTATGAAGAATACAACAAAGCAAAGTATATCAAACTCCTCGGAGAATACATTAACAAATTTATTCAAGATAAACTGGAACTCTATGGAACCGAATAAAGAACTAGAACAGGCAATCGAGAATAAATTCTTGACACCTTCAAAATTTGCAATGGAAATCGAAAAGATTGTAGCAGAAGAGGAAGACTTCAATTATATTGATGCAATCTGTTACTATTGCGAAACTAACAATATTGAGGTAGAATCAGTATCGAAGTTAATATCCAAACCTTTAAAAGAAAGATTAAAATGGGATGCAACCCGTCTTAATTTTATGAAACCTACATCAAGAGCAAAACTGCCTTTATAATGAAAAAATCAGAATTAATTCATTGGAGATTGCAAGCGATGCTTCGTGAGCATACTTTCCGTGATTTACAATACTTGGGTGTCAGACCTGATAGTATTGGTGTTGACCAACATTGGTATCGAATCGGAGAAGCAGAAGTACCTGTGGACTCAATTACAGAATTAGATAGTGAAGAGGAAGATGATGAAAGTGACTCCATTTGAAACCTACCAGTCATATCTATCAATGAAAAGTCATTTTACAAACCGTAAGTATGACTTTTTTAGATATGGTGGTAAATCTCGTGCGACTATGGCATCTTTTAATAAAAGAAAAGATAAGTATTGGTTTGAGAAAACATCGAGAAAATATTCTGATAGTGAGATAGTTGACTTTCTTCTTGCAAACTTTGTGACCACAGATAATCCAAATAATCTGTGGATTGGTGAGATTATTAATTCTGGTGAGAGAACCTATGCAGATTGGATGAGAAGAAAACAGAGTATCTCTTACTTATTCAAAGAAGAATCGGAAAAGCTATTAGAAGAGAATGAGTTAGTAGAATTATTTGAATGTGGTAAAGGACACCCTATTATATTGAAGAGATTTTTAGGTGGTGATATCTCCCTTGAAACATTTGTGATTTATGATATAATATTCTCATTCTCAGAAAAATTTGACGAGAAACTGTTCGATCCCGTATGGGAAACCGTCAGTTTAAAAATAAGGAAGTATAAACCTTTCCTAAATATTAATGTATTCAACTTTAAAAAAATACTACGGGAAATCGTAAATGAGTGATTTTTTTGATTCCGATATAGTTCGTGAAGAACTACAAGAGATAAACGAATTGCAGATGTCTATTTACAAGAATGCAATGAAGTTTGGAACTTTTAGTCGTGAAGATAAAGTTGACCACATTGAAAGACTTACTGAATTATTAGAAAGACAAAGAGTAATGTATACTCGTATCAGTCTTTCTGATGACCCAGAAGCAATTGACCTTAAGAATCACTTGCAAAAATCTGTTGAGCTGATGGGATTCCCAGAAGGAACAGATATGTTGTTATTATTCTCTGGTATGTCAAATACTATTGAGAACCTTAAGAAGTCTATTGACAATTGATTATTAATCTGTTATAATCCAAATATCCAAAATATCCAATTTATCCGAGGTATCCAAATGTCTTTTAAAGACCTAAAAAAACAGTCTAAACTTGGCTCACTTACTGCAAAGTTAGTAAAAGAAGTCGAGAAGATGAACAACACGGGCGGTAACGCTGATGACCGTATCTGGAAGTTAGATGTAGACAAAGGAGGTAACGGTTATGCTGTTATCAGATTCCTACCTGCACCCGAAGGTGAAGATTTACCATTTGTAAAACTATATTCACATGCATTCCAAGGTCCTGGTGGATGGTTCATTGAGAACTCACTCACTACTCTTGGACAGAAAGACCCTGTTTCTGAGTATAACTCATTACTCTGGAACAATGGCACTGACGCAGGAAAAGAAACTGCAAGAAAGCAGAAGCGTAAGTTAACTTACGTATCTAACATCTATGTTGTGAAAGACCCTGCTAATCCTGAGAACGAAGGTAAAGTATTTCTATACAAGTATGGAAAGAAAATCTTTGACAAACTTACTGCAGCAATGCAACCTGAGTTTGAAGATGAGGAAGCAATCGATCCATTCGATTTCTGGCAAGGTGCTAACTTCAAGTTAAAAGCAAAGAATGTTGCAGGATACAGAAACTATGATAGTTCTGAATTTGCAGCACCAAGTCCTTTACTTGATGATGACGATGCAATGGAATCACTCTGGAAGAAACAGTTCTCACTTGCTGAGATTGTTGCACCAGACCAGTTCAAAACATATGATGAGTTAAGAACTCGTCTAGACTATGTTCTTGGAAACAAAAAGTCCGCTGCACCACAGTTTGAAGAAGAGGATATTGATCGTGGAGAAGCAGAAGAGTTAGTAACTGCTGCTGTATCAAAACCAACTCCTGCGGTAGCAGAAGAAGAGGATGACGCACTATCATACTTTGCGAAACTCGCAGAAGAATAATTACATATATTTGTGTAATTTTAATCCTTTTTTAAATCCTAATTTTTTAGAGAGTTGTTTATATAACTCTCTATTTTTTTTGTTTTCTTTTATGATGCGATGTGCGTCATAATCATCATCAGGAAATTCTAATGTAGTTATGTAAGACATTATCTTTCTCCTGACATAGATCTTATTAATCTATCAGCTAAGTTTTCAATTTCATCATCAGTTGGATAATTAGGATAATTTGACATATCAATGTCAAAACCTAATTTATCTGAATATTCAAATTTTGTTTTTGCTTCTTGAAAACGTTCACGAAGTCTATTCTCCGCAATTTGGATACACTCCATGCGAAGTTCGTACGGGTTTCTTGCCATAATAGTAAATCTGTATGTTTATGAGTGTTTGTTAGGTGTGTGTCGGTATATCCGATTCTAACTAAACGTGATTTTATTTATAAAAGTTTTATGGATTAACAGCTTCAGTATTTTCTGTTATTGCTAAATCTGAATTTATATAATTTGAACTTTTGTCGTATCTAACAATATCCCTTAAATCATTTATAAAAGTAAATAAATATCCACCTTTTAATACGTTTATTTCTCTTTTTCTTTCATTCTCTTTATATTCAAATTCTAAATTTGTTACTGGACTAGCGATTTTGTCAGTTAACACTGAAAATTCATCTTTATCATCAAGTTGTCTATATCCTGCTTCAGATCTTAATGTATACCTTATACTAGGAAATTTATGTACTGTCCCATCGATTTTAAAATTAGCATCAACAATTAAGTTTGGTGGTAAAATTTGTCTATCTTGATCATCTCTTATTTCTGAAGTTTCATAATGATGAATTTGATTCATCGTGGTCTCATTTCCATATTTATTTAAAGCGTAATCATATACTTGATAATCTTGTAATGGCCATTGATGATTTATATTCGTGATACCAGCAACCAATATGACAACATAATCTAATCTTGCATCTCCATATAGTGCCTCTGCAATCGTGTCAGGACGATCACCGTCTCCAATAACAAATTTATCAAACACGGAAGCAGCATTTTTTACATAATCTGCTAGTTTTGTTCTACGAAATAAATTTTTTATAACAATATAATCACCTGATGAATTTTTATGTGATAATGGTGATTGATAAACTATATTTGGTAGTTCATTAAAATATCCCATTAGAAACCAACACCTCCATCTCCACCATTTCCAGGCAAGTAATCCTCAAAGTATATTGGATTAATTTCTTTAAATGTAAGATCCATTCTTAAGTTTACTGGTGTACCATCCTCATAAGATGTGTAAGTTCCAGAATTTGTATAATTAACTGCCATACCAGTTAAAGCTGCTAATTTAAATTTATTCAAAAATGGGTGAGGTGCACCATCTTTTAAATATTCTAATTGAAACAAATCAGGAGATTTGAGAAAAATACCTTGTGCACTTCCATTATATTCTCCAGCTTTTGGAGCCATTGATTGCTTTAATGAACGAATAATTGCTTTAACGACCTTTGCTTCATCTATTGACCTTGGAGAAAATGTTATGCTATATGGAAATGATCTCAAGTTAACACCTTGAAATAGTAACTCTAGATTACTATTCAGAATTTGTCCTGTTGAACGTGCTATAACACTTTTTGCACTTACGTTTGAACCCAGTGCACCAATAGCAGCACCAGATATCGCTGCACGAATAGCATTAGTGGTTTGTGAACCTATATCACTAAATTCCATACCAGACACCATTGCCCTAATCGCTTGTTGAGATTTTTGAATAGCATCAGCAGGACCGTCCTCCATAAATTTTTGTGCAATTGCTAATCCAGCAAGTTCAATAGCATTTACTCTATCATCACCCCAAGTTACTTGATTGGAATCATTTAATTCTTGTGGAATTGGAAGTTCAATATTATACTTTGATTTAACATTATTTTTCATTCGAGTGTTAGCATCGGTGAATGAAGCGTTAAATTCTGGTTTTTCAATTTTTTGCCCTGTATCTTTATAAACTTTATCACGATTTTTTTTAGTATTAGATAGAATTTCCTCTCTACCATTTCCATAATTAGCAGTTATAAATGAGTTTTTTATTTTCATTCCCATAAAACCATCATCTGGTCCTCCCTCATCCATCGGAATATATTCTACACATTTAATTCTTAACGTATCACCTGTTTTTTCCTGCATTGTTCTAGCAACAGGATATGACATATAAGCTGCAATACCCGATTCATTTTTAAAATTAAGTGATTGTGCTTTTTTCTTCTTACTTGAACCTTGAATTAATTTAATACCTGAATTAGTTTCAGGATTAAATTCTCTAGCTTCAGTTTCTTTATAATCGCTAGGATAACTGGCAGTCGTCATATTACTTTTTTAACTATTTAGTATGATTTTGACAAAAGGAAGAGTTCTTAAATCTCTTAACTCCATTTCATCCACTTTATATAATCCACCAACTACTTCTGAGAATGTATATTGTCTCATTTCTCCCCAGTGATAGTTCAGTCCTTTGAATCCCCATTGAAATACATCAGTTACAGCAACAAGTGGATGTGAATCATATGCAATGCCAGGTGTTTTTGCACGATATACAAAGACATAATAATTACCTGCTTCAGGAACATTACTTCCTTCAGACAATACATTTAATACTTCTGTTGCTAAATCATCGGCACTTTCGTTTCCGATTAAATTTTTCATTATGGGATCTATGCGACTCATATGTCTAACTCTTTTTCTGTGATAACTTTAAACTCCCACATTCTGTCGGCACAATATTCTCTCGCTGCCTTCCATTTTGCTTGATTTCTTGCATATTCAAATGCTTCACGGATGTAACCTTTAGTTTGTCTTTTTGGTTTTTTAGGTTTAGTTGTTTGTTTTAGTGGTTTGACTTCAATCAGGTATCTTTTTATTTTACCTGTGTTCTCTTGAACTTTAATATAAAAATCTGGGAAGTATCTATGTACTCGACTATCGTGAGGAGATATGTAAGGTAGTGCTATTTCTTCACTTCCCCATTCTAAAATCTTTGCATTTTTATCACAATAAACCATAAACTTTCTTTCCCAAAGTGACCTGTAAATAATATTAGTTGGATCACCTTTGTACTTTCTAGGAAAGGATGGATAGTATTTTCCCCTATAAGCCATCTAAATAACTATACTATAGAAGTATTTAGAGTGCCAGCACCAAGACCGAGAAGAATATCAGATATAATGCCTAAGATACAGAATGTAGCTCAGACATCACAGTTTCTTGTCAAATTTGTTTTACCGAGAGGTGATAATAATAATCGAAGAAGTTTGAGAGGACATATGAGGAGGAAAGGTATTAATGATCGTTTTATCGCTGATAATGTAGGTTTACTATGTAGTGACGCAGTTTTGCCTGGAAGTGCGATGGCAGCAGTGAACACTGCTGGAGATTCTCAGGGTTTAATCGAAAAGTTTGCACATACTCGTAATTTTACTCAAATAAACTTTGATTTTATGGTTGATAATGAGTATAAGACATTGAAATTTTTAGAGCACTGGATGGAATATATTTCGGGACAATCATATGCAGATCCTACAATGGACTCTTACCATTTTAGAATGGCATATCCAAGCGAATATAAATCAAATGACACAAGAGTCGTCAAGTTTGAGAGAAATCATTTTCAATTTTTGGAATATAGATTTGTTGGATTATTTCCACTTTCCCTCAATTCTACAAGAGTTTCATATCAAAATTCTCAAGTGTTAAAGGCAACTGCAACATTTTCCTATGATAGATATATCTGCGGTGAATCAACTTCACTCGCAAGGGCATTAGGATTAAATTTAAATAATAAAGGTGGAAGAGCAGGTAACGGAAATATTGACTATAATAATACCACTGAATTAAATAATGTTTTAACTGGTTTACCATTATTAAATCAAGGAACTAGATTTGGATTTCCTCTTGGTCGTGTGGGAACTGTTACTGGAACAGATTCAACTCTCAGCACTGGTGGAGTCAAGGATGATTTTATATATGAGATACAATAATACGTTTTAAAAACCCCTATAAATAATTTTAACTGAAGTGTAGTAATTATTATGCCTTTACCAACCATTTCAACTCCAACATATGAGTTGATACTTCCTTCGTCGGATAGAAAAATTAAATACAGACCCTTTCTTGTAAAGGAGGAAAAGATTCTCATTATTGCAATGGAATCTCAAGACACTAAACAGATCGCAAGAGCTGTTAAAGATGTTATTTCAAAATGTATATTATCAAAAGGAATAAAAGTTGAAAGACTTTCAACATTTGATATTGAGTATTTGTTTTTAAATATTCGTGGTAAATCTGTCGGTGAACAAATTGAAGTCATGGTTACTTGTCCTGACGATGGTAAGACACAAGTACCAACATCAATTAACATTGATAGTATAAAAGTTCAAAAAGATGAAGACCATTCACCTGACATCGTATTAGATGACATTTATACATTAAGAATGAAGTATCCATCTTTAACAGAATTTATCAAGAATAATTTTGGATCTCTTGATGAAATGAGTGTTGATGATACTTTTGATTTGATTGCATCTTGTATCGATCAGGTATATTCTGAAGAAGAATCGTGGACATCGGAGGAATGTACAAAGAAAGAATTGACAACATTTGTTGAGTCATTAAACTCGAACCAATTTAAAAAAGTTGAAAAATTCTTTGAGACAATGCCTAAATTGGCTCATACAGTTAAAGTGACAAATCCAAATACAAATGTAGAGAGTGAAATTAGAATAGAGGGGCTGCAGAGTTTTTTCGGATAAGTATGGCACATGAAGATTTAGTGTCATACTATAAATTAAATTTTGCTTTGATGCAGCACCATAAATATAGTTTAACTGAACTTGAGAACATGATGCCTTGGGAGAGAGAAATTTACGTTTCACTACTCCAACAATATGTTGAAGAGGAAAATTTAAAAGCACAACAAGAACGTAATGGATGAGGAACAAGGGTTATCATCACCAATAGCAGGAGGTCTTAGAGGTATTAGAAGAAGTGTGTCTTCTAGTGTCTTTACAGGTCGTGCTGTTCCACCACCTGTTTCAGATCCACAGACAACGAGTCTACTAAATCAAAATTCTCTTACTTTAACATCTATATCTACACAACTTAGTGGTATTAATGAGTCAGTTGGTAATCTTAATACATCATTAAATGCTATAAGAGAAAATTTATCAATAAGTGAAGATATAGAAAAAAATAAAGAATTACAAAAAAGAAAGAGAGAAGCACAATTAGCTGAACAGGGTTTAAGAGAAGGAAAAGAAAGTGAGTTAGAGAAAAAAATTCAATTTGCATTGCTTTCTCCAGTTAGAAGAGTATCTCAAGTTGCAAGAGGTGTTTTAGGTAGATTGACAGATTCATTATTATTTCTTGCTGGTGGTTGGTTGACAGTTCAAGCACTTAGATTTTTAGAATTTACATCGTCAGGAAATATTGAAGCATTAAAAAAATTAAAAGATCGATTTTTAAAAGATTTATTAATAATAGGTGGAATTGTTTTATCATTAACACTTGGTATTTCAAAAGTCTTTGCTTTAATAAAGGGTTTAACAGTATTATTATTAAAAGTTACATTTGGTGGGTTGCTTACAGACGGATTTAAATTTTTAGGAGCATTAATAAGGAATAACGTAGCTAAATTTTTAAGATTTATAAAGAGTGGATTAGGTAGGATAGGATTAAAAGGTTTAGGACCAATTTTAGGAAATTTAACAATACCTGGTGCAGGAATAATCGCTTCTCTACAAAATAGGATTATTAAATCATTAAAACAGATTCCTATCATAGGAGAATTATTTAAAGGTGGTAGAAAACCTTTCGATCCAAAGACAGCTAAAGTAGCTAAAGCTGGTTGGTTAGGTAAATTTTTTAATGCTCTTATTGTAATTGAAAAGGGTATAAAAGTATTTACTGATTATAATGAGATGAGAGATAAAGGTCTCACTAAGTTTAAATCGATAGCGATAGCACTTGGAAAACTAGCTGTTGACATTGGAGTTTATCTTGCAGTCGTTAAGGGAACAGCTTTTGCATTAGGTAAAATAGGGGGTCTTATTGGATTTGCAGCAGGGATGTTGACAGGAGGTCCAGTAGGTGCTGCTTTAGGTTCAATCGCTGGTGCTAAAATTGGTGCTGGTCTTGGTTCAATTTTAGGTACAATTGGTTATTTCTTCCCTGGTGCTATTAAGGCAGTGACTGGTGGTTTAGTTGATGTTGAAAAAATAAAGGGACAAATGCAGGATGGAGTTGAAAATGTTATTTCTGGTGCTGGATCAACAAATAAGAAAGGAGTGCCACCTGGTAAAGTTCCTATAAAAAATAAAAGAGGAAGAACGATTGGATATAAAGATGCACCAAAAGATGAGAGTGTCGTATCTGCTGACTCTACAACAATTACTTCAGCATCAGGTTTTAGTGTTGGTGAGGTAGTTCCATTTAAGACAGCTAATAATGGAGATAATTTAGAAATGTCATCAAATGTAGCAAATGTTGTTGATGCTACGGTTAATAATAAATCTACATCAAAATCAAATTTTGCGGGTAGTACAACTAATGGAGGTATAGATGATACTCCTGATATAGAATCATCAAATCCAAATGATAATAGTACAATTGTCGCATCAGCAGCTTTTAACATATTATAATGTCTGAACAACAAAGAAAAAATTCACTCTTAAGATCTTCGATTAGTATTAATTCTATTCGACGTTCTGCTTTGCAATTTACTAAAAGTTTAGATAGATCTAATATTATCGCCAAAGACATTATTAAAACTACAAAAGATAAAAATCTTTTTGATAGAAAAACAATATCAAAAGATAATGAATATTTTAGAAAAAGAAGAGAAAATGTCCGAAGAAAGCAAAGAGAGGATGAGTTAGAGGCATCAAGTATAACTGGTGTTACGAAAAGAGAAGGAACTGTAGCAGCAAAAAGCACCAAAGGATTTTTAGGTAGAATATTAGATTTCTTTGGAATTATTTTAATTGGATGGTTTGTGACTAAACTACCAGGAATTATAAAGGCGATAGGTAATGTAATAAATGTGATAAAAAAAGCAGTAGGATTTTTAACTGGTTTTGTTGATGGTGTAAGAGATTTTTTGACTGGAATTGGTGATGGAATTAAAAGAACCATTGATGCGTTTCCTAAATTTGATTTTGTGAGTCAAAGAACCGAAGGTGATAAAACAATTAAAGAAACTGAAGGTGTATTGACTAAATTAAATCAAGACTTTATATTTGCTTCAAGAGTCGCCACTAATAGTACTGATGATGTGCTAACAGATAATCCCGACCTTGATCCAGAAACAGGTGAACTAATATACGATGAGGAACAGGAAAGACAATTAAGTGGAGATGTTCGAGCACCACAAGAAGGGACACAAGAAGAGACTGAGACAACAGATGGCACGATGATAGCGTCAGCAGATGGATTTAGTGTTGGTACATCATCTGATGTTGAAGGAACAAATACTGCTGTAACAGAACAGGAAATAACATTAGGTGATGATGATGAAAATAAAAAAATAGAAGAAGCAATTGATAAATTAGAATTAGGTGGAAAACGATTAGAAAATACTGGAGAAGATGAAGAATCTAAGCAATTAGCATCTAAGGTTGCTGAATCAACTGCAGGTGTAGGTGCTGGTGGTGCATCTAATGATGGAGCTCAAACTGGTGGAACTGGTGGAATAACTGGTGCTAAGACTAATATTAATGAAAAGAATGTTAAACTTAGTGATAATAAGGAAGATGAGGTAGATGAAGAAGAATCTGAAGAAGAAAAAGGTGTACCAATAAAAAATAAGCGTGGAAGGATAATAGGATATAAAAAAGTTGATCCTGCTCAAGTATCAAAGAAAGATGATTCAACTATAAGTTCAACTTCTCAAAATGTTGAGATGAGTGAGTTCGATAAGCGAAAAAAAGAGATAATACTAAAGGAAAAATATGGTGGCACTGGTAGACCAATAACTGTCGGAAACAAAACTTACAATCCTGGTGATGAAGGTTATATTGAAGCATTTAATGTGATTCAGAACGTTACGTATAGAGATGGAGCTATCGTTCCCCTTTCTAAGAAAAACAATAATTTAGAAATGACAAATAAAACAGATAGACCAACTATTATATTCACCGATGCAGGTGCACCAGTTTCTAGTTCTCCCTCAATGGGTGGTGGTGGAGGTCGCTCTGGTGATATAGTTCTTAAAAATTCTAATGATTCTCAAACAATGAAAAAAATTCATACTTTAATATTGGAAAGTTAAAATGGCAGCAGTAGACGCATCAATTTATGAAAAATTTATAATAGAATCAGCAGATGGTTCTAGGACAGTTGATTTACGTCAAGGTGTCGTAGGTTTCGTGTATTATGAAAATATATTAGCTCCCTCAGTAACAGCGACTGTTGTAGTTGTTAACACTGGAGGAACTATTAAAGGAAAAAATGGAAAGATGCAAGGAATATATAATGGATTACCTTTAAGAGGAGGAGAAAGAGTCATTATTAAAATTGCAGGTAATTCAAAAAGTAATAAAGGACTCGACTTTTCAAAGGAGTCAACACAATATTTTTATGTTGGTTCTATAAAAAATGTTTTAGTTGATGCTGAAAAAGAATTATTTACTTTAAATCTAATATCACGAGAAGCAATCACTAACCAAACAGTTAGAGTGGGTAGAAAATTTCCAACATCACAAAATATTTCTCAATCTGTAGAAGATATTATAACTGAATATTTAAAATCAGATAAAATTGGTGAAATAGATAAGACACAAAATAAATATGGATTTATTGGAAATTTAAAAAAACCCTTTTCTATTATTACTTGGTTAGCATCTAAATCTGTTGCATATAATGGACCTGGTAAGGATAGCACTGCTGGATTTTTATTTTATGAAACCCAAGATGGGTTTAATTTTAAATCAATTGATAATTTAATAAAACAAGAACCTTTCGTGGAAGATTACACATATTCACCAAGTATTGTTAAATTTGATGACCCTACTAAAGATTTTAAGATAATTAAATATACTGTTGATCGTAATGAGGATTTGTTAGGTAAATTGCAAAGGGGAGCATATAGTAGTGAAAGATATTATATAAATCCAGTATCTTTTAAACCAGATATAAGACATTTTAAATCCTCTGATTATATGGGTGATGATGGAATTAATAATTTAGGAGATGAAAAAATAACTTTACCGACTATAGATGAAGATAGATCCTTGGGTGATTTACCAACTCGTATATTTGTTGGAATGTTAGATGTAGGTACAATCGAACAAACAACTACTGATAAGGGATGGAATGATCCTACTGAAAGAAATGCAGATCCAGCGAAAACTCAAGCACAGTCTATGATGAGATATAATCAACTAATGTCACAAATAGTAGAGATTACAATTCCTCTCAATACTAACTTAACTGCGGGTGGGATTATAAGATGTGTATTTCCAAGTATTGATAGAGCAAAGAAAAAAACTTCTGACCTTCAATCCAGTGGACTATATATGATAAGAGAATTAGCTCACTACTTTGACAATAAAGGTTCTTATACAAAATTAAAAATAGTTAGAGATTCATCAGGAAGAAAATGATAGAGAATAATTTACTGAAAACTAATTTTTTAGGGAAAGATGGATTCCGATGGTGGATTGGTCAAGTTGCACCAGAGGATGCACAGGGAGATCAAATAAATCAGATAGGAAATACTTGGGGTAGTCGAGTAAAAGTAAGAATTTATGGTTATCACCCACCGAATGAAACTGAATTAAAAAATATTGATTTACCTTGGGCACAAGTTTTATTATCACCTCAAGGAGGTTCAGGAAAAGCAAATCGAGCAAGGTCACTTCGTATATCACCTGGTGATATTGTGATGGGGTTTTTTCTGGATGGTGATGATGCACAACTGCCAGTTATTTTGGGTATGTTTGCAAACACTCCAGACTATTATGGTGGAACAAGTGAGTACACCTCACCTTTTGAACCATTTACAGGATATACAAGTAAAATTAAACCAAATCCTGACTTCATCGCAAAAAATGAGGGAGGAGATTCAAATCAATCTAGTCAAAAATCACCTAGATTTGTAACAAAGGAAATTATTGAAGACTTAAATGAAAAATTAGAGAAAGGTGAAACACAATTAAAACAACTTGTTGATTCTGGTGAACTGCAACAAAGTATACAGAACGCATCCGAAGAATTGAAAAACGTTATTAATTCTGGTAAAACTCAAACAGGTCTCTCAGACACACAAGAAATAGTTGAAGGACTGAAAAGAAAATACGGATTCCCTGAAGTTCAAGCATTTAAAGATATTGGTAAAGAGGTGATTTTTGGATCTGGAACTGAGGGTTCAAATAATAATTCCAAAGTAACAAATAGTTTAAAAAGTAAACTTAAAAATTCATTAGGTGATATAAAGAATGCAGTACCAAAAGATAAATTTAAGGAATTAGCTAATGCTTCAAAATCAATAGTCGCATCATCTACACCTATAATTACAGATATGGTGAACACCGCAGTTGACGAGATGGCACCAGCATTTAATGGTGGATTAAGAAATATTTACGATGAGAAATTTGGCGAAGTGATGGGCAAAACAGGAAATCTTGCTCTTGCAAAAAAAGCAGCGACAGCAGTACAAGTTGCAGAGATTCCAAATGTTCTAAATGTTCAGAATGCTTTACCTTGTGTTGTTAAAAACATCACTGATAAGTTGTCAGGAGATGTGTTTAATTTACTAACACAATTTACAGATAATGTTGAAAACTTTACAGATTGTATTGGAGATCAATTTATTGGTGCGATTTTTAATGACGTAATTAAAGGTATTAACAATGAATTAGGTGATGCATTAAAAGGTGTATCAAATATATTTGATGGTGATATAGAGGGTATACTAAGAGGAAAGGCTGAGGGTATACTTGGAATAGCAAGTATATTTGATGATTGTGATATTCCATCAGCTGATTTAGGTTCAAAGACTAATAAATGGGTAATAGGTTTAGGACCTGCATCTGTTGGATTGGAAAATATTGCTGGAAAAATTTTAGATATTGCTAACGCAGCACAAGAATTAAAAGAAGCAGCAGCAAGTCCTGGTGGAGTGATAGGTAATTTAGGACTATTTGATTTTATGAGACCTGATGTAAGTTCACCTGGTTTTAGTAGTACTTTGAGTGATTGTTACACAGGACCTCCACTTAATTGTTCAGGTATCAAAGTTAATTTATTCGGTGGAGGTGGACAAGGAGCACAGGTGAATCCAATTTTAGGTGCATTAGTAAGCGATACATTTGCAGTTCAAACTGCTAGTCTTATAGGTATGAGAGTTAAGAATGCTGGATCAGGTTATCAATCACCACCATTTGTTGAAATTACAGATACTTGTCGAAAAGGTTATGGTGCATCTGCACGAGCAGTTATAGATTATGATCCTAGTTCACCAACTTATCAACAAGTTACTGATGTATACATCGTGAGTGCTGGTGAAAATTATCCTGTCATTGAACCAGATGAAGATGATAATAGTGGTGGACAATATCCTGTTGATCATGTTGTTGTGGTTAATCCAGGCGAAAATTATAAGCAAGAAGATATTGTTATAGATAACAAAGGTAATATTTACGAAAAATTTTTGGATGAGAGAGGTAGAATATTAAATGTTATTCCACCTAATCCATCAACTAATAATGTAAAAACTTTTTCTACGCTTCCAGAATTATCAGTTTTATCCACAACTGGTCGTGGTGCAATAATAAAAGGTCAATTGCTACCAAGACCTGAGTATCAGGGAGAGATTAAACAAGTCATCGATTGTATTTCACCTCGTGATGCAGGTATAGTTGGATTTGTTAATGGAGAACCATATTATGGTGCTTTCCATGTTATGTCAAACGGTACAAAGATGACAGGTGCAAAACACTCTGGTAGTGATATGATAATATATGATACTCCACAAGAAAGTAGAACATCTAGAGGTATGATGTCAATGTCTACCTCCTATACCACAGTTTCTTCAGCACCAGTACAAAATGTTTCCGACACCATTACAACGAGTCAGCCTGACACAAGTAGCACTACAACAGCTCCTCAATTGGACATCCCAGACCAAACACCAACTCAACAACCATCTCAACCAACTTATACTCCTCCTCCTAGTAGTCCTCCTAGTGGTGGTGGGTCTTCGGGATCAGGTGGTGGATCGTCAGGTGGCGGTGGATATGGAGGAGGGTACTAAATAAAATATGACATCAGCAGCAGAAAATCAAAATTGGCAAAAGAGACAATATGACTCTTATGGTCCTCATTTTAGGATAGAGACAGCTAATCCTGAGTTAGGGATGTGTGGAAATATTGCATATAATTTATACGGATATGCAGATTCTGGTGACACAGCTAATCTTGGTCTAAAAGGAAATGGATTATTTGATATATTTGCCGATCAGTGTATAACGATAGATGGTGGAGCGAAGGTAGAAGGTGGTGGAGTATGTGTCAATATAATTGGAAGTAAAGGTGATGTAGCGATTACAGCTATGGACAGTGGTGATGTAGTAATAAAGGGGAGAAATATTATACTCGATGCCGATGGTGGTAATATCGAAATGATTGCTAGAGGGGGTAAAGTCGATATTGATTCTGGTGAATTAATAGCAACTAAACAAAGAACAACTAGAATTAATGCTAAAAAAACACATATAACTGGGGGTAAGATTGATATTGGTGGGTCAACAGGAGTCACTTTACTTACTAGTAAAGGTCCTATAAAAGTTAATAAATTTTTAGCAAATGAAGGTAGTTTTTTACAACAATGTTTTCAAGGACTCGCTGCTGCTGCATCAATAGGTAAATATGCAGGGGCACCTCAAGGTGGTTTTGGTGGTGGACAAGGTAATCCTACCAATCGAAGAGGGAGTGGAGTTAGATGAGTGATTATAATAGTGGAGGTATTCCGACTCCTGACTATAATAAGGATGATGTAACTATCTTTAATGATATAACTGAGTTTACTAATGATGTTTTTGTATATGGAAAATTATATGCAGACTTAGGTGGTGATGTTCAATCATTCAGCACAGCAGGTGTAGAGAGAGTTCGTATTGATAAAGAGGGTCAAGTTACCATGAGTGGTGATGTATTAATTAAAGATAATAAAAAACTTGATATCAATAATGGTGCTCTTGAGTTTAGAGGAAATAATGGTGGTAATGGACATATAACAAATACTGTTGGTAATCTTTATATTTTTACACTTGATACTGGTGGTGATATCAATAATTATGCTGCCAGTAATTTTAGCGTATTTACAAATTTTAATTCTGAAAGATTTACCATAGACTCAGGTGGTCAAGTTATTTTTAAACCAATGACAGAGACTGAAAGAGATGCCCTTACTGCAGTAGCAGGTGGTGTAATTTATAATTCTACTACAAATAAACTACAATGTTATAATGGTACAACATGGAATAACCTATTCTGATTGACAATTTTTATACATATGCTATAATAAGAAAAAAATTATTTCATATGGAAGATTTTGTATACGAAGTTATTGTAGACATCTGTGCTAGAACTTTCAAACTTAGAAGTAGTGATGGAGATAATAAGATAATTGCTTGTGAGGATTCTGCAGAGTTTATAAGAGTTTTAGAGGTATGTGATCAGATGCTTGAACCACATATGATTAAATACGCAGAATTAGCATTAACCACAGATAAATAAATGAAATACAAGATAACCACCAACTTTTGTTGGTTTCGTGGCGGTAGTATGATCGTCAAGATGTACTTTATCAATGGTATGCCATTTACATTTGATGAATTGCCAGAGGGACATTTAAGAGATCAAGACCTAATTAAAGAAGCAGATAAGCATCGTACATTTAATGATGACGAGATGTATCAATATTATGGATACCTTGTAGAAGAAGAATTACACCCGTGTTTGTTCCCAGTCGATTTAGAGAACCCAGAAGAATTGCCAGATGATATCTCAATTCATATAGACACGGAGGAGTAACCAGCTAAATAAACCTAGTATGTACGGTCTATTGATCTCATTTATTGTAGTTAAAAAAGATGCCTCTTAATAAGTTAGAGAATTTTATAAAGAATACTGAGGGTCGTGTTCTTTATGTAAATCCAAATGATCTTGATTCCACTGATGGTATAGAGAATCAAGGTAATTCATTAACCAAACCCTTCAAGACGATTCAGAGAGCACTGATAGAGGCTGCTAGATTCTCATATCTTCGTGGAAATGATAACGACTTAGTAGAAAGAACAACAATATTAATATTTCCTGGCGACCATATAATTGATAATAGACCTGGTTTTGGTATTCGTAATGAGGCAGGAATCGCAAAAGCGATTAGTCCAAGTGGTGCTGCAACAGGTGCACAAAATACTCTAACCCTTACTTTAAATTCAAATTTTGATTTAACACAAGAAGATAATATACTTTACAAGTTTAATAGTGTAAATGGTGGTATAGTTGTACCTAGAGGTACATCTATAGTTGGATTAGATTTAAGAAAAACAAGGATTAGACCATTATATGTACCAAACCCAACAGATGATAATGTTCCAACATCTGCAATTTTTAGAATCACTGGTGCTTGTTACTTCTGGCAGTTTACATTCTTTGATGGTGATGAATCAGGTTTAGTATATACAGACCCTTCAGACTTTAGTGCAAACAATCAATCAAAACCAACATTTTCTCATCATAAAATCACTGCGTTTGAATATGCAGATGGTGTGAATACTCTTGATAATTTTAGTGATTTAACTGACTTAGACATTTATTATAGTAAACTCACTAACGCATTTAATAGAGCATCTAATCGTGAGATAGATCAAAAATACCCATCAGCCCCTGCTGCTTTCGCACCACAAAGACCAGAATTTGAAATAGTTGGTGCATTTGCAACTGACCCACTCAATATTACGAATATCGAATCGGGTGACGGTGCAACACCTGGTCAAGTTGTAACAGTTACAACTCAAACAAATCATAATCTCACAGGTGGAACACCAATCAAGGTTCGTGGAATAAACGTACCAGACTACAACATATCAACGAAAGTATCAAATGTTATTGATGCAACTAGATTTCAATACTCTTTAGAATTTGTTAGACCAAACTTACCAGCAGGTTCTGCTGGAGGGTTAAGTTCTGCAAACGGGCAAGTATTAGTTGAAACTGATACAGTTACGGGTGCATCACCATACATCTTTAACTGCTCAATGCGTTCTGTATATGGTATGCAGGGTTTACATGCAGATGGTTCTAAAGCGACTGGTTTTAAATCAATGGTGACTGCACAGTTTACAGCAGTATCTCTACAGAAAGATGATAGAGCATTTGTAAAGTATGATAAGACAAATAGAAGATACAGTGGTATTGCATTCTCAAAACAGACAGGTGCACTATTATCTTCCGAATCATCATCAACAAATCCACAGACAGTATTTCATTTAGATCAAGAAGCTAATTATAGAAAAGGATTTAGAACTACACACATTAAGGTATCAAATGACGCAGTTGTTCAGATTGTGTCAGTGTTTGCAATTGGTTTCCACGCACACTTTGAAATGATAAATGGTGCTGACGCATCTATTACAAACTCAAACTCAAACTTTGGTACATTTGCACTTTTAGCTGAAGGATTTAAGAAAGAATCATTTGCAAAGGATAATAAAGGATTCATTACATCTGTTATCACTCCTCGTTCAGTTGTAAATGAAGAGCAGCAAATAGAATTTTTACAAATTGATGTCTCAGAAACTACAGCAACTAAATTATTCTTATTTGCTCAACCAACTTTAACATTACCACCAGCACACATAGCTCAAGGTTTCAGAATTGGTGCAAGAAATGATGAAAAATTATATATTGATAATGGAGGAAGCACATTCTCTGCAACTGTTGTTATGCCAAATGGTGCTTCTGGCACATCAAATGTGGGTGAAAAAAATTATGAAGCAACTCATTCTGATGCGAGTGCTTCTATCAAATCAGTATTTACAATCGCTGCTGGACACGAACTAGCAAACGGTGAGTCCATTAGGATTATTGCAGATAATGGTGATTTACCTGAGAATATTGACCCACACACAGTGTATTTTGCAATTACAGCTGCTCAAGATTCTAACTTATTTGCAAATCAAATTCGTATTGCATCATCAAAAACAAATGCTGATTTAGCAATTCCTGTTTTTGTTGCAACGGTTGCAAGTGTAACTGATAAGTTTAGAATTGTAAGTAAAGTATCAGATAAAAAACCAAATGATGCTGGACATCCAATTCAATACGATACAAGTGCAGGACAATGGTTCGTTCATACACTTGCTGCTGGCAATACAATTCATAATGGTTCTTCAATATACGCAAATGCAACTGATGATGATATTACATATGTCCTTAGAAAGGATGACGATAGAAGTTTAGATGAGAAGATATACAAATTAAGATATGTTGTTCCTAAAGAATTAACAAATGGAAGAGATCCAACAGACGGATTTGTTTTACAAGACTCAAGTTCAACTAATGTTTTAGCAGATACTGATTTTAGTAAGACTACGATTGGTTCAAATGATTATGCTTTTGATCGTAATACACGATTCATATCTCAAGCAAGTTTCGATAGTACAGATCAATTAGCTAAAATTCGTTCAGATAAACCACATAACTTAGGTGTTGGTGATCAAATTATCATTACAAACGTAGTAAGTTCAACAAATTCCACCGCCTTACCTAATAAAGGTTACAACGGAACTTTTGTTGTTGCTGAAATTGTTAATGACAAAGAGTTTAGATATTCTCCGACTGATACATTAGGTGTAACTCATACAACTGGTACTTTTACAAACAATACACAAACTCGTTCAACATTATTACCACGATTTGATCGTAACAATAATAGTGGAAACTTCTTCATCTATAGAACTGAAACTATTACACCTTATATCGAAGGAGTACAAGATGGTGTTCATCATCTATTTGTATTGAATAGTAATAATTCTATGGATGAACCATCCAATGAATTTGTTGAAAACAAATATAATCAAAATATAGTCAACCTTTTTCCAGAATATGATCGTGATAATGTTGATGCCAACCCACCAGCAGCAGTTTCTTACGCAAAGAGATTTCCAATTGGTGAGGTTATAACAAATGATCTTAAGAAAAGTATCACCAGAGAGACAACTAACCAATTCCTTAAAAACTTTGATGGTTCGATTGGTATTACTTCAGTAACAAATAACAGCACAAATGCTGTTATCAATTTAGATAGTGAACATAGTTTTGAATCATTGAAGTTTCATAATACATTGAATGGTGGTTCAGGACATACAGATGGCACATATTACAATGTAAGATTATTGAATACTAATGCAACTCCAGCGACTGCACCTTGGGATGGTGCGACTGCAAAAGTTGTTGTATCAGGAAATTCTGTTACTTCTGTTGAAATAACTGATGGTGGTTCTAACTATACAGATGGTGAAACATTGTTCTTTGATACTCAGTCCACTGCACTTGGTGGTATTGGTGGTGCACCAAATGCAAGCATTACGATTGCAACTGCTGGTATATCAACAGCGACTGGTCATTATATTCAAGTAACTGGTATTACAACTGGAACTGATTCTTACCATCGTATTTCAACTATTAATAGTACAAAACAAATAACTGTAGCTAAATCCGCTGCTGATACTTTATTAGATGGACAACAGATTCATGATATGGGTCCTTGGATTTTAGTTGGTTCTGCATCCACTACATCAGGAACTACCACATTCACCACTCCTGTAGACCACGGACTTGCAGTTGGTAACAAATTTAGAATCCTGAATAGTAATGATGTTTCACTTGGTGACTTTGTTGTTACTTCAGTTGTTGGTATTACAGAATTCTCAGCTAAAACAACAACTTCGCTGACAGATGCAAAATATATCTTGAAACATGGTTTATCAGATAATGAATCAATTTCAGGTGTCGCAGGAGAAAATATTGATGTAAGAGGATTCAATATATTCGATCATGAGACATTAATTCTAAATGAAGCAGTGGGAACAGGTGACTCTGCATTTAAGGTTAAATTACCTGATGGAGGAACCAATGCTACATCAATTACAAAGAGATTTCCTCTAGGGTCTTACATCCAAATTGGTGGTGAGATTATGCGTGTTGCTTCCAGCACACTATCAGGTGGAGGTGGAGATGAGATTACAGTTATTCGTGGTTCACTTGGTACTAATACTGAAACTCATCTTATCAATTCTAGAATTAAGAAAGTAAAACCATTACCAATTGAACTTCGTAGACCATCAATACTAAGGTCATCAGGACATACATTTGAATACGTTGGTTTTGGTCCAGGTAACTATTCAACTGCATTACCACAACTACAGAACAGATCACTGACTGAAAGAGAGGAGTTCTTAAATCAAGCACAAGAAACATCTTGTGGTAACGTTGTTTACACTGGTATGAATGATAAAGGTGACTTCTATATTGGAAACACCAAGATAGCATCTGCTAGTGGACAACAAACTACATTTGATATACCAGTCGCTACAGTCACAGGTGAAGATCCAAATCGTTTGAGTGCTGTATTTGATGAAGTTGTTGTTAAAGAGAGACTACTTGTTGAAGGTGGAGCATCGAAACAAATACTATCACAGTTTGATGGTCCTGTGACATTCAACAGTGACTTAAGACTATCTGATAATACTAAGCAACTTATTACTGAGGCAGAAATTCGTGCACAAGATGCTAAATTTAGAAGCACTCTTAACTCAACTGCAGTAACAAATGGTGCAGTTGTTATAGATGGTGGTGTGGGTATTGCAAAGAGTATTACTATCGGTGGAGATATAGTCGGTTCAGGAACTCCTGATATTGTTGGGTTTGGTTCGATTACAGCAGATACATTCTTTGGTGATGGTGCTGGATTATTAAATACTGGTTCAACATTATCTGCTGCATCAGGAACACAAAGAGTTGTGCTTACCAGTTTAACATCTGGTCAAATGACAACTACTGCTACAGATGCAGATATCACATTTGATGCTTCTACCAATACTTTAAATGTTGCAAATATCAGTTCGAGTGGTAATTTGAATGGTAATGCAACCACTGCAACCACTGCAACAAATGTTGTTGGTGCTGCAAACAGAGTTATATTTAATAATAACACTAATACAACAACCACATCTGCTAATTTCACATATGATGGAACACAACTAAACGTTGCTGGTGATATAAGAGCTGATGGTATCAGACTTGGATTCACCAATGGTACTACAATTGATACTGTATCAGGTGATTTGACATTAGATTCATCAAACAATAAGGTTATAGCAGATGCTGTATTTGAAGTTACAAATAGTACAAACGCAAGTAGTAAAGATACAGGTGCTTTAATTATTACTAATGGTGGACTTGGTGTTGAAGGTAACATTCATTCTGGTGGAGATATAGTTGCGTTCAGTTCATCTGATATGACACTTAAAGAAAACATATCACCAATTTCAAATGCTCTGGAAATGATTAATTCGCTTACAGGTAATACTTTTGCTTGGAGACCAGAGGCTGGCATTATGGGTAATTCTGGTATGGATACAGGTATCATCGCACAAGAGGTTGAGGCACTTGGATTACCAGGTGTTGCTAAGAGAAGAGGTGATGGTACAATGGGTGTTCGATATGACAGATTAATACCTGTTTTAATTGAAGCAGTCAAAGAATTAACTGCAAAAGTTAAATCACTTGAATCAAATAAATAACTAAAAAAATAACTGATGGCAAATATCAAGAAGAATTTTAATTTTCGTAACGGTGTTCAGGTCGATGATGACAACCTGTTAGTAACAGCTACTGGTCTGGTTGGTATCGGAACCACCATCCCAGTAGAAGCTCTTGATGTCAGAGGTAATGTTATTATTACTGGTTTTACCAGTGCAACATCACAAAATGTAGGATTTTTAACAGTTGCAACACTAGAACCAACAAAAATAATTGGTGCAGGTATTAGTGTTGTAAGTGGAATTGTAACAGCATCAGGAACAGGTATTTTAACTTTCTTTGGTGATGCAAGTAATTTATTAGGAATGCCAACTTCTCAATGGGAGGATGTTGATGTAGGATTAGGATTTACAAGTATATACAATACAGGTGGAAACGTTGGTGTAGGTACTGAAGATCCCCGTTCTACAATTCAGGCAGGTGGAAATGTTGATGCTGGTGAGAGAGGTGTTGGTATCAGTTCAGTTGGTAATATAAATGCTGCTGGAATCATTACTGCTGCGTCTTTTGTTGGAGATTTGACAGGTAATATTGTTAGTGCATCTGCATTCTCAGGTAATATAGATTTAAATGCAGATCTTGATGTAGATGGACATACAAATCTTGATAATGTAAGTATATCTGGTGTAACAACTACTTCTGGAAATGTTATTATAAACGCTGATCTAGATGTTGATGGTCATACAAACCTTGATAATGTAAACATCACTGGAGTCACAACAACTACTGGAAACGTTGACATAAACGCTGATCTAGATGTTGACGGACATACTAATCTTGATAATTTAAGTGTTGCTGGTGTCTCTACATTTTCTGGTCCGATTGTTGGAACAAGTGGAGCAACAATTAATAGTGTTACGATTGGTATAGAATCTCCCAGTGCTATTTCAGCAGTCGGTAGTAATTTAAATTTAACATCTGATGGTGGCACAACTTCAATTACAAATGACCTTGGAGTAACAGGAGTATCAACATTTAGTAATGATGTTGCAGTCGCAGGTATAACAACAACTAAAAATTTATTGGTCACAGGTGTAACTACTTTTAGTGGAGCAGTTAACGCAACTTCCATAGAAGTTCCTAACGCTACAGTCACTACAAAACTTGGAGTTGGTACTACTGATACTCCTGTAAGTGACATACAGGTTACAAAGACTAGTCTCGCTGAAATTCAGATATGTAGTACAGGTAGTGTTGCACAACTCAATGTTGGTAAAGAAGTTGGAACATCAAAGACTCACACATCTCAAATAAGATTTGGTGGTGGTGCTGGTGCACCTTATAGTGCATCTGGTACATCATTAGATATTATTAATTATGACACAGGTAACTTTAATTATCATTTAAGTGGTAATAATGCTGCTGCAGTAGTTGGAGATTTTCATTGGCATAAAGGCATCAACTCTGCTAGATTGATGACCTTAACTGGTATTGGAGGTTCACTTGGTATAGGTAATACACAACCAACAAAAGAATTAGATGTCACTGGTGCTGGTAATTTTAGTGGTGACGTTACTGTTGGTAATAATTTAACAGTTGGTGGAGCATTATTAGGTAATGTGCAGGGAACTTTAACAGGTAATGTTTCAGGAACTCTTCAAGGTAATTCTAATACAACTGTTGGTATATCAACTTTAAACAATCTAACAATAGCAGGTATTGTTACAGCTTCACAAGCATCAATTACTTCAATTGGTATTGGAACAAACCCTGAAGCTAACAGACCACTTAGAATTAATGATATACCAAGTGAGAGAATTTTCGTTACAAGCACTGGTTCAATAGGTATTCAAACATCTCTCGTATTTGGTGGTATTGGTATAAATGCTTCAAGTACTACATTGTCTGTTGGTGCGATAGGTGTTGGTGTGACTATACTTCATAAAGCAGCAGATTTCTCAAATGCTGGACTATCCACGAATAGAATGTTAGTATTACCAAAGGTAAATGGAACTGGTGGTTTACAAGACCCTGTTTCTGGTGCAATAGTTTATAATACAGCTACAAATAGAGTGATGTTCTACAATGGAAGTTCTTGGGGTAACATTTAAGAATGGCGATTAAAGGATCTGGAAGTTCACTCTCATTTACAGAGATAGAAGCAGAGTTTGGGCAAAATGGTTCAAGATCACTTGGTGCTTATCGTCTTTCTCAAAATATAGGTTCATTATCAAACCTACCTTTAGATTCAGGTATTCCGACATCAGGACAGATAAAGTTTAGTGATTTTTATAGTAAAAAATTAAATATTGTAGTTGATTGTCATTCAGGTGGTGAAGAAACAAGAAAAAGTGCAAAAAATGATAAGTGGAATAATAATAATTTAACTGTTGTTGGTGGATTCCGAAGTAAAAAAGAAGGTGGAAGTAAAATTATAATTAATATCAACAAAAAGTTTTGCTCTGATAAAAGTAATGTAGCACATTGTGCATTAAAAACTGGAAGTTGGGATGCAACAGCGGTTGTTCAAGTTGATGTAGGTAGTAGTGGTAGCATACTTGGATCTGGTGGAGATGGTGGAAGAGGTCAGAATGGAATAGATGGTAGTGCTCAAGCAGGATTTGATGGTTCAAGTGGTTTAGGAATTGAAGTTAATAATTGCACCGTAAATGTTGCCAGTGGTGGTGTTGTCCGTGCTGGTTTCGGAGGAGGCGGTGGTGGTGGAGGTGGCCGCCAAGTTGACAAAGGAGAAGATAGAAGAGCCTCTGGTGGTGGAGGTGGCGGTGGAGCAGGTTGCCCACCTGGTGCAGGAGGTCCAAGAGGAAGCACCCCTTCACTTGGTAGTGATGGTAGTGCAGGATCTGAAACCACTGGTGGCGGTGGTGGTAACGGTGGTAATAACGAAAACCAAGCCTATGGTCAATCTGGTGGGTCTGGTGGACAGGCACAAGGAGGTCCAGGTGGAGCACAAGGTGGAGGTGGTGCAAATGGTGCTGCCATAAGAAGAACATCAGGATTTAGTGTGACTATCAATAATAGTGGAACAATAGCAGGTAATACAACTGCTACTGGTGTTGGTTAAGTTTACAAACTAGATTTTTGATGTTATAATTAGGTTGTAGACTGTCTAGATTATGACATTAGAATCTGAACTTATAAGAAGATATCAAGGTGCTTTTACACCCGAAGAATGTGACGAGTACATTAAATATATTGATCAATTTGAAGAGAGAAATATATTAACATATGATACCGAAAAATTAACTCAGGTTGATAATAAATCTGTCAATGTTACTTTTGACTACGATTTTCCACCCTACAGTTTTTTAGCAAAAGAAATAATACCAAAATTTAAACCTTGTATAGATGAGTATATCGAAGCAGTAAATATTTTAAAAAATTATAAACTTTTAACCTACGACTTAAAAATTAAGAAGATTCCCATAGGTGGTGGTTTTCATCAATGGCACTTCGAGAATGGTGGAATAGCATATAGTCAAAGAAAATTTGTGATTCAATTATATTTGAATGATAATTTTGAAGGTGGTGAAACTGAATTCCTGTATCAAAATCGAAGAGAACTACCTAAACAGGGTGATGTACTTCTTTTTCCTGCAGGATTTACCCACACTCATCGTGGCAATCCACCGATTGGCGGTGACAAATATTTAATTACCTCTTGGGCATTGATACAAGATGAAGAATAGAAACGTAGAATTAATTAATATAGCAAGGATTGATTTACTGAAAGGTAAAACAAATATTAATCTAGATTCATTGTCTCAAATTTTACTTGACAATTATGCAACCAAATTTGATAAAAAGGATTTAAGTTTTTACTATGAGGACTCTTACTGCCCACCGAATAAATATGTGGATACTATAATTGAAGAAATGAAGACTGATTTTTTTGCTGCTACACAGGAGAAAATTGAAGTCACTAATTACTGGGGACATATTCATGAAAAAAATATGAGTACCACACTACATAATCATGATAAAGCATATGTCTCTGCTGTTGTTTACTTGAAAATACCAGAGGGGTCTGGTAAAATTGTTTTCATACCAAGAATAAATCAATATGATAATGGTGCTTACGCAACAGATATACAACCAGAAGAAGGAGTATATTACATCTTTCCTGGTTATCTAGATCATTGTGTAACTAGAAATATGTCAGAAGAAAAAAGAATTTCTTTATCATTTAATTTTAAAAAATTATGAAAGTTATTATTAAAATTTTAGAATACTTATCTGAGAGAGATGCTGTTGTTATTAGATCCTGCAGGTTGAATTCGCATAAACCGATTGATAATTATCCAGAGAAAGTCATAGATTGTTTCGATTTGAATAAGACTGATACTGAAGACTTTATCAATAGTTTAGTTGACAAAGCATCAGAGAATCTAATTAGAGAACAAGATGAAAATGAAGGTATTTTGAATGAAAATATACCAATCAAACCAACTGGTGAACTAGATTTTGAAAAAATAGTTGGAAAATTATTTGAAGCAAGACCTACCACTAGAAAAAGTAGACCTTTGAAAGTAAGGAGAATAGAATTATGAGTAGATTTCATAGATATTTTAAAAAATGTGAAGAATTTGCACTGTGTGCAGAAGTTAGCGATGGCAATGTTGTTGAAGTTGAAGATAAATCAGAAAGATATACTCTATATCAAATTGTTGTAAAAGGTTCTGGTCGAATGGGAAAAATTTTTGATAATGATTACATAGTGGGAGATATAAATGGAGTTTACTTTGCAGATTTAAGAGAATACTTAGGTCATCATACAATATTTGAATCATTTGAACCAGTGCAAATGTATGGTTTTAATACACTTGATTTAAAACAGGATTGGGATGGAAAATTAGTTGAGAGTTCATTTCAAGGTGATGACAAAAGTTGGTTAATATGCTTCAAAGGTAATCCAATTATTAATGGAAAAGAATTAAGAGTTATGGATTATGCTAAACTAGAAAACAAACATTACGATGTTCAACTTAATGATGCCATAGTTGGTGTATTTACAAAATTATAATGCTTAAAATAACAGATAATGTAACTAGAATTGAAAAAGAAGTACAAGATGGCGATTTTAATTTAAATTTAAAAGACCATATATTATATCTACCATCTTTTATTAGTCCTGATGTCTGTAAAGATGTGGTGAATAATTTAAAAAATGTTGGACTTGATAAATCCACACCATATACAGATGGTTTATTAAATGATTATACAGATTCTTATTTTGACCCTGACATTGCAACTATTACAGATATAAAGAATAAAGTAAGTGAAGAAGCTTTGAAACTATATGCAGAAAAAGTAAGGGCATATGATTGGTCATATCACAAGTCAGATAAATTCTTTCCATCAGAAATGATTGTGAGAAGATATAATAATAAATCTGAATTTAGTTATCATTATGATGATATTGTTGAAGAAATATTCCCACATTGGTTTGTTAGAAGAAAGAATATATTAACTTGTAATGTTTACTTAAATGATAATAATGAATATGAGGGTGGTGATTTGCATTTTGCATCCTGTAATCTTACATTCAAACCAAAGATAGGTGATGTTATAATTTCACCATCAAACTGGATGTTCTTTCATAAAGTAAACGAGATTACATCTGGAGTAAGATATTCTGGTACATACTGGTATTATTATGGTTCAGATAAAAAAGTTGGAAAAGGTATTAGTCACAGTAAAAACTTTCCAAAATGATTAGATATACAATGTTAGAGACACAAATATCAGAAGGACAGCACACCTCTTGCCATTTTTGTGTAGATAAATTTGAAGGATTACTTGATAAAGGACTAGATTTATCAAAGTATGAATTATCAATTACAGATCCAAGAACACATTTTCATATTCATTATTTAAATCGAGATGGTGATTATATGGAAAAAAATGTTCTAGATGCCTATGATATAAATGTTGACTTTCCTGTAATATTTTTTGGTAGAGAACTACCATATCGAGATGGATTTAGATGTGCATATCATCTAAACACTTTAAAAAAATTTAATTCACCTTTTCTAAAAGATGTAATCAAAGTAATCAAATTATTTAAAGGAAACTATATTGATATAATACTTGCTAGTGATTTTACACAAAATGGTAAAGTTACAAATAAAGATATTAATATTGAAATCATACCACACATAAAAAAATATAAAGAGATTGGTAAAATATTAGAAAAAAATTTTGATTTACCAAAACTAGATTACTATAAGGGAAGTTTTGATGATTACAATGAAAAAGATTTTGCGTGGCATATCAAAATAAAATTATTTCGATACTACAAAAAACCAATAGTCAAATTTTATAAAACATATCCTAATAATCCATATCTACATTTTAAATATTATGATAAGCAAAACTGATTTAAAAAATTTATATGAGTGGGCAAAGGACAAAGATTTTCCTGTTAGAAAAACACCCACTACAACTGGATATTGTAACAAAGAAATTTTTAGTTTTCCACTTAAGTTTGGTCGAAAAAAACTCACAGTAAGAGAAAGTATGATGCCTGTAGAAATAAGTGATATTCTTAAAGATGAAGAGATATTATATACTGTCTATTCTATTTTTCAAGGAGGAACTATTCTTAAACCACATCGTGACCCGAACTTATATCAGTTCCCATATAAAAGAATACAAATACCGATAATCATACCTGAAGTTGGTAAATGCACAATGAAATGGATTAATGGAGACAAAATTATATGGGAAGAAGGTGTACCGCAAGTGTGTAATGTAATGTATGATGTTCATGAAGCATCTAATCTCTCAAATAAAGATATGATTATGATGTTTATAGACGTAAAAACAGATACTATTGTTGAACTATGACTTTTAAACCACCTTATTGGTATCACGATAATGTAGAATTTTCATATGAAAATTTAAAAGAACTTAAGTTTGATATTGATTTTATTGGTTCTGAGAAATATGCTAAAGAAAAACAACACATAAGTACATTTTTTTTAAATGAAAACCAAAGACCTGATATAAAACACAATGACATATATTCAACTGTGGTTCGTAATATTGTGGAAAATGTAGGTGTATATCATAAGACAAAATACAGATATACTTACTGGACACAATTATATGAAAAGGGAATGAGACACAGACCCCATCATCACGCACATGAGGATAAAAGGTTTGATTCCGAAATATCTTGGGTTCATTTTTTAGATGTACCAAAACAAAAGTGTTTTAGATTTACAGATACAAAAGGAAATATATTAATACCTAATGAACAAAATAGTGGAGATATAATATGCTTTCCGTCTTGGGTGTGGCACGAAGTGATACCAAATCAAACTAGCGTAAGAAGAATAGTCATATCGGGAAATATAACATTCACACACTATGATGATTGATCAACTGTCACAAGCTCCTGCACAAGGGGTTTTTTAATGCTATAATAAAGACATCTAAAGAAAACTAATGCAATTAAGACCCCATCAAGAGCAAGCAATTCAATCAATGTTAGACAATGACAAAGGACAAGTCATTGTTCCTACTGGTGGTGGTAAGACCATCTGTATGATTATGGATGCTGTTAAGCAGTTGGAAGATTATGGTACAGTTGTAGTCGTTGCACCACGCATACTACTTGCAGAGCAACTATGCAAAGAGTTTATGGAAATCATTGATGAGAAATACAATGATGTAGATGTGATGCACGTTCATAGTGGTAAAATCAAAGGTATGTTCAGCACCACTAATCCACTTGAGATACAGGGATTTGTTGAGCAGAACTTAGTAAATTTTTTCAGTAGAACCATTATATTTACAACTTATCATTCACTACACAGGATTGAAGAAAGTGGTATTATGGTTGATACTATCTACTTTGATGAAGCACACAATTCAGTACAGAAAAACTTTTTCCCTGCTACTGATTACTTCTCACAGTATGCAGGTAGATGCTACTTCTTTACAGCAACACCAAAGCATAGTCGTTCTCCTGTCAAGGCAGGGATGAACTGGACAGAGGTGTATGGTGGTGTGATATGTCAAGTACCTGCACCAAAGTTAGTCAAGCAAGGTTACATACTACCACCTAAAGTCAAGGTATATCGTTCAAGAATACTCAAGAAAGATGAGTTGGTTGCTGATAGAGACAATGAGCAAATGATTGGTGCGATTGATAATCTTGACAAGAACAAAGTATTGATATGTGCTAAGTCAACCAGACAAATTGTTGCACTTGTATCACAGACAGATTTCGTACAGCAACTTGCGATTCGTGGTTACTCTTATATGTTCATCACAGCAAAGACAGGTGCGATGATTGATGGAGAGAAGGTTGACAGAGAGACTTTCTTCAATACACTTAATGAGTGGGGTAGAACAGACAAAAAGTTTGTTGTATTGCATCATAGCATACTCTCAGAGGGTATCAATGTCAATGGTCTTGAAGCAGTATTGTTTATGCGTTCGATGGACTACATAGGTATTAGTCAGACTATTGGTAGGGTCATTCGTAAGGGCGATGCTGACAAAGTATTCGGTCTTGTATGTGTACCAGTTTACTCTAATGTTGGTATTACTACCGCAAGAAAGGTTGAAGCAGTAGTCGATACTATCTTCAACAAAGGACAAGCAGCAACAACAGTTATTACACGATGAGTAAAATAGTATTAGTTACAGGTGGATTTGACCCAATACATAGTGGTCATATTTCATATTTCAAAAATGCAAAAGAATTATACCCTAATACTCCATTGTGTGTTGGTCTTAATTCTGATGAGTGGTTAATTCGTAAGAAAGGAAAGTATTTCTTACCGATGAAAGAAAGGAGAGCAATCGTCAAAGAACTCAAACCTGTTGATTTGACGATTACTTATGATGATACAGATAACTCATCCAATATGGCAATCTACAAGTGTTTACAAATGTATGATAAAGTGATATACTGTAATGGAGGAGACAGAGTTAATACCAACGTGCCAGAATATCTTAAATTCCAACAGAATGACAGAGTTATTTTTGAGTGGGGTGTTGGTGGCGATGACAAAATGAACAGTAGTTCTTGGATTTTGAATGAATTTTTAAAACGATGAAAGACACAATTTTATTTGGAGATTGTAAGGATACACTAAGTGAATTTTTACCACAGAGTGCAAGAACTTGCGTGACATCCCCACCGTATTATGGACTTAGAGATTATGGTACAGCAACGTGGGTAGGTGGCGACCCTAATTGTAATCATAGGAGAGACACTAAAGTTAATCCTAAGAATTGTATTACTGGACATAAAAATCACGATGAAATGGCAGGGGTTGGCGATGCAATATACAAAACTGTTTGCCCGAAGTGTGGTGCAATTAGACAAGATAGTCAGATAGGACTTGAAGAAACACCCGAAGAATATATTGAAAATCTTGTAAATGTATTTCGTGGTGTCTGGGATGTTTTAACTGATGATGGAACTTTGTGGGTTAATCTAGGAGATAGTTATTATAATTATCGACCAGGAAAAGGTCAATCATATCCGAAACAATCTGTATCTAAAACAAAACAAGACTTACCAGATAATTGTAATAAACGTGGCAACAAATTAGATGGACTCAAAGAAAAAGATTTAATCGGAATCCCTTGGATGTTTGCATTTGCTATGCGTAAGGATGGATGGTATCTGAGACAAGATATTATATGGCATAAACCAAATCCAATGCCAGAGAGTGTGAAAGATAGGTGTACGAAGTCACACGAATATATATTTTTGTTCAGTAAAAATAGAAAATATTACTACAACAATGAAGCAATCAAAGAACCCGCAAAAGATTGGGGAACAAGAGATAGAACCAACGGAAAATATCACAACGAAGGAACAGGACTCCAACCCCATAGCGGACTTACAAAATCATATTCAACAAAGAATAAACGATCTGTCTGGACATCAAAACATGGAAAATATGTAACACAAGAAAATGAAGCAAAACATAGACAGGGTATTCACGCAAATCGTGGGGATAATTTAATTGCAGTACGCACTAAATTACCAACACAAAAAGAGTTAGTTGAATTTTTAAGGTCAAAAACTAAAGCAAAAATATTAGCAGAGCATACTGATATTCCATTAACAAAAATAGAGCATTGGTTTAGATTTGATGAGTCTGGTTTTTCATATCCAAGTATCGAAGATTGGAAAAAAGTAAGAGAACATATAGATGAATATGATATAATGGATGAGGGATTAACATATTATGAATTAAAAACAGATGAGGTTGTGACATCAAATACAAAGAATAAACGTTCTGTCTGGTCTGTTACTGTCAAACCATACAAAGAGGCTCATTTTGCCACATACCCACCTGACTTGATAGAACCTTGCATACTTGCAGGGAGTGAGGAGGGAGATACAGTTATTGACCCATTTATGGGTGCGGGAACTACAGCTGCAGTTGCAAAGTCACTTAATCGTCATTATATTGGTTGTGAACTAAACGAAGATTATGGTAACTTAATTCAGAAAAGAATACAAGATTATAAACCAGTTCAACCAGTTAAAGAAGTGGCACAAGAGCCTTGCATAAACATCTTTGATATTATATAATAGAAGAGTAAACAAAAGGAGATACTATGATTGAAGGATTCGTTCTCACATTTGCATTGATGACATTCTGTATTGGTTCATCATTTGCAATCGTAAACTTTGCATCTAAAGGGAGGTTTTTCTAATGCGTTGTAAAGTACAACTCATTGTAGCAGGTCAAGTTTTTACTGAAGAAGTAAGAGCAGTTGATTATCAGGAAGCAAGGCAAGTTGCACTTGCAAGAAATCCTAATGCTACAGTTGTTAGTGTTACTGCTGTTTTTTAATGGCAAGAGGAGACAACTACCAATCTTTTTATCCAACCAAGAATCTGACTTTGCTTGATGCAAAGGTAGGACAACCAAATGGTTGGGTATCTAAAGATGGTATGTGGGCTGCTGTTCCATCAAATGGAAGAAAGTTTGCCATAGTGCATAATGGTATCATAGAACACTTCTCAAAGAACTTTGAGTGTGCTATGATATACATAAAAAAAGGTATTCAAAAGGAGAAGAAAAATGCACGATCAAAACTCAATTGACGCAGTTGAAACATCTGCACAAAAGTATCAGCGAGCGTTAGATTTGTTTACTGAATCAGTATTAAAACCTGACCACGATTTAAGAGGTTGTGCATATAATCAAGGATGCTATGAAGATTTGATGGAGATAAGAGAACACGTTTTAGAATACCTTAAAACATTAAAAGAAGTTACATATCACACTAACCCAGATGAAAGTGATGACCTTGAAACTGCTAAGTTAATTGAAACAAAACCTTTATCAAAATGGCGGTAATGTGTTCATAACAATACATTAATATTAGGGTAAAAATATTAAAATAAATAATGTGAACTATTAATTTACCTTATGTTATCTACCCAATACCGTTTAAGATTACAAGCGATTTGCAAAGACATCGCAGCTGGAACTGAAGTTTCGTTAGAAGATATGATATGGGCAAATAAGTTGGCAAAAGCAAATACAAGTGCCAGAGGTATGTTAAGTCAGGCAAGAAGATTAGCGACAGATGACGATGGTTCGTGCCTTAAATATTTGGACATAGGCAATCCAGACAGAAAACCTAAAAGAGGATTTTATGGTGCAGACGATATTGCTGATTGGTTTAAGCAAGAGCGTTCAGATGATTGGCGACAACGTGACTAGGTATATGTGCGTAGGCATAAATTTTTGTTAACTTATATCTGAATTTGTAGATA
>Ga0310343_10000087_pt1 | contig 36769 bp, 31 predicted proteins | sample HC15DNA2025_MG_FD_203519 | JGI IMG/M metagenome (GOLD analysis project Ga0310343, IMG submission 203519) | Marine microbial communities from station ALOHA, North Pacific Subtropical Gyre - HC15-DNA-20-25_MG | ecosystem: Environmental > Aquatic > Marine > Oceanic | place: Pacific Ocean: North...
AGAGCGAAATCACTGCTGTTTACTTCTCACGGTGCGGTGCAAATGATCATTAATGACGATGATGTCCACGGACGTCTGCTCGGCGATCTTTCCTCTGATATTGGTGATGTGTATCGCTTCTCAATGTCTGATCTCGGGAATCTTCAGATGGCGATGAGCGGCTCTGCATTCGTTCTCGACGGAAGCTCGTTCCGTGTTCATCTTCCGGGCCGCCAAAACGTTGAAAATGCTCTTGCGGTGATTGCGTGTGCTCGTGCAGTTGGGGTATCCGATGAGATCATTGCCGATGGGCTCGAGTCCGTGCAGACGGTTCCCGGCCGAATGGAGTTGGTCTCTCATGACGAGTTCGATGCGGTAGTCGACTTTGCTCACACCCCAGAGGCCCTCGAAGCGCTTCTCCGCACGTGCCGTGAAATCGCTCCATCGCGCAGGCTAGTCGTCGTGTTCGGTTGTGGGGGAGGGCGGGACCACCTCAAGCGTCCTGACATGGCAGCGGTTGCCGGGATGTGTGCCGACGCAGTCATTGTGACGTCCGATAATCCGCGCAACGAAGATCCCGATGAGATCATTGCTGAAATTTGTCGTGGCTTTTCTGATGCGACCACAGCAGAGTGGAGCACAGAGGTTGATCGAGCGCTGGCAATCCGCCAGGCGGTTGTAGATGCCAAGGCTGGCGACATCGTGATCATTGCTGGCAAGGGGCACGAGCGGTACCAAGAATTCGCATCAGGAAAAGTTGAATTCGATGACATCGCCCACATTCGAGCAGCGACGGAGGCACGCCGATGATCGCCATCATGCTCGCAGGGGCTGTCGCTGCGTTGTGTTCTCTGCTTGGCACACGCTTTCTCATCAAGTGGTTCTCAGCGCGTGGCCAAGGGCAGCCGATACTCGGTAAGGAAGACCTCGGACCCGAGCACCACATGGGCAAAAAAGGAACACCAACGATGGGTGGTCTCGCCATCGTTGCCTCCGCACTCATCGGGTGGCTTGTTGCTCACACGAGAGACATAGCGTTTTCTGACCAGGCAATGATCGTCTGGGTTGGCATTCTCGGCATGTCATTTATGGGTTTCCTCGATGATTGGATCAAAGTCAAGAAAAGTCACAACCGAGGCATCTTCTGGAAGCAGAAGAACTACATCACGATGTTGATGAGTTTCGGAATCGCATGGTGGCTTGTTGCAGCGACGGGGATTGAGGAGTCAATCTCTATTACTCGAGCGGGAGACCTCGGGTTTGAAGTACCGCAAGTTGTGTGGGTTCTCTGGGCGGGACTCATCATTTGGGCAACAACGAATGCGGTCAATGTGACCGACGGGCTAGATGGCCTCGCTGGCGGGTCGGCTCTCATGGGCTTTGGTGCATTCATGATTATTTCCTACTGGACATTTCGAAACCCTGAGATCTATTCAGTCGTGAACCCCCTCGATATGGGTGTGTTGGCCGCATCGTTCGCAGGAGCATGCCTCGGCTTCCTGTGGTGGAACGCAGCTCCTGCCCGAATCTTCATGGGCGATGTCGGAGCGCTCGCCATTGGAGCGGCCTTGGCCTCCCTTGCCCTTACATTGAACACCCACCTATTGCTCATCTTGATTTGCGGAATCAACGTTGTTGAAGCAGGGTCGGTCGCAATTCAGATGGGCGTGTTCAAACTCTCGGGCCGAAAGCGCCGCTTGTTCAAGATGTCACCGATTCATCATCACTTCGAGCTCAGCGGTTGGCCAGAGACAACGGTGATCATTCGTTTCTGGTTGCTATCAGGTGTTCTGGTCGCGCTGGCCCTTGCGATCTTCATCGGCGACTTCACTGCGGTGGTAGGTGACTAAGGTGCGATCACTCGTGCATGGCTTCGCAATTGCGGGTGAGTCAACTGCAGTGGCGCTGCGGCGCTATGGCCACGAGGTCACGGTTACCGACGATGCCATCGATTCAGCAAAAGAGCAGCGCGCTGTTGACGCAGGTTTCTCGCTCGGCTCCCTACCTGACGGTGACGCGCTCGATACGTTCGTTCGCCAATTTGACCTCATCGCTCCTGCCCCCGGCGTACCAGAGCATCACCACCTCATCGAATGCGCACAGCGAGAGGGAGTGACCATCTCGAGCGAGATCGAAATAGCGTACGCAACGGAGCAGCAACGTGACGGAGGGCCCCGACCGATCCTTGCGGTTACCGGCACCGACGGCAAGACCACGACCTGTGAACTTGCCGTTGCCATGTTGCGAGCAGGTGGCATTCACTCGCTCGCCGTCGGCAACACAGACGTACCCTTCATCGAAGCTCTTGAGCAACCTCTCGATGCGTACGTAGTCGAATGCACCAGTTTCAGGCTCGCATGGTCAGACAACTTTCGAGCTGATGCCGCAGTGTGGTTGAACCTCGCCCCTGATCATCTCAACTGGCACAGAGATATGTCGTCGTATGAGGCTGCAAAAGCAAAAATTTTTGCTCAACAACTTCGGTCAGATACTGCAATCGGTGGCTCTCATGACCCGATTGTGATGACGCATCTCCAAGCCGCACCGAGTCGCCAGGTCACATTTGGATTTGAAGGTGATTATTACTTCAGTAATGGCGTGTTGATGTCGCCAAGAGGCCCAATCATTTCTACCTCAGAGATGACACGATCGCTTCCTCATGACATCACCAACGCTCTGGCTGCTGCGGCGCTGGTGATGGAGAGCGGCCTCGTCGGAGTGCAATCGGTTGCCGCAGCTCTCCGCGAGTTTGAAGCTCCGGTTCACCGCCTGCAATTCGTCGCCGAAGTGAACGGCGTTCGTTGGTTTAACGATTCAAAAGCGACAACACCGCACGCTGCATCAGCGGCTATTCGAGCATTCCCGACTTCGGTCCTCATTGCCGGTGGACGCAACAAAGATCTTGACCTCTCGCCAATGGCGGCTGAAGGGGGAGCGCTTCGCGGCGTCGTCGCCATTGGTGAAGCAGCCTCCGAAATTTCTGATGTTTTCGGCGGATTGGTTGAGGTCGTGACCGCAGGTTCGATGGAGACCGCAGTCGACCTTGCCGCTCGTCTCGCAGATGGACATGGAGAGGTCGTGCTCTCACCTGGCTGCGCAAGTTTCGACTGGTATCCATCGGGTGGATACCCGGCTCGAGGTGATCACTTCATCCGTCTCGTGAGAGAGCGCATGAACCAAGAAGTTTCTGAACTGTCGGGAGGGGCAAAGTGACCATTGCAATCAAACATGGGGGAAACATCGCTGATCGTCGCAAGGAAGCGCTAGCTGCGGCGAAACGCAAACGCGAAAGCGGGGCAGGTGGAAAGCGCCATGAGCATCACGACCGGCTTTCCATTCGCAAGGCGCTCCAGCGAGACCGCGCTGTTGAAGTCTCTCGGACTTACTTTGCCATCATCACCGTGGTGGCAGTCATGGTGCTGCTCGGATTGGTCATGCTTCTGTCTGCATCAGGCCCGCTCCGAGCTGTAGGCGATGGGTCTCCATATTCGATGGTCATCAGACAATCGATCTTTGCAGCAGTTGGACTTGGGCTCATGGCAGTTGTCATCCGCGTTCGCTACCAACTCTTCCGTCGCCTTGTTCCTCTCATCTGGGCTGTTGGTCTCGGCTTAATGGCACTTCCGTTCGTTCCTGGTTGGAGCCACGAGGTCAATGACGCAAACTCCTGGGTCTCCGTTGGGGGGATGACCTTCCAGCCATCCGAACTCTTCAAGTTGTCGGTTATTCTCGGTGTTGCCGACATTCTCACCCGACGGAAAGATGTTCTGAACGACTGGCGGCGCACGGTCGTCCCGATTGGGGCGGCAACAGGTGCCGCTTTCGTGCTCAGTCTTATCCAAGGTGACTTTGGTTCTGCCGTTGTATTGGTGCTGATCGTAATGGCCATGTCTTTCATCGCAGGAATTCCTTGGATGCACATTGGAACCGTGGTTGGCGTTGGAGGATTTATCGGTGCGATCATGGTGTTTGCCTCGCCACGTCGATTCGGTCGAATCACTGCATTCTTCGATATCGAGGGCAATAAGGAGCATTACGCCTATCAGGTGTGGCAGGGAATGTTGAGCATCGCTAATGGTGGCATTACCGGTTCAGGAATCGGTGGAAGTCGCTCAAAACTTGGCTATCTGCCGCTTGCTCATAGCGACTTTATTTTCGCAATCATTGCGGACGAACTCGGTCTCATTGGCGTATTTTCTGTGCTCGGTGGTTTCACGTTGTTGACCATTCTCGGGATGCAAACGGCACTTCGGGCACCGGATCGCTTTGGCATGCTCGTTGCAGCAGGTGTGACATCGTGGATAGCTATTCAGGCAATTGTGAATGTCGGTGGCGTTGCGGGAGTTCTGCCGGTTACCGGTCTTACGCTTCCGTTCTTCTCTCATGGTGGAACCTCGCTTTTGTCCTGTCTCGTGGGAATTGGCCTGCTTCTAAATATTTCCCGAAGGCCCGTAAAGTCGTAGGTGTGATGAGCACTCAGTCGGCCACCGCAGGAATCGTGGTTGCCGGCGGCGGAACAGCAGGTCACGTGTTTCCTGCGATCGCAGTGATGCAAGGGCTCGTCGATGCTGGCGTAGACCGCGCGCGCCTGCATTACATGGGCGCAAAGCGCGGTGTTGAAACGTCGCTTATTCCTCGAAGCGGGTTCGACGGAACCTTCGTTTCGGTGACCGGGATCAGTCGCAAACTGTCACTTGGAGCCCTGAAATTTGTGATTCAGCAGTCTCTGGCAACAATTCGGTCGTTGACGCTGTTTCGACGTTGGAACGTGAGAGCAGTCGTCTCAGTAGGTGGGTACGCAAGTCTCCCGGCGGTGATTGCCGCAGTCGTCACACGTCGACCGATCATTGTCGTCAGCTACGACCGGACCCCTGGCCGGGCGAGCCGGTTAGCGGCTCGCTGGTCAACCGTAACGCTGGTGGCGTTTAAGGAGTCCCCGCTTCGAAGGGCTGTGGTCGCTGGTGCCCCACTGAGGCGCTCGATACTTTCGGTCGATCGAACAGTTGATTCCGATGGGGCACGCCAGCGACTTGGGGTGCCTGATGGCCGAATGCTTGTCGTGGTGATGGGCGGCTCGCTCGGATCAGGGATACTCAATGATGCGGTCCATGAATTTCTCGAAACCCATTCCTCTCGGGGTGACCTCGCTGTTCTGCATATTGCGGGCCAACAACGGGTGAATGGGCCGAGTGAACGGCGTGGTGATAATTCGGTGTGGTACCGGCGTAGCGAGTTTGTTGAACAAGCAGAAGATTTGTACGCCGCCGCAGACGTGTTCGTTGGTCGAGGTGGGGCGAGCACCGTCCATGAGGTTGCAGCAACAGGCACGCCGGCGGTTCTTGTTCCGTGGTCGGGGGCGTCAGAAGATCATCAAGTGGCGAACGTCCGATGGCTATCTGATTCTGGAGGAGCCGTTCTCGTTCCCGATAACGATGTCGACGAGGTGGTCGCCGCGCTTTCTGCGTTACTCGATGATGAACAACAACGATCTGCAGTCGGATCTCGGGCAAGAGAGATAGGCGAGGTCCACCACAGTGGTGAAATTTCCCGGCAGATTCTCGATGCGATCAAGTGATTGGCAGCGAGGGTGCCCTTTTCGACAGGTTTGGGCGTCGTAGCCTGACAACATGTCAATGTTGAGTAGCCCTGACCCGCTTGCCGAGGTGTTTCCCCGTCAAGCGGTTACGTGGGAACTCGACGAGCCCCGAAGGGTGCATCTCGTTGGTGTTGGTGGTCCAGGAATGAGTGCGATCGCGATCGCACTTGCCGAGATGGGTCATACGGTCTCGGGCAGCGACATTCGGGAACGACAGTTGCTTGATCGTTTGCGCGCAAGCGGTGTCTCGGTGCACATTGGTCATGATCGGCGCCATGTGCGTGACGCTGACGTCGTGACATATTCCACGGCAATTCCTGCCGATATCAACGAACTCGACGAGGCCCGTAAGCGAGGCATCCCAACGGTGCATCGCTCGGAAGTTCTCGGAGCGATCTGTCGCCGAACGAATGCGTACGGTGTGGCCGGTACGCACGGCAAGACAACGTCATCATCGATGCTGATGCTGATGCTTTCGGCTGCAGGCCGCGAACCGGGCTTCGTTATTGGAGGAGACGTAGCCGATGTTGGCACCGGTGCAAGGTGGTCAGACTCCGGAACGTTTGTTGTTGAGGCAGATGAAAGCGATGGAACCCACCTACGGCTTCCGCTTGCAGGCACCGTGCTCACGAACGTGGATGTCGATCATCTCGACAATTACGGCACTTTTGATGCCGTCATAGAGGGTTTTGAGCGTTATCTCGATGCGATTGAGGGTCCTGTCGTCGTTGGAGTGGATTGTGATGTTGCTCGCCGACTGATTGGTGGTCGAAATGTCGTGACCTTCGGGACGGCAGAAGATGCCATCTACCGGGTAGCCCACATTGAACCTCAGCGGAACGGCAATCGATTCTCCGTGCTGCATGATGGCGAGACCATCGCCAATGTCGACCTTCCCATGCGTGGTCGTCACAACGTGCTCAATGCGGTGGGCGCTCTTGCGCTTGCAGTTGAACTCGGTGTTAAGCCTTCAGTTGCGGCTGAAGCGTTGGGAACATTTGGCGGAGTTGCCCGGCGATTTGATGTTCGTGGCGTCACCGACGGGGCCACGCTCATCGATGATTACGCCCACCTTCCAGCCGAGATTGAGGCAGCGCTCGCTTCGACTCGGGAATCGACATCTGATTGGTCGAGGGTTGTTGCAGTCTTTCAACCGAATCGTTTCAACCGAATGTCGGAGATTTCAGATCAGTACGCCTCGAGTTTTCGTGATGCGGATCTCATCGTGATCACCGACATTTACTCCTCGGGAACGCAACCGATACCGGGAGTTACCGGGAAGCTTGTGGTAAATGCCATTTTAGAGGCGCAGCCTCAATCGCGAGTGGTGTGGATGCCGAAAAGAGAATCACTCGTCAAGTTTCTTGCAAGCGAATTGCGACCTGGTGATCTCTGTCTGTCGATGGGGTGTGGTGATATCGCAACACTTCCGGATGAGCTTCTGATGGCACGAGGCAGCCGAGAACAAGGCACTGCTCAGTGAGTACGACCGAGTGGCATGTCGACGACGTCGTCAAGATCGTCAGTGCAGAATCTGCAGACCTTGCAGTAAAGATGAAATGTAATGCACCCTTCGGACGTCACACGACCTACCGAGTAGGCGGCCACGCAACCTGCGTAGTTGAGGTGGGTTCTGTTGCTGAGCTACTTATGATCGGGAACGCTGCAACGTCGTGTGGCGCACCCCTCGCTGTGCTCGGTAGAGGGTCGAACGCGTTAGTGTCTGATTCGGGTTGGCACGGTGTTGTCATTACCCTCGGGCCATTTTCAGATTGGATCAAAGTCGATACCTCTGGCCTCGAAACCGGAGGGGCTCTTATCATTGAGGTTGGTGGGGGAGTTGCCATGCCCGTGCTATCAAGGAGGATGGCCTCAATAGGAGTGACGGGGCTCGAGTGGATGGTCGGTGTGCCTGGGTCTATCGGTGGAGCCGTCCGAATGAATGCTGGGGGTCATGGTGCTGAGCTTTCAGATGCCATCGTTGATGCCGACATCGTTGATCTCCACCGGGGCCAGCAAGAACGTTGGCACGTTGACCGGTTAGAGCTTGGCTTTCGATCGTCGGCACTCGACGACCACCATGTGGTGCTCTCAGCGCAACTCAGAGGTTTGATGAGCGACCCCGATATCGTCTCGACGCGAGTTGAGGAGATTGTTCGATGGCGAAGAGAGCATCAACCTGGTGGACAAAACTGCGGATCAGTCTTCGTGAACCCGGTGCCAGGTGAGGTGAGCGCAGGTGCGCTCATCGATGAGCTTGGGCTTCGAAGTTTTCGTATCGGATCTGCAGAAGTGTCAACGAAGCACGCGAATTTTATCCAAGCCGATAGCGATGGGCATGCCGATGACGTCTACGCAGTGATGAATAGTGTCCGCCGTCAGGTGCTCGACGCCACTGGGTATGACCTGAGGTCAGAAGTTCGACTCTTTGGTTTTGATGATGTTGCAGCAGGTGGTCATGTGGGTGACACGGTCTGACGGTGTGTGATCGCTAGCGTCGACGACGATGGACTCCAAAGATGAGCGTTCGAGTCGGTCGATAGACCCAGGTCTTCGACGTAAGATCTCTATCTCTGATGACGGAGCACCAGACTCGGTATACGTCGACGGCGACCTCACTGGAAAGGGTGGATCTCGCCGCAAAGTGGTCATCATTGACGAAGATGAACGCAGCATGCCGGCAGCAAACCCTGCGCCTCGTCGGTCTATGGACGGTCGGGTTCGGGCTCGTCGAGCGGCGGTGCGCCGAGCGCTTGGCCGGCGACGACTCGTTCGCGCCATTGGGGCGCTTGCCGCACTCGTCCTCGGAATTGCAGTTCTTGCCGTGCTGGGGTCGTCATGGTTCGGGGTGCGTTCAGCGGATGTTCGGGTTTCGGGAAACGTCTACACAAACCCGGTGCAACTCAATGCCATCATTGACGAAGTGCTGGGTACACCAATTGTTCTGGTTGACACCGACGCGATTGAGGAGCAAATCAACGCAATTGCTTGGGTTGCCGGGTCTTCTGTCCGCACCGATTGGCCATTCGGGTTGGTCATCGATATCCGAGAGCGTGAACCAGTCTTGTCTATTCCCGGACCCGATGGCCTCTTCCGTGTGCTTGACGCAGACGGTCGCGTGCTCGATGTCATTGATGGGTGGCCATTTGAATATCTGCTCCTCACCTCAGATGACACCCCAAACCTCGGAGTAGCTGAATTCGCTCCACCCGGCCCGACGGGAGCGGCAGCTCTCGGTGCGGTTCTCACCGCTGGCATCCGTGATCGCGTGAGTCTCATCGAAGTCGATGCGGCCGGCACCGACCTTCGTGTCACCCTTGATGACGGCACGGTCATCAAATTTGGAGCGGCGCGTGAGCTGTTCCCAAAGTTAGTTCGCCTTGAGACAGTCTTGTCGGCTGGGGAATTGCTTCCAGGAGCAACAGTCGACGTCTCAACCGACGAAGTCGTTCTTGGTGAATGATTCATGAATGCAGGGGTACCTCTGCGGTAACATCGCCGTGATGCTGAGACCTACGACAATCCTCGTATGTCCTCAGGCTGGCAGAAAATCTGATGATGAAACGTGAACCTCGAATCGCTTGCTCGCCGCTCACTGTGGCTGTGCTACACAGGGCAAGTAGCAGGGGTTGTTCAGAGAGGAACATGTAATGGCTGGCTCACCGCAGAACTATCTCGCAGTGATCAAGGTAATTGGTGTTGGAGGCGGTGGCGTCAATGCAGTCAACCGCATGATCGACGCCGGTCTTCGAGGTGTCGAATTTATTGCGGTGAACACCGACGCTCAGGCGTTGCTGATGAGCGATGCTGATATCAAACTCGATATCGGTCGCGAACTCACCCGAGGATTGGGTGCTGGTAGCGATCCAGATGTCGGTCGCAGTGCAGCCGAGGCGCACGAATCTGAAATCACCGAACTCGTGAAGGGCGCCGACATGGTGTTCATTACTGCGGGTGAAGGAGGCGGCACCGGCACAGGCGCAGCACCTGTCATTGCCGAAATTGCTCGAAGTGTCGGAGCGCTGACCATCGGCGTCGTGACGCGGCCGTTCGCCTTCGAAGGGCGTCGCCGTTCGGTGCAGGCCGAGTCAGGCATTCAACGGTTGAAAGAAAAAGTTGACACGTTGATCGTTATTCCGAACGACCGTCTCCTGTCGGTAGCAAATGAAAAGACGAGCGTCCTGAGTGCGTTCAAGATGGCAGATGACGTGTTGCTTGACGGAACCTCGGGTATTACCAACCTTTTGACGATTCCCGGCCTCATCAACACCGACTTCGCCGATGTTCGCATGGTGCTGTCAGAGGCTGGTTCTGCCCTCATGGGTATTGGCCAAGCAGGTGGAGACGAGCGTGCGGTAGCCGCAGCGAAAGCAGCGATTTCGAGTCCACTGCTCGAATCGGCGATCGATGGCGCACGAGGTGTGCTCCTGAATATCACCGGGCCGTCCAGCATGGGTCTCTTTGAAATGAATGCAGCTGCGGAGATCATCCATGCGGTTGCGCACCCCGACGTCAACCTTATTTTCGGAACGGTCATCGATGATGAGATGGGTGACGAGGTGAAGATCACTGTGGTCGCTGCTGGTTTCGATCGTGTTGATTCGATCTCTGGAGTCGAAAGTGCCCCGACCTCTGGCGCATCACGCCTCTCAGAGTTGTTTACCGATGACGAGTCTGAAGACGAAGAAGACGACGGCTTTGATGTGCCGTCGTTCTTGAAGTAAAGCGATTCACAGTCTGTTGTATGGACCTTTCGGTGTCGGCGATTCGGGAGCGGATTGCTGCTGTTTCCCTGGAGATCGCATCAGCGACATCGCGTCCTATTGATCTTGTCGTCGTCACGAAAACTCACCCGTCAGAGGTAGTACATGCCGTAGCAGCGGCAGGCGCTCAATTCGTTGGAGAGAATTACGCTCAAGAGGTGCGTGACAAAGCCTCAGCAATCGAGGCTGTGAGAGCCAGTGGGGTCAGCGTTCAGTTCATTGGTCAACTGCAGACGAACAAAGTTCGGATGATCGCAGGTCTTGTCGACTGTGTAGCGAGCGTCGACAGAGCGCCGCTCGTTGCCGAAATCGCAAAACGTATGCCTTCGACGCGGATACATCTGCAGGTCAACGCCACCGGCGAATCATCAAAAGGGGGATGCCTCCCCGACGCACTCCCAGAACTGATCACCCGTGCGCTTGATCATGGACTCCACGTCGAAGGTCTCATGGCTGTCGGGCCAACCTCCGCCCGAGAAGATGAGACCCGGGAGGCGTTCCGGTGTGTCAACGAGCTCGCAACTGAGCATGGCCTTCAGATCAGAAACTACGGCATGTCAGGTGACCTCAAAATTGCTATCGAAGAAGGCTCCACAATGGTTCGTCTTGGAAGCGCAATTCTGGGCAACAGAAACTAGTGAGACCCTCCGCGACGGCAACGTTTCGGTGAGTTAGCCTGACGAACTGAGGAGGAAATCGGTATGTCTCTGTGGAAGCGCACAATGGACTACTTGGGTCTTGGTCCCGACGAGGCCTATTACGACGACGAATTCGACGAAGAGTATGAACCCCGTCAGCGTCGTGGCGACATCGCTTCGCGGCCCGGGCCATCTGCCGACGTCGATATCGAGCAGTCTGACAACACCGGCAGTGGTCGACCGGTGTTCCCCAGTCGTGATTTTGATGCGTCCCCTTCGCGACGCCAGTCATCGAGCGATGATTCCGGAGTGATGATGCGCTCGCAGAAAGCGTCAAGAGCGGGATCTGGCGAACCTCAAGCGATTCGCCCTGCCCGATTTGATCAGGCGCAAGAGGTTGCCGACACATTGAAGCGGGGACAGCCGGTCATCATGAATCTCGATGCATGTGAACGCGATGTTGCGCGTCGGTTGATCGACTTCGCAAGTGGGTTGTGTTACGCGCTTGACGGATCGATGGAGAAAGTCGCAAATGGTGTCTACTTGTTGAGGCCAACAGGCGGATCTCACGTAGACGGCTGAACCGGCGTCCGTACGGCATACCGGCTCCCTCGGTAGCATTATCTAGGCCACTTCACTCTCACTGGACGTCGTATGTACCCCCCTGTCTCCTCGCAACCTAATCTGCCTGATCTAGAAAGTGAGGTGCTCGCCCGGTGGGCTCGTGAGCACTCATTTCAGCAGTCAATCGATATGCGAGATGCCGGTACCGACGGGTCAAACGAATTTGTCTTCTATGATGGCCCACCTTTTGCGAACGGGTTGCCACATTACGGTCATCTACTAACTGGATATGTCAAGGACGCAATTCCGCGCTACCAGACGATGCGAGGCCGTCGAGTTGAGCGTCGATTCGGTTGGGATTGCCATGGCTTGCCGGCCGAAGTGCAAGCCGAGAAAGAACTGGGCATTTCCGGACATCCTGAAATTAGCGCGTTCGGGGTCGACAAATTCAACGATGCCTGCCGTTCAAGTGTGCTGCAATTCACTGAAGAATGGCGTGATTACGTCACCCGCCAAGCGCGCTGGGTTGATTTTGACAATGATTACAAGACGCTCGACCTTGACTACATGGAAAGTGTTATGTGGGCGTTCAAAACACTGTGGGACAAGGACCTGATCTACGAGGGGTTCCGTGTTCTCGCCTACTGCTGGCGATGCGAGACACCGCTATCGAACACGGAGACCCGGATGGACGACGTTTACCGAGATCGTCAGGACCCTGCGGTGACCGTCTGGTTCCAGTTGGAAACAGGGGAGCGCATTCTTGCGTGGACGACGACGCCATGGACACTGCCATCAAACCTCGCCCTCGCAGTCGGCCCAGACATTGACTACGCAGTTCTTGAAGCCGACGGCGAACGCTGGATCATTGCCGAATCTCAACTCGGTGCCTACGAAGCGCAACTTGGTGAGGCAGTGCAGGTGGGGTCATTGAAGGGGTCTGGCCTGGTCGGCCGTCGTTACTCGCCTCTATTCGATTACTTCGCGGAAATGCCGAATGCGTTCCAGGTGTTGTCAGCTGATTTTGTCTCAACGGAAGACGGCACAGGAATTGTGCACATGGCGCCTGGATTTGGTGAAGAAGATCAAAATGCGTGTAACGCCGCTGGCATAGAGACGGTCTGCCCGATGGACGAACACGGTCAGTACACGGCAGAAATCTCAGACTGGGCTGGGCAGCACGTGTTCGACGCGAACCCTCTCATTATCCGTTCGCTCAAAGATTCAGGCCGTCTCGTTCGCCACGACTCGTATACGCACTCGTACCCGCACTGCTGGCGTTGCGCTGAGCCCCTCGTGTACCGGGCGATTTCGTCGTGGTTTGTGAAGGTTACCGACGTGAAAGATCGCATGGTTGAACTCAACCAGCAGATCAACTGGGTTCCTTCGCATGTGAAAGACGGCAGTTTCGGAAAGTGGCTAGAGAATGCCCGAGATTGGTCGATCAGCCGAAACCGGTTCTGGGGTTCCCCGATCCCGGTGTGGGTGAGCGATAATCCCGAGTTCCCTCGCATAGATGTCTATGGCTCGGTCGCAGAACTTGAAGCTGATTTCGGAGTCCGAGTATCAGATTTGCACCGGCCAGTCATCGATGAACTCGTTCGACCCAACCCTGACGATCCGTCTGGAACATCGATGATGCGTCGTGTCCCAGAGGTTCTTGACTGCTGGTTTGAATCAGGGTCGATGCCGTTCGCCCAAGTGCATTACCCGTTTGAGAATGCCGAATGGTTTGAGCATCACTACCCGGGTGACTTCATCGTCGAATACCTAGGTCAAACCAGAGGCTGGTTCTACACGATGCACGTGCTCGCAACCGCTCTCTTTGACCGCCCTGCCTTTTCAAACTGTGTCAGCCACGGCATCGTCCTCGGCGACGACGGGGCAAAAATGTCGAAGTCGCTGAACAACTACCCAGACCCAAATCAGATGTTTGAGGTCTACGGCTCAGATGCGATGCGCTGGTATCTGCTGTCATCGCCGATCCTGAGAGGATCAGATTTCTCGGTCACTGAAACTGGAATGCGTGACACTGTCCGGCAAGTGGTATTGCCGCTATGGAACGCCTACTACTTCTTGACGCTATATGCCGGCGCAGCAGGAACCACCGGCTCGTTCCGAACCGACCAAGAAGACGTTCTTGACCGATACCTGCTTGGTGAACTCGCCGAGTTAATCGATGCCATCACCGCATCGATGGACGCTTACGACCTATATGGGGCGTGCGAGCAGGCGCAGGGATTTCTCGACACATTGACTAACTGGTTCATTCGCCGTAGCCGAGACCGGTTCTGGGAGGGCGACCAAGACGCAATCGATACATTGCATACTGCTCTTGTTCTGTTCACCAGGGTTGCAGCACCATTGTTGCCAATGGTTGCGGAGCAAGTTCACTCTGGGCTTACCGGAGACGGAAGTGTCCATCATCAAGATTGGCCGTCGTCTGAGGACCTTCCACGAGATACCGAATTGGCCATTGGGATGCGCCGTGTGCGAGACGCCTGTTCAACGCTGCTGTCGCTTCGTAAGTCAGAGGGACTGCGCGTGCGTTTGCCGCTCGCCTCGGCGACACTTGCGACCCCCGACGTTGCTCTCGTTCAACCGCATATCGATATTTTGCGTGATGAGGTCAATGTGAAATCGGTTGACCTCACCGATCGAGTTGCCGACCACGGAACTGAGGAGTTGGTGCTGCTGCCGAAAGCGCTTGGGCCGCGTTTAGGTGGCGAAACTCAGAAAGTCATCGGTGCTCACAAAGCCGGAGACTGGTCATTTGACGATGGGGTGGTCACCGTCGGCGGTACTGACCTCGTCGAAGGTGAGTTTGAGTTTCGTTTGGTGTCCGATACAGAGGGTGCTGCGGCAACTTTGCCTGGTAAGGGCGGAATCGTTGTGCTCGACACTGTGGTCACTCCTGAGTTGGAGCGTGAGGGTGTTGCTCGCGATCTTATTCGTCGAATCCAGACTGCTCGACGAGAGGCGGAACTTGATGTGAGCGATCGCATTTCACTCACATTGGAGATTTCCGAAGTGGTTGCAGATGCCTTTGCTGCTCATCAAACAATGGTTGAAAATGAAACGCTTGCAGTCGAAAGCTCAATGCAGATTGCTGGCGGTGAGGAAGTAATTCATGTCGTTGCAACCGATCGCCGCTAGAAACAGGTAACTTCTGGGGCTGCTGTAAGGGAGAGAGTTATGGCTTCATCATCAAGTAAGAAAGCACCGGCGAAGAAGGCGGCTGCTAAGAAAGCCCCGGCGAAGAAGGCTGCTCCGGTGAAGAAGGCGGCTGCTAAGAAAGCCCCGGCGAAGAAGGCTGCTCCGGTGAAGAAGGCGGCTGCTAAGAAAGCCCCGGCGAAGAAGGCTGCTCCGGTGAGGAAGGCGGCTGCTAAGAAAGCCCCGGCGAAGAAGGCTGCTGCTAAGAAAGCCCCAGCGAAGAAGGCGGCTGGTAGGGAAGCCCCAGCGAAGAAGGCTGCACCGGCGAAAAAGGCCCCAGCTAAGAGAGCCCCGGTGAAGAAGGCTGCTCCTGCAAAGAAGAATGCATCGGCAGAGAAAGCGGTCTCGTCAGCACCTGAGCTACCGAAGGTTCGTGGTCGGACAAAAGATGGAATTGCCTACACGAAGGACTTTGACGTCAAGTTCTTGAAATCTCAACGCGAGCTCCTCATCGCAGAGAGAGTGCGTCTCATCGGCCAAGCCGATCAACTTGATGCAGAGGCGACAAGCCTCATCGAAGAGGCGGAGATGGGCGATGTGCAATTCGATGACGAGGGAGGAGAGGGCGACACAATGGTCGTCGAACGTGAGCGTGATCTCGCCTTGAGTGCACAGGCACGCGAATCGGTCGTCGAAATCGACGAAGCACTCGCTCGCATGGAGGTCGGCACCTACGGCTACTCAGTTCTGTCGATGCAACCGATTCCTCGTCCTCGGCTCGAGGCCATTCCATGGGCTCGTGAGCTCGTCGAGGAGAAGGTCGGAGGGATTGGTCGACGATGACGAATTCGGTGCGGCGACCCGAGCTGCTTGTCGCTTGGGTCCTCGCAGCGGCCGTTACCGCAGTTGACCAACTCACGAAATTGCTGGCGGTAAGCCGCCTGTCCGACGGTGCAGTCGATGTGGTCTGGACATTGAAGTTCCGACTGACCTACAACACAGGTATGGCATTTGGCGCTGGCTCATCAATCGGGCCGGTAATTGCGGTTGGCGCATTCTTTATTGTCCTGGTGCTTGCTCGGTCAGTTTCGCGACAACCACGGCTGGTATACCGAATTGCAATTGGCACCCTCGTCGGAGGAGCCACCGGCAACCTTCTCGACCGAATTTTCCGCTCACCAGGCGTGCTGAGGGGCGCCGTGGTCGACTTCATCGATTTTGGGTGGTTCCCTGTTTTTAACGTCGCAGATGTAGCAATTAATGTTGGCGCCGGCCTGCTGATCGTAACCGTGTTCCTCGATTCTCGGCGTAGTCGCTCGAGTGGCGAGAGTGTTACCAATGATCGTTGAAATCGTTCCGAGCGCACTGCATGGTGAAAGAGTTGACCGAATCGTCGCATTCATTCTTGACGTCTCCAGGTCTGTCGCCTCAGGTCTCGTTGAGCGGGGTGCCGTGCACGTCGATGGCAGAGTCGAAACAAGTGGAAAAGTCCGTTTAGATGAGGGTCAAGAAGTATCGGTAGATCCCTCACAGGTGCCGGGCGAAACCTTGCCAGAGGCAGACCACACGGTCGAAGTGTCCGTGGTCCATGTTGATGAGCATGTCATCGTCGTCGACAAGCATGCAGGGCTGGTCATTCACCCGGGTGCAGGAAATGGCTCGAAGACCCTCGTTAACGGCTTACTCGCCGAGTTCCCTGAGATTGCAGGCGTTGGTGAACCACATCGACCGGGCATTGTGCATCGTCTTGACGCCGGCAGCACCGGTTTGCTCGTCGTTGCACGAACCCAACATGCGTACGACGAACTTGTTCCTCAGTTTGCGGACCACTCGGCAACCCGGATGTATAAGGCACTCGTGTGGGGTCATCCAACCGCGTTGCATGGTGTGATTGACGCACCAATTGGGCGATCACGTCGTGACCCGCTCAAGATGGCAGTAGTTGCCGACGGCCGTGATTCACGCACCGAGTACGAGGTTGTTGCCCGTTACGTGTCTCCGGTCGATTGCGCGTTGCTTGAATGTTCGCTGGAAACCGGTCGAACCCATCAAATTCGAGTCCATCTTTCGTCGATTGGGCACCCGCTGATTGGTGACCCGTGGTATGGCCAACGTCGACCCACACTGGGTATGGAACGTCCGTTTCTTCACGCAGCGCGACTTGAATTTGACCATCCAAATGGTCAGGGTCGACGGGCCTTCTCGAGTGAACTTGCAGCAGATCTTCGAGAGATGCTGTCTGAGCTTGAGCCGATCGACGTCGAATCACTCGGAGACTGACGGCCAGGGTGCATCCCCTGATGCCATATCAACGATTGCGTCGAGTGTGTAGCCGTCGAGATGTTTGCGCATGACATCACCGGCCGCATTCCAAATAGCGAGCAGGACACACTGACCCTCATGGTCACATGCCCCGTCGGTGTGAGGTTCGCCGAAATCTCCGAGCGTGATCGGCCCGTCAACTGCCGAGAGGATCTCAGATAGGCGAATGTCGGCGGGTTTGCGGGCGAGGACGTAACCGCCTCCCACACCTCGTTTAGAACGAACGATTCCTGCGCCTTTGAGGGCAAGTAAAATTTGCTCGAGGTATGGCTGGGGGAGTGCGGTGCGCTCGGCAATGTCCCGAACCGAGGTTGGGCCGGAGTCGTCAGCCCGAAGAGCAAGGGAGAGCAGTGCCCGACAGGCATAGTCACCCCTTGTTGAAACCCGCACCCCCTCATAGTAGGCGACGGGTTGGAGGTTCGTGGCCTTCCAGCACAGCAGGCAGACGATTCGAGCATCTGGTCATCGAGTTGACGTTGACGATCTGCACTGATGGACTGTGAGGGTGAGTAGCGTTCAACCTGTCTCCAGCTCTTCAATTGAGCGAAATGGTGATCCGACTCCGTATATTCCCGAATACGGCGGTGCAAACGTCTGCGGCATCATCCCTGCGTTGCTCGGTGGCGCCGACTTGCCTGATTGGATCCCTCCGGCTGTTGCCGACGCTTCTGCAGTGGTCGTTCTCGTGCTCGACGGACTCGGCTGGCGGCAGCTCGAAGAGCGCGCCGATGTCGCGCCGGTGTTGAATTCCCTCGCAGGAGGGCCGATTTCCACCGTCGCTCCGAGCACGACAGCCACTGCGCTGTCATCGATAGCAACGGGGCTCACCCCGGCGGAACATGGGATTCTCGGCTACCGGATGCTCATGCGAGGGGCTGTGACGAATATGTTGCGCTGGGCAACCGATGAGGGGGTTCGTCGACATGATGTATCGCCTCGCGAGTTGCAGCCGGTGAGGGCATTTTGCGGTCAGCGTGTTCCGTATGTGACGAGCCAAGAACTGATCGGGTCATCGTTTTCAGATGCGCACCTCTTCGGAGGTGTTGCGCATGGGTATCGGGCGTTGTCATCCTTGCCGGTGGTGGTTTCTGAACTCGTCAGGGGCGGCGCGACGTTTGTGCACGCCTACTATCCGGGTGTCGACAAAATTGCCCATGAGCGAGGGTTCGGAGAGTTTTATGACGCCGAACTTCGATGTGCCGACCGAATGGTTGACGACGTGCTCAACCGTTTACCGCGCGACGCAGTCGTGCTCGTCACTGCCGATCACGGCCAAGTCGAGGTCGGCGATCGACTTCTCTACCCCTCTGATGATTTACTTCGACTGATTGAACTCCAGTCAGGGGAGGGCCGAATGCGGTGGATGCACGCCCGCCCAGGAGCGGAGGAGGAGCTTTTTGAGGCAGCGTGTGAGGAGTTTGGTGACGTCGCTTGGGTGCGCCGTCGATCAGAGGTCATCGTAGAAGGCTGGTTTGGTCCGCATTTTCCTGCACCGATGAGTGGACGCCTTGGCGATGTGGTGATCGCTCCGTTCGCGCCGGTGAGCTTGTTTGAAGAAGCAGATTCAGGTCCGTTCAATCTCATTTGTCGACATGGCTCGCTCACCGAAGACGAAGTGCTCGTTCCGCTGATTGCTGGTCAGGGCCGCGGGTAAACTGTCGGTGATCGTTCAGCCGAAAGAGCGAAGTTTGGCGTTCAGCGAAAGGACAAAGCCTGTATGACTGAAAGTGGTGTTGAGCATCCCGAAATTGTTTCTGACGGCGAGAAATCGGAAGACGAACTCGCGAGTGCAGAGGAGTCAATCACTGAGCCTGGAAAGGTTCTGCGTATTGGTTCGATGGTGAAACAGCTACTCGAAGAAGTTCGGCAAGCTCCGCTTGATGAGGCGAGTCGCGAGCGACTTGCCGAGATTTACGAGCGGTCAGTGATTGAGCTGTCCGAGGCGCTTTCCCCCGACCTTCAAGAAGAGTTGAAGATGATCGCTCTTCCATTCAGCGGGGATGACATTCCCAGCGAGGCTGAGCTTCGCGTCGCTCAAGCGCAACTTGTGGGTTGGCTCGAGGGTCTCTTTCACGGCATTCAGGCAGCTTTATTTGCGCAGCAGGTGGCAGCAAAACAGCAGTTCGAACAGATGCGGCAGTTGCCATCCAATGGTGCGGGTCCTGCTGACCGCAATGGCACGTACCTGTAATTGTCCATGGCAAAGTGCTGCGGGCGCTCTGGTAAAGTCGAAAGATCACACACCTGTAATTCGGGCGTGAGAAGCCATTTAACGCCGACCCACTGAGACCTTCGCACCAACTACGTGACCGATTCATTCGCCCACCTCCACGTCCACACAGAATTTTCGATGCTCGATGGCGCAGCGCGGCTCGATGAACTCGTTGCGACCGCCGTTGCAGACGGTCAGCCGGCGATCGGAATTACCGATCACGGCAACATGTACGGAACGCTCGAGTTTTACAAAGAATGCCGAAATCGCGGTATAAAACCGATCATCGGTACCGAGGCCTACATGGCTCACGACAGTCGGTACGAGCGGCCGACCCGCCGAGGCCGACTCGACGATTCAGGTGGTGACACCGAGGGCGGCCAGAAGCTCTACTACCACTTGACATTGCTGGCAGAGAACCAAACCGGTTATCGCAATCTCATTAAGCTCTCGAGCCTTGCGTTTCTCGAGGGGTACTACTACAAGCCGAGAATCGACTGGGAACTCCTCGAGCGATACTCCGATGGGCTGATTGCGACGACTGGCTGCCTCGGCGGCCACGTGTTGCAGTCATTGCTGCGCGGCGATGAATCTGGGGCTCTAGAGAAAGCGGCGCGTCTTCAGGACATTTTCGGCAAAGACAATCTCTTTATCGAAATACAAGATCACGGCCTTGCAGATCAAAAGCGCACAAACCCCCAACTCATCGACATCGGAAAACAAATTGGTGCCCCGTTGCTCGCCACAAATGATTCTCACTACACGCATCGCGAGGATCATGCGGCTCACGACGCGCTGTTGTGCGTGCAGACCGGTTCGCTTATGAGCGACGCAAATCGGTTCAGGTTTGAAGGACACGAGCACTATTTGAAACCAGCCGCAGAAATGCGTGAACAGTTCCGGGAGGTTCCAGAGGCATGTGACAACACGCTGTGGATCGCAGAACGAGCTGATGTCGAGATCTCCTTTGGAGAGGCATTGCTGCCGAACTTCCCGCTCCCAGAGGGTTTCGACAATGACCGCGCCTATCTCGAACACCTGACCTGGGAAGGGGCAAAGCGGCGCTGGGGAGCAAGCTTGCCCAACAACGTTGTTGAGCGGGTCTCGTACGAACTTGAAGTCATCGCATCGATGGGGTTCTCGTCGTATTTCCTCGTGACGTGGGATCTCATTCGGCATGCCCGCGATTCAGGGATTCGAGTTGGCCCCGGCCGTGGATCAGCTGCCGGGTGCGCCGTTGCGTATTGCTTGTGGATCACTGACCTTGACCCGATCAAGTATGACTTGCTGTTCGAGCGGTTCTTGAACCCCTCCCGTATTTCAATGCCCGATATCGACATGGACTTCGACTCGAGATATCGCGACGAAATGATTCGCTATGCGGCTGAAAAGTACGGCCGCGATCATGTTGCGCAGATCATTACTTTCGGAACGATCAAGGCGCGAAATGCTGTTCGCGATGCAGCGCGAGTGCTCGGCTATCCGTATGCCGTCGGAGATCGCGTGGCAAAGGCAATGCCACCGCTTGTTATGGGGCGCGACACTCCGCTCAAGTACTGCTTTGAGGAGAACGAGAAATACGCAGACGGGTACAAGGCAGCGTCTGAGCTTCGGGCCATGTACGAGTCGGACGATGACGTGAAAAGTGTTGTCGATGTGGCCAAAGGTCTTGAGGGTTTGAAGCGTTCCGATGGCATTCACGCTGCTGCTGTCGTCATCACCAAAGAGCCGGTGACGGAGTATCTGCCAATTCAACGCAAACCTGAGAGTGGGAAGTCCCCCGAAGATGCACCGGTGGTCACCCAATACGAAATGCATGGGGTTGAAGAGCTCGGTTTGCTGAAGATGGACTTTCTTGGTCTTCGGAACCTTGACGTGATCACCGATACGCAGGCGATGATTCAATCGACGATTGACCCAGCATTTGATATCGACTCCGTTCCACTTGACGATGCCGGGACCTTCGAACTTCTCGCTCGCGGTGACACGATCGGCGTGTTTCAGCTTGAATCGCCGCCGATGCGACAACTACTTCGGCGGATGGCGCCGAACTCCTTTGAAGATGTCTCTGCTGTGCTTGCGCTCTACCGGCCAGGTCCGATGAGTGAGAACATGCACAACGACTACGCCGATCGAAAAAATGGTCGGAAGCCAGTCGATTTTTTCCATGAAGATGCCCGCGAGGTCCTCGACGACACCTTCGGACTCATGATCTATCAAGAGAGCGTGATGCGCGTTGCCCAGCAATTCGCCGGCTACTCGCTTGCGGAGGCCGACAATCTTCGGAAAGCTTGCGGTAAGAAGCAGCGCGATTTGATGGTGGCCGAGCGCCAAAAATTCGAGGAAGGGTGCGAAACAACTGGCTACGGCATCACCCTCGGCAAGCAGTTGTTCGACATTATTGAAAAGTTCGCTGACTACGCATTTAACAAGAGCCACACATTCGGCTACGGGCTGATCACCTATCAGACTGCGTATTTGAAGGCGCACTATCCGGTTGAGTACTTCTCTGCGCTGCTGACAAGCGTCAAACACAATCTCGATAAAGCGGCGATCTATTTGGCTGACTGTCGTGCGAGTGGCATCAAGGTGCTTCCGCCTGACATCAACCGGTCGCTCTCTGACTTTGCTCCACTGCGGCGCGAAGATGTCCCTGACGACGTTGAACTTCCAGTGGGCTCCCCAGGGGCAGTTTTGTTCGGGATGTCGGCGGTGAGAAATGTTGGTGAAGGTCTCGTCTCTCAGCTCGTTGAAGAGCGTGATGAGAACGGCCCTTATGCCACGTTCTACGAATTCGCCGAGCGAGTCCCCGAACCTGTCTTACATAAACGAACAGTGGAGTCGCTCATCAACGGTGGGGCCTTCGACCGTCTTGAGCATCCGCGCCTCGGTTTGGTGTCAGTTCATGAGAGCATCATCGAGTCAACATTGAGTCGTCGTCGCGAACGCGATCAGGGTGTGTTGAGTTTGTTCGGTGACTGGAACGGTGACGATTCGGCAGAGATCGGCCAAGTGGAGCGCGTCGACATCCCAGACGTTGAATACCCGAAAGCGGAGCGTCTGAAAGCCGAGAAAGAAATGCTCGGCTTGTATGTTTCTGATCACCCACTGTTTGGAGTCGAGTCGGCGCTTCGACGTCGAGCCGAGCACGCAATTGTCGACCTCAGAGATATGGAAGACGGATCGCACGTGAAAGTCGGCGGAATCATCACCGCCTCCGCCAGGAAATTCACAAAAAAGGGTGACCAAATGGCGGTCTTCACGCTTGAAGATCTCGACGCCGCAGTAGAGGTCACAGTGTTTCCACGAACGCTCGCCGCGTTACAACAGTCGATTGTCGACGACCGCATTGTTGCCGTGAAAGCGCGACTCGATCGACGAGATGAAAGCCGTCTCGGTCTCATCGCAATGGAGATAGAGACCCTCACCGGGCTTGAAAGTGGCGGCTCCCGCCCTGTTCGTTTGCGGCTTCCCGGAGGTATGCCTGACCGGCATGTGTTAGAGCGATTGAAAGCGATTATCGAAGAGCACCAGGGAGACACTCCTGTTGAGATCGAAGTGGCCAAAGGACAGGTTCTCCGGCTTGGAGAGGGCTTCCAAGTTGATCCCTCTCGCGCGGTTGGCGAATTGAGGGTTGCGTTCGGCCACGAGGCTGTTGCCCCCTGATTCACTCTCCCGCCTACTGGTGTCCGCGCCAGAGATGGCAGAATAGAGGGAAGAAGTTTTGCTGGAGATCATGTAATGGCACTGGAAGTACTCACCAACGACGCAAGCGCGCTGACCGATGATGACCTTGCAGAGATGATCGCGATCGAAGGGGCGTTTGACTTGGCGTTCCTTGAAGGCTGCCGAGAATCGTGGGTGCTTGCCACCACCGCTCGTGATGGTGGCACCCTTCATGGATATACATTCTCCACCCTTGAGCGCATTGGTGGAACGCCATGCGTGTTGCTGGGAGTGATGAGCGTTCGTCGAAACGCAAAGCGTGACACCGTCCTGAAGGGCCTCATGAAAGAGGCATTCCATCGTGCGCTGATGGCATTTCCAGATGAAGATGTCGTGGTCGGCGGGCGTTTCGCTCTTCCTGACGCTTTGCAGGCCCTCAAAGAGGTCGACGATGTGATCCCTGCTCCCGCTTCTCGGGCGGTAGGCGAGGAGCGTGCGTGGGGTCGACGTCTTGCGAAACGCTTCGGTGTTGACGGGTCATATGTGGCTGAACAATTCATGTCGACCAAGAACCCCTCAGGCGGTTTTATTGATTTTGAATCCGCTAGACCTGAGAAGATTGCCGCCGGCACAAAGGGCCTCTTCAAAGGGGTCGATGCCTCATCAGGAGGAGTTCTCATCGCCTATGGCTGGACGATGGCTGAGGATCTTGCAAAGCTTGGAGCCAGATAACCCACAGTCTGTTGACGCCCTGTCAGCACTGATTCGCTCCAGGGCAATGTGCCGGTCGTTTCTCCCTGACCTGGTCGACCCGAGCATCATTCGCGAAATTGTCGACCTCGGAACGCGGGCACCAAGTGCAGGACGCTCCCAAGGCCTACACGTCGTTCAACTGACAGGTGACGACCGAGAACAGATGTGGTCGAGATCTCTCCCAGGTGGTCGTCGAGAGAGATTTGCGTTCCCGGGTCTCATCGAAGCACCAGTACTGCTGTTGTTATTCGTCGACCCCGACGCGTACGTCGAGCGTTATGCAGAGTCTGATAAGGCTCACACCGGCCTTGGGAATGGCAGAGGGGAGTGGCGGACGCCATTTTGGTTCGTCGACGCGGGAATGGCGGCGATGTCCATGCTTCTCGCTGCGCAGGCCTACGAGCTGGGCGCGTTGTTCTTCGCAATGCCTCAACCCGAAGATGCCATTCGGTCAGCGCTCGGTGTCCCCGAGACGCAGGCAACCGTTGGCGTGCTCGCTCTCGGATACCGAAACGATGATGACATTCAGTCTCGCGGGGTAGGACGAAGTGCAACTCGTCCTCGTCGAGGTGCAGACGATGTTATTCACCGAGGGCAGTGGTAGCAGCGACCACGGTGAGTGCGGTCACAGCACTGATGTGGCCGTTAAGGAAATGATCGGCGCCGGCAACAATCGACATGCCGGCCTCTTTCACGATGGGGTCATCTGAAATCGTCGCTGGGGGAGAGAATTGATCGTGTTCAGCAATGATTAATGTCGTGGGCGTTGCAGGAATTTCAAGACTCACTGTTGATAGTGGTGGTGCAATCATGATGAGGTGTCGCGCCCCGACAACAGATGCGATTCGAGCCGCAACAATCGAGCCAAACGAGTAGCCGACAATCACCAAGGGCAATTCGAAGTGACGTCTCTGTAATTCGTGGCAGCATGCGATCGCATCTGGCATCTCCTCAACGGTGTTTCCGCTTGCATGGCGGAAATCGCTGCGTGCAGTAGTGACGCGTTTGTGGTGAAGAGCATGGGCGATGGAGAGAAGCAGAGGGTGGTCGCGCCGGCCACCGAAGAGAGGGTGGGGGTGCAGCAGGGCGGCAACCGCTCGCGGTGATGATGGAGTTTCGACATCGGCGCTGATGGTGATGCCGTCGTCTGTCGTGAGTTCGACGGTTTCAAGAGTTGCGTGGGCTGCAGGTGTGAAGTCGTCGAACGGCGAGTCAGAACTCATAGCAGCACGGTACCCTTCGAAGCGTGGTGTCCGAAAACGACAAACTTCCGATCAAGATGCTGAGCGACAGGCTGCTTGTTCGCATTGGCAAAGATGAAGGTGAGCGGAAAAGTTCAGGGGGCATCCTTATTCCAGCCACTGCGCAGATGGCGAAGCGTCTCGTATGGGCTGAAGTCATTGCGCTCGGACAAAACGTCCGTTCTGCCGAAGTCGGCGACCGTGTTCTGTTTAGCCCCGAAGACCGCTACGAGGTTGAGGTGCAGGGAGAAGATCTCGTCATGTTGCGCGAGCGGGACATCCATGCGGTTGCGGCTGAGCGCATTGAGGCATCAACCGGCCTCTATTTGTAGCGATAGCAGTGTTCTGGGTGAGCGCCGGATCGTCGGCGTAGGATCACCACATGGACTCAACACAGTCAGAGTGGAAGCCGGTTTATCTCACCGATGAGGTGAGGAACCGCATCACCTACAACGCTGATGGTCTCGTGCCCGCCATTGCGCAAGAGGTAGAAACCGGAGAAGTACTAATGATGGCGTGGATGAGCGCTGAATCACTCGATCGCACGCTGGCTGAAGGCCGCATGGTGTATTGGTCTCGAAGCCGTCAAGAATTGTGGCGCAAGGGCGATACGAGTGGCGATTACCAGTCGGTTCGTGAGGCGTACTACGACTGCGACGGCGACACGCTGCTCTTCAAGGTGGTGCAACACGGCGGCGGCGCCTGTCACACCGGTGAACGGACATGTTTTTACCTGTCGCTTAGCGAGGCCGAATGAACATTCGTCCTCAAGCCGACGAGTTTCTTGCATATGCCGCTGACCACAGCGTGGTTCCTGTGTGGACAGAGGTGCTCGGTGATCTTGAGACGCCGGTATCTGCGTTTTTAAAACTCGTAGGCGACAGGCCGGGTTTCCTACTCGAATCGGTCGAGAACGGTGAGCGTTGGAGCAGGTTCTCTTTCATTGGCCGCGATCCGGTTGCCACGCTGGTACTTCGAGGTGAGACGCTCGACATCGAAGGAACCCTCGGTGCGAAGGTGCCGACCAATCAGGGGATACTCGGGGCGTTAGAAGCTCTCCTCGACTCGCATTCGAGTCCTGATATTTCAGACCTTCCTCCGCTGCATGGCGGCATCGTTGGCTATCTCGGATATGACGTCATCCGGGAGGTCGAGCACCTTCCTGATGCTCCTCCCAACGATCACGGCATGCCTGACGCAGTAATGAGCATTATCGGCTCGCTTGCGGCGTTCGACCATTGGCGCCAACGCATTTACCTCATCGAGTCAGTTGTGACTCGCGATGAGGCGGGTCATCCGCTGAGCGAAGCCGAGTTGTTGGCCGCTCGAGACGCAGCGATTGATGCGGTAAAAACATCGGCGCAACACTTGGCCGCCCCATCAGAGGCGACGGTTGTCGAGCCCCCTGTGCCCGGTGAGCGGCACGAAGACGTTCCATCATCGATGAACAACGGGCGATATCTCGATGCTGTCGTGGCCGCGAAAGAGCACATCCTTGCGGGTGACATCTTCCAAGTCGTGCTTGCACAGCGGTACGACATCGAGTTGGAGGCAGACCCGTTTGACGTCTACCGGGTGTTACGACAGGTGAATCCAAGCCCGTACATGTACTTCATTCGACACGACGAGGCAACGCTCGTTGGTTCGTCTCCCGAACCAATGGTGCAGTTGCGAGGTGATCACATTGTGAGCCGGCCGATTGCGGGTACTCGTAAGCGCGGCCTTGATGAAGAACACGATCGTCGCCTTGCCGCAGAGTTGCTGGAACATCCAAAAGAGCGTGCCGAGCATGTGATGCTCGTCGATTTGGCCCGAAATGATGTTGGGCGCGTCGCCGAATTTGGTTCAGTGCAGCCCGAAGAGTTCATGACGCTTGAGCGCTACAGCCATGTGATGCACCTCACCTCTCAAGTCACTGGCACGATTCGTCCCGGGCTGGGCCCGATTGACGTACTCAAAGCAACGTTGCCCGCAGGCACAGTGAGTGGCGCCCCGAAGGTGCGGGCGATGGAGATCATAGATGAGTTGGAGCCAGTGCGGCGAGGCCCTTACGCCGGTGTTGTCGGGTACCTCGACTGGTCGGGCAACCTCGATACTGCAATCTGCATTCGCACCATGTTTGTTCGTGCAGATGGGGTGACAGCTTCACTGCAAGCGGGTGCCGGTATCGTCGCCGACTCAGACCCAGAGGATGAAGATTTGGAGTGCCGTAATAAAGCAGCGGCGCTTCTCGCAGCCATTCCGGCAGCGCGTCGAATGACAGCAACCCGAAGTTGGCGGGAGAGTTGAAATGAACGATTCGATCGAATGGGAAGAGGCGGTGTGGGCAGTTGCCCCACGTGATGTGATCTCAGCCGTGGGGGTCGACACTGAGCGATACCTGCATTCTCAGTTATCTCAGCAGATCGGGGGGATGAGCAATGGTGACCGTGTGCTGTCATTGCTCCTCGAACCCACAGGCAAGGTCATTGCGCTTATCGGCGTACTTCGCCGCAGCGCCAATGAGTTCGTCATCGATTGTGATCCGGGAGACGGTGAGCACGTGCTTGCCCGGCTACAGCGATTTCTGTTGCGAGTCGACGTTGCGCTCACGCTCGTTCCTGCTGATGTCGATACTCCCGCCGATGTCGAGCGTTCACGAGTTGCTCAAGGTTGGCCCCGAGGTGGACACGAGATCATCGCTGGAGAGACGATTCCTGCGGAGCTTCCGATGTTGTCGGAGCTCGTGTCATTCACGAAGGGCTGTTACCCCGGCCAGGAACTCGTCGAGCGTATGGATGCCCGGCAGTCATCTTCACCGTTTGAGATCATTCAGATGGCCGGCGACCTCGATGTCGGAGCAGAGGTCGTCGTCGATGACGTCGCAGTGGGGGTTGTGACCTCATCAGATGGCGGTGCGATGCTCGTTCGAGCTCGCCGTCGCCGTGATTCCTGAGGCGTCGTCTGTCGGAGCCTCTGTTCGGTCTTGAGATGGTGGGCGTAGACTTTTTGCCCGTGACCTACGTCTATGCATTCGACCATAAGCACCGTAAACCACCGATGTCCTATAAGGACCTTCTTGGCGGCAAAGGGGCAAACCTCGCCGAAATGACGACGGTGCTGAACCTGCCCGTCCCCCCAGGGTTCACGGTGTCGACAGACGCCTGCCGTGACTACATGCACGGTGGCTGGCCGTCAAGTCTCGACGCTGAGGTGACCCGACACGTTGCCAAACTCGAAAAGATGATGGGTCGCAAACTGGGCGACGCCAGTGATCCTCTACTGGTGAGTGTGCGCTCGGGAGCAAAGTTTTCGATGCCGGGAATGATGGACACGGTTCTCAACCTTGGTCTTAATGACGCAAGCGTGATCGGTTTGGCAAATGTCACCGGTGACGAACGCTTCGCCTACGACTCATACCGTCGCTTCATCGCCATGTATGCACGCATTGTGCTCGACGTTGATGGCGACCTTTTTGAACATCCACTCGAGGTGGCGAAAGCGAAAGCTGGCACCGACAACGATGCGGATCTTGATGCAAAGGCGCTCCAGCAACTCGTCAAGACGTATCTAGCGGCGGTTCGTAAGGCCACCGGCTCGTCGTTCCCACAAGATCCTCGGGCGCAGCTTGACGGTGCAATCGAGGCGGTCTTCAAATCATGGAATGGCGCGCGGGCGATTGCTTATCGAGTTCGTGAAAAGATCAGTCACGAACTCGGTACTGCTGTCAACGTTCAGACGATGGTGTTCGGTAACCGTGATGACAATTCAGGTACCGGAGTTGGCTTCACTCGTAACGCTGCGACCGGAGAGAACAGACCTTATGGCGACTTCTTGGTGAACGCCCAAGGTGAAGATGTCGTCGCCGGTATTCGGAACACGTTGAATCTTGATCACATGAAGAAAATCTTCCCGTCAATTCATTCCGAGTTGTTGAAGATTTTTGTTCGACTCGAGGAGCACTACACCGATATGTGCGATACCGAGTTCACTATTGAGCAGGGACGCCTATGGATGTTGCAGACACGAGTCGGCAAACGCACGGGGGCAGCTGCGTTGAAGATGTCGGTCGACATGACGAAAGGCACCGCAGGTACCCGTGGCCGCAAGTGGAAAATCTCCCGTGAAGAAGCCGTGATGCGAGTTACGGCTGAGCATCTCGATTCAGTGCTTCACCCGCAGTTCAAAAAGAAGGGCGCTTCGATCGCAAAGGGTCTTGGTGCATCTCCTGGAGCAGCTGTCGGTCGGGCATATTTCTCTGCTGATGATGCTGAGGCTGCTGCGAAGAAGGGTGAAAAGGTCGTCTTGGTTCGAAATGAAACGAGCCCTGAAGACGTGCACGGCATGATGGTCGCCGAAGGCATCCTCACGGCCCGCGGTGGACTTGTCAGCCACGCTGCCGTGGTGGCCCGTGGTTGGGGAACGCCGGCGGTCGTTGGCGCTGACGCCGTCAAAATCTCCGGGAAGACCTTTTCTGTCGGATCTACAACGATTTCGCAGGGCGAAGTGATTTCGATTGATGGAACGTCGGGCGAGGTCATGGTTGGCGCACTTGAACTTGCTGCTGCGAAGCCACCAGCCGAGTACGAGACAGTATTGAAATGGGCCGACACCATTCGCAAAGGAAAGATGGCTGTTCGCGCCAATGCTGACACTGGTGCTGACGCAAAGGTCGCCCGTGGCAACGGCGCTGAAGGCATCGGGCTGTGCCGTACCGAGCACATGTTCCTTGCTCCAGATCGCTTACCGATCGTTCGCGCAATGATCCTTGCGAATACGCCAAAGAAAGAGGCGGCTGCACTCGAGCAACTGCGCATTGCCCAGCAGGCCGACTTCGAAGACATCTTGAAAGCAATGGATGGGCTCCCAGTAACGATTCGCCTTCTCGATCCTCCCCTTCACGAGTTCTTGCCGTCAATTGAAGAACTCAGAGTGAAGGAAGCAAAGAAAGGTCTTTCAAAACGCGAACGCGAGTTGCTCGAAGCCGCCGAGAGTTGGGCCGAGCACAACCCGATGATCGGAACCCGAGGTGTTCGGCTGGGAGTAATCAAACCCGGTCTGTATGCAATGCAGGTACGTGCCCTCCTTGATGCAGCCAAGAAGCTCCGTGCCAAAGGCGGAAACCCAATCGTTGAGGTCATGATTCCGTTGACGGTGACTCGTGAAGAACTCGGGCTTGCCCGCTCGTGGGTGCAAGAGGAAATCGACGTCGCCCTCAAGGGAATGAGAGGCAAGCCGAAGATCACGATTGGCACCATGATTGAGACTCCTCGTGCCGCAGTGCGGGCAGACGAAATTGCTGAGGAAGCTGATTTCTTCTCATTCGGTACCAACGACCTCACACAGCTCGCATTCGGTTTCAGCCGAGACGACGTCGAGAGCCGAATGATGCCGGCATACCTCGAGCAAGGCCTGTTGAAGCGCAACCCGTTTGACACCATCGACCAAAGCGGTGTGGGTGATCTCGTGAAGATGGGTGCCGAGCGTGGACGCTCGGTCAAACCTGCGCTCAAACTCGGTGTGTGCGGTGAACACGGTGGCGATCCGGAGTCGATTGAACTCTTCTCACGGGTCGGGCTCGACTACGTGAGCTGCTCGCCATTCCGCGTGCCGATCGCTCGTCTTGCTGCTGCGCAAGCGATCATCGGTGCAAGCGACAGCCAAAAGTGAACTAGGCGCAAGAGCCGTCTGCGGTGGCGATGCCTCGCTGTGGTAGCTCGGCATGCGCCGAGAACTAGATTCCTTAATGTGGCTATTTCCGACGATGACATCGAACGCGTTCGCGCAACGGTCTCGATCGTCGATGTTGTCGGGCAGCACGTGCAGCTGCGGCGAACGGGTCGGAACTGGGTCGGCCTCTGCCCGTTCCACGGCGAAAAGACCCCTTCGTTCAACGTTCGTGAAGAGACTGGCCGTTATAAGTGCTTCGGGTGCGACGCGTCGGGAGACATATTTACATTTGTGCAGCAAACCGAGCATCTCGATTTTATCGGGTCAGTTGAATTTCTGGCCGCAAAAGCCGGCATTCAACTCAATTACACGTCCACTGGACAGTCGAAAGATCGGGCTCGCCGCAAACGCCTAATTGAGGGCATGGAGACCGCAGTCGAGTGGTACCACCAACGATTACTCACCGCTCCCGATGCTCGGCCAGCGCGCGATTACCTCCGCTCTCGAGGCATCGACGGTGATATCGCTCGCCAGTTTCGCATCGGCTGGGCACCAGATGAGTGGGACGCACTGGCGTCTCAGGCAGGTGTCGAAGAAAAAGTTCTCGATGATGTCGGTCTTGCATTTCGGAACCGACGCAACCGCATGCAAGACGCGCTGCGCGGACGCGTTGTGTTTCCGATCATGAACGACAGTGGCGACCCGGTGGCGGTCGGGGGACGCATTTTGCCCGGTTCAACCGACCCCGCGAAATACAAGAACTCACCTGAGACACCGATCTACACAAAATCTCGGGTGTTATATGGCCTCAACTGGGCGAAAGGCGAAATCGTTCGTCAGAACCTCGCCGTGGTTTGCGAGGGGTATACCGACGTGATCGGCTTTCATCGCAGCGGTGTACCAACTGCGGTTGCGACCTGCGGGACGGCGTTCACCGAAGAACATGTGAAGCTGTTGAAGCGCTACACCTCGCGGGTCGTGCTCGCGTTTGATGCCGACGCAGCAGGTCAAGGGGCGGCCGAACGTTTTTACGAGTGGGAGCGAGAGTACGACATTGAGGTTTCCGTTGCGAAGCTTCTTGGTGGCAAAGATCCCGGCGATCTCGCCCAGTCAAACCCTGAATCGCTTCCATTAGCGATCGAGCAAGCATCTCCCTTTCTTGCCTTCCGAATCGACAGGGTGCTCGCAACGATGCCGTCAAATACTCCCGAACACCGAACTCGAGCAGCCGAGCGCGCAATGGCGGTGGTGAATGAGCATCCCAACGTCAATGTTCGAAAGTTGTACGCAGGTGAAGTCGCAACGCGTCTCGACTTGCCGGTACAAGACTTGGTGCTCATCGCCGAGCAGGGAGGTCGTGCGCCTGCGTTCACAGTGCCGGCGTCCCGTCGACGAAATGCTCCTCGCGATAACGCAGAGTTCGCCGTGCTTGCAGTGCTCGTTCAAGATTGGGATGCAGTGGCGCCATGGCTAGCGGGGCCGCTTTTTTCCGACACAGCGAATCGGCAGGTTTTTGAAGCCTTGGTCGAGTCAGACGGTGACCTCGAGATCGTGCTTGAACGACTTGATGGGCAGGCGCGAGATGTTGTCGAGCGGGCTGCGATTGTTGATGTCGTGGTTGACGCCCCGATGGAGGCTCGAGTTCTCATTGCGGCCGCAGTGCGACGTGAGTTGAGGCGTGTCATTCCAGGTGCAGACTCCGAGAGGATCGCAAGTGATGCTCAGGCTCGTCTACTTGTCGAGGACTTGCAGGATCCACATCGAGCCGAAGATGCATCAGAGTGGTTATTGGGTTGGCTTATCGAACGCGAGGAGGTTGCCGATGGAGCCTCGTGAGGCTGAATCTCCAGCCGTTCTTGCACTGCCCGGAGTGGCTGATCACGATTGGCAGGCATTGGTTACTCGAGGACGGACTCAAGGAGTTGTTCACGCTGAAGATGTTGCGCACGTCGTTCGAGATGTCGAACTCACTCCTGATGTGCTCATTTCGGTAAGTGACGCACTCGCCAAACTGGGAATCGAAATTGATGATGCCGTAGAGGTTGAAGCAGACCAAGATGCAACCCCGGCATCAGGACGTCGGCGTCGCCGGCAGATGGATGACACGGCGGGTATTCCCAGGGTCAATAGGGGGCGCGGCGCAACGGGTGGTGGCGATATTGCTGCGGGCGACGGAATGCGGATGTATCTGCAGGAGATCGGCCGCGTTGACCTGTTAAGTGCCGACGAAGAGCGCCACTTGGCGCGCCTAGTAGCCGAAGGCATTGAGGCTGCAGCCACGATTGATGCCGGCGCTGTTGACGATACGGAGCGACGCCAGTTGTTGCGGCAAGTGTCACGAGGACAGCGTGCTCGCCACGCTTTAACCCAAGCAAACCTACGTTTAGTGGTCTCAATTGCAAAGCGATACACCAACAGGGGAGTGCAACTTCTTGACCTCATTCAAGAGGGAAATCTTGGTTTGATGAAAGCAGTCGAGAAGTTCGATTACGCAAAGGGCTTCAAATTCTCGACGTATGCCACATGGTGGATACGCCAAGCGATCACACGGTCGATCGCCGATCAATCTCGAACTATCCGCATACCGGTGCACATGGTCGAGCACCTCAACCGTCTGCTGAGAGGACGTCGAGAGTTCCTTCAGGAGTTCCGGCGTGAACCAACGGTGCCGGAGCTTGCTGAACGCTTGCACATGCCAGAAGATCGGGTCTCCGAATTGTTGCGCTGGTCGCAAGAGCCCCTTTCGCTTGATTCGCCAGTGGGTGACGGAGACGACGCCGAACTTGGTGACTTCGTTGCCGACGATGTGGCTGGTCCCGCTTCTCAAGTTGAGGCGCTTGACCTCGAGTCAAAAATCGTTGAACTTCTTGACAGCCTCGGTGAACGTGAACGAGAGATTTTGCAGATGCGCTTCGGTCTCGGGCTCGACCGACCTCGCACACTTGAAGAGGTCGGTGCCGAACTGGGTGTTACCCGCGAGCGCATTCGACAGATCGAGGCGAAGACCCTCGCGAGGTTGCGCTCACCGCTGATGGCCGAACGTCTTCGCGAGTTTTTGCAGTAGTTGAGTTCGTGCAACACAACACAGCACCTGAGCTGACCCTTGGTGACAGTGAGGCTTGAGAGCGATAAGGTTTGAAAACGTTATTCCGGGATAGCTCAGTTGGCAGAGCAGCTGACTGTTAATCAGCGGGTCGCAGGTTCGAGCCCTGCTCCCGGAGCCACGGGCGGGGTCCTTCGGGGCCTCGCCCGTCTTTAGGGGCGATAGCTCAGTGGTTAGAGCATGGGACTCATAATCCCTTGGTCGTGGGTTCGATCCCCACTCGCCCTACAGCGCAGTCGGTCGCAACGAGACGAGCGGTGGCTAGATAGGCCGTGTCCGATCGGCAGAAAGGGATGTGACAATTGCCACCAATAATTTCTTTTTGCGGTGTCGCGTTGTCTATGATTTTGCGGAACGCCTCTGGTCGTCCTTGACCAAAGGCCCAAAAAGGGGGAGTACAGATTTCATGTCGCAGTTGTCTGTTCGTGACATCACGGTGAAGTTCGGGGGTATTACCGCTCTTGACTCAGCATCGTTCGATGTCGAGAAGGGCCAGATCTGTGGTTTGATCGGTCCTAATGGGGCCGGCAAGACGACGTTGTTCAACGTCGTTAGCCGCATTTATGACCCGACCGAAGGTTCGGTTGAATTCGAAGGTCAGGATCTCCTGGCTCTGCAAGCGCACGAGATTTGCGAGGTAGGTGCGTATCGAACCTTCCAGAACTTGGCATTGTGGAAAGGTCTCACTGTTCTTGAAAATGTGATGGTTGGCGCGCATACCACAACATCGGCGGGTTACTGGCGGTCGATGTTCAAGATCAACACGAAGAAGGAAGAGTCCGATCTTCGCGAAAAGGCCTATGGCGTGCTTGCCGAACTAAACCTCGAAGATGTTGCGTTCCACCCGGCTGATGGTTTGCCTTTCGGTACGTTGAAGCGCATTGAAATCGCCCGTGCCTTGATTGGCTCACCGAAGTTGTTGATGCTTGACGAGCCAGCGTCGGGTCTAACCCATGCTGAAGTGGAAGAGCTCGGAAGAGTTATTCGCGAGATTCTGGACCGCTACCAGCTAACTGTTCTTCTCGTTGAGCACCACATGAAGATGGTGATGGCGCTGACAGAGAAGATTGTCGTACTCAATCTTGGTCGAAAGATCGCCGAAGGCACACCAGCGGAGGTTCGCGAGAACCCAGCGGTTGTCGAGGCCTACTTGGGGAGCAGCAAATAATGAGTAACCAAGTTCTTTCCTGTGAAAATGTGAAGGCGTCATACGGAGCAATTCAGGCATTGCATGGTGTCAACCTCGAAGTGAACGAGGGCGAGATCGTGGTGGTGCTAGGTGCCAATGGTGCCGGAAAGACCACTACTCTCCGAGCGATCTGCAACATGGTTGCAACTGAGGGTACGGTCATGCTGAATGGCAGTGATATCTCAAAAGCAGACACTGCTGACATTGTGAACGCTGGTGTTGCTCATGTCCCGCAGGGACGTGGAACATTTGCTGCGCTCACTGTGCTTGAAAATCTTGAGGTAGGTGCCTACACCCGCGCCGACGATGAGGTTCAGGCGGATATTGAGATGTGGTTTGAGAAATATCCGGTGCTTGGTGAGCGGCAAACACAAGCCGCTGGCTCGTTGTCTGGTGGCGAACAGCAGATGCTTGCCGTTGCACGTGCTGCGATGAGCCGCCCCACAATGATGTTGCTTGATGAGCCATCGCTTGGTCTTGCACCACTAATCATCGAAGATCTCTTCCAGACCTTTGCTCAACTCAATAAAGAGCAAGGCACATCGATGCTGCTCGTGGAGCAGAACGCAAACCTGGCGCTCGAGATTGCCCATCGCGGTTATCTACTTGAGACCGGAGAAATTACAGGCTCGGGTTCCGCTGAGGAACTTCGTAACGACCCAGCGGTTCAGGCCGCGTATCTCGGAGCGTAAGGGGGACCGCAGATGCAATTACTACTTCAACGTATCTTTGATGGGGTGAGCGACGGAGCGGTGTACGCCTCGATCGCCGTCGCTCTTGTTCTCATTTTCAAAGCCACTACCTTGATCAACTTTGCTCAAGGTGAAATGGCCATGTTCGGTGCGTTCTTTGCCTACATTTTCGCAGTGCAGAGTGGCATTCTCGATTTCTTAGGAAACCAGTACCTCATCATTTGGGTAGCTGCCATCATTGCGATGGTGCTCTCCGCAGGAGTTGGGATCACGATCGAACGAACTCTCACGCGACCGTTTGACCCAGAAGACCACCTGCCGGTCGTGTTGATCACACTTGGACTATTCCTGGGAATCAACGCAATTGCAGGAATCATCTGGAACTATCAGGCTCGAGTAATGCCAGCAATGTTCCCGAACGGCTCAGACGACAAGGTCGTCATTTTCGGCGCCCGCTTGTTCTACGACACCATTGGCACAATCGTCACCCTTGGTGTGGTTCTTTACATCTTGTTCCTCATCTTGAACAGGACCAAGATGGGTCTCGCATTCCGCGCCGTGTCCGCAAACGTCGAATCTGCCCGACTCGTCGGAGTCCGCACCGGTCGGGTGCTGAGTTTCGGTTGGGCACTTGCCTCAGCGTTCGGCGCCCTTGGCGCCGTCATCGTTGCACCACGTATCACGTTGCAGCCAAGCATGATGGCAGCAATCGTCATCTACGCCTTTGCAGCTGCAGCCGTTGGTGGTCTTGACTCGGTTGGAGGAGCAGCTATTGGTGGAATGATCGTCGGTCTCACGAAATCGCTCGGCAACGGCTACCTAGGCTCCTGGCATTTTGGCCTTGAACATCCGCCCCTTGAGTTCCTGCCAGCAACACCGTTGCTTATTCCAGTACTCATCTTGTTGGCAGTGCTGTGGTTTAAACCCAGCGGCCTGTTTGGCACGAAGCGAATTGAAAGGGTCTGATTTATCATGTTTCCAATTGTTGTAGAACGCGGTAGTTCAAAGCACCGCACGCACATGATGATCCTGATGGCGGTCGCCCTAATCATCCTTATTGCGGTTGCATTTATCCTCCCTGAGTATCAGGTGGGACGCGTTAACCGGATGTGGGCGATGGCGATTGCCATCATGGGCCTTAACCTTGTCCTTGGTTATGGAGGGCTTTTTGCTCTCGGGCACAGTGCTTTTATTGGGCTCGGAGCATTTGTGACCGCATGGCTGGTACAAGATTTACGCTTTGATTACT